>CEQP01122919.1_pt1 | contig 16683 bp, 9 predicted proteins | sample 356291 | NCBI WGS metagenome assembly CEQP01 (sample SAMEA2621221, study PRJEB7988) | marine metagenome | isolation source: saline water (ENVO:00002010), including | reverse complement strand
GCCGACGACGTCCCCTCGTCCTTCTTCTTCTTCTTCTCCTTTTGCGGCATCACAATTGCCGACTTTGGCGGATCGCCGCTGTGCTTCGTCCAGCCGTTGATCTTGGGGTCGAAACCACGGGCATTGTCGTCCGTGGCAAGGTGCTCGCGAATCAGGCTCGACTTCTCCATCATCTTGTTCACCGACCAAATCTGCACACACCGCTTGTAAATCTCCTTGGGCAGCAAGCGAAGGATTCGGTCGTCGTTGGACGCCGTGGCGTCACGCACCACGGCCCGAAAGTACCACACGGTGGCCGACTCCTCCGCGTCTTCCGGCTTGTGCTTGCCACGAAGCACGACGATCTGCGACGGCCCGAGCTGGCCAGGCACCGGACGGCCCTCGCCATTGTGGATTTCCGGCCAGTTTTTCGACGACGACATCATCTCGCCCAACGCCTCCCCCGACTCACAAACGAAGGCCTTGCCGTAATCGCGCTTCTTGTTGCCGTCCGGCACGCTCCAGTATTGGCGGTTGTACGGCACCAACGAAACGTCCGCTGGAATCTGTGCAACCCCCTTGGCCACTTTCTTCTTGGGCGCAGCAGGAGCTGGCGCGGGCGCGGGCGCGGGCGCAGGCGCGGGCGCTGGCGCCGGCGCCTCTTCCGGCGCCGACTCTACCTCCATGTCGTCCGACATCTGAGTATTCTCCGGGTCGTAGTTGCCCGACCCCACAAGCTCACTCTCTTCCTCCTCCTCCTCACTTGCGTTTTCCACCTCTCCAAGCTGGTTTTCCGGATCAGAGTCGCACATGGCCAAGTCCAACTCAAATGTGTCCCAAATCTTTTGAGTCGGAACTGTACTTGTCTTCCGAACTGGTCCCGCAACCAGTTCCAAGTTAGCAGCGAACTAGTTCTGCCACAACCGACTCGAATTCTATACAGAACTTCACTTTTTTCAATTACCGGCCAGTTCCGCGACGTTTGCCAAACGTCGCGATTCCAGGTATGCCCGCAACCCCAACATCAACACGGCATAGCAATTCACCTGCTCCACTTGCGCTCGCCGCGCTATCGACACATAATGCTCTCGATCTTCTGCTTTGTATGAGGAAGGCACGCAACGCAGCGCTGCCTTTTCACGACCTGCATGAAACGAGGGAGGTCGCACGGCGTGTCAACTGGAGTGCACCAAAGAGCTTTCAATCAGCCTAGCATGGCTGAGGAATGCCCCGTCTGCTTTGAACCCTACCCGCAACGGCCGCGCACCGAAATCAATCTTGCCGTTCGCTCCTTCCAGTGCCAGCATGCCCTCTGTCGTACCTGCGACGGGCGGATGCGTGAGCGTGGCGACCATCGCTGTCCCATGTGCCGTGCGCCCCGAAAAGGAATGACGTCCGACCAAGCACAACCCCCTCGCGACCTCAACGCTCCTTCTCCCGAAGACTTTGACGACGCGGGCTTTCATTTTCAAGGCTTTGGCGACTTTGGGGCTGGGTTTACTGTTGGTCCTGTTTCTTACGCGGCTGCTCTGAACGCCGGACGCCGCCGATTGTTCCCGCCTCCTCCCCCCATGTGGTTCCCAATTGTCTCTCACATCAACATCCCCCCTCAAGCGCCACTCCTGCCCGGCCTCCCCGACGACCCCGACGACCCCGAGGACCCCGACGACCCCGACAATGACCCCGCCAATCGCGGCCCTCACCCTCCTCCGGATCGACGCACCTTGAACCCGCAACTCCCAGAAGATTTGAGTCGTCTCGTCGACGATCTCTGCAACCTGCCTGGCGTCAGCCTCTCGCAATGGCGCCGCAGCCGCCCGCGCTCCTCTTCTAGCGATGTGATGTAACAATTGTGCCTTTTTTACAGACTTGAATTTTTTTACTCTCTCGATTCTCAACGTTTCACTTTTGATTTTTGCTCCTCCTCAAGACATCAAGACACTGCCCTTGCCGCAACACCCCTCGACGCGCTCACGCCGCGCGAATCGCCGCAGCAATCTCAGCATCCCCCGAAGCGCCCGCAGCGTTTCCAAGAAGGTGGTGCGCCGTGCCCGACGACTGCATGCGCAGACCGCCACCGCCCTTGGACACAAACGCCAGCAGCGGGTCCACGGCCGGCGTGACCGGCACCGAGCGCGCCGGCGGCTCCTTCTTGTCCGCACCACCCGCCGAGGCGTTGGACACCTCGCGCGAGCCGAGCTTGCTGAAATCGTACTTTGCCTCAATGCCGCCGTGCTTGGCAAGCTCCTGCTGCAGCTCCTCGGCAGCCTTAAGGCGCTCGTCCGCAAGGCCCTCGAGCTCCGTCACGCGCGCTGCCTTGGCATCACGATCCGCCTTCACCTCGTCCAGCTCCTTGTTCGCCTTTGCCAGCTGGTCCGCCGCATCCGACGTCTGCGCAAACTCCTCCACCTTGCGCTTAAACTTGGCCGAGTGGCACGAAATCATCCGCGCCAGCGGAAGCGCCGTCTCAATCGAGTTGGCCTCGTGGAGGCCCTCCGCAAAGGCCGTCATCGGGCCCATCTCGTGCTTGTACGGAGCCATCGCCTCGTCGGCCATGGCGTCCTTGACGTACTCCACTACGGCCGGCTGCAGCTCCTTGAGTGTTTCCCGCCGGCGCGCGTCTTCCGCCGCCTGGCGGGCCTTGAGGCCCGCCGACTCTTCCTGCTGGCGTGCGAGTTGCGCTTTGAGATCTTCGACATACTCCTTCGAGTAGGTTTCGCCTGCGACCGGCGGTGCGGGCGTGCTTTCGGTTTGGGCGGCATCGGCCATCTTTGCTCCCGGCCAGTTTGTTCTACTGTTGGGAACCCCCCTGTGGGCTTATGGTCTAGCGGCATGGTTCGAGTCTTTGGCACCCACCAGGGTTGGAAAAGTTGTGGCTGGTACGCACTCGCTTCCCATCAATTTCTTCAATGTAGCAGCCACCTCGTCGCGGTTCAGCACACAATGACAACTCGTCCTGGTTCCGCAACCGCACATTGCCCTGCGCACCGTAGGTAACCCCCGTACCGAGCGAGAGACCCCTCATGTTACCGCTCATCACGGATGCAACCGCACTCTCGTCACGAACCACCCCCTGCACCCGCAGCTCACCTCCTGGACCCTCCCACGATGCCAGAACTTTGCCCACCTGGCTGCCCGGCTCGTGTTCCACCAACAAGTCTGTCCCTCCATTCCTACCCATCTTGCAAGAACTGATCTCCGCGCGGCTCAAATCTGCTGCGTGGTTTCGCTTGCCGTCCGCCCGCGGCGGCGGGTGAGCCACGCCCTTGAATGTAATTCCCATGACGCACACACTCTTCTTTTTTGTCTCACTCAAACCCCTTATCCATTACACCTACTCCACACCCCTCTCCCGTCCAACCCTTAGCGCGCTACGACACCTTCTTGGTCGAAGTCAACCGCGACGTCCCGTCCCGCATGTGCTGTGCCAAAAGCACAAGCGGCTGTTCTGCGCGAAACACGTCCCCCGGGTCTGACGCCTGCAGGGTCCCCGACGGACTCAGCCGATGGAACCCCACAATTCCCGGGGCCGCTTCCTTTGTCGACAAGAAAAAAGGCGTGGTCAACATCGTTGTCATGCTGCTCTCTGCACTGCATCGCAGTACGTGCGTCGCCGCACCCAGCAATCGGTCAAGTCCCTCTCCCGCACTCGAGGTTTTGCCGCAAATTCCACTGCTCGTCAACACCTCTTGCATTTGTTGTCGCGTACCGTCGGTCTCTGTTTTGCATCGCATCGCCTCTGACAGCAAATCAATGGTCCGCGACGCCTCTTCCGGCGTCAAACGGTAAGCCTCGTTGTCTCGCTGAAGGCGCACGCGCATGTCACCACCCTTTCGCAGACTGCAAGCGGTCATCAGCCGCTTCACCTTGTCCGACGACATCTGCTCCAACCCATCGCCGCCGCGCTTCACACCAGGACCCGTCGTCTGGCGCAACAGCGCCGTCGAAAGCCTCTGCAAGCGCTCCAGCTCAGAACGCGTCTTTTCCGAAGGCGGAGCGTTCAACGACGACACCGTCGTTTCCGCAGCCATGTTCTGCGCCGCCAGCGCAGACTGAGCTTCCTCAAACGCTGCACGCAAGGACCCGTTTGTGCCAAGCCGGATGCTTGCTTGCAGCAGCATTTCCGTCAGCTCCCGGGGCGCGTGCCTCGCCACCAACCTCGAGTAGGCGTCCCCAACCGTCACGCGCCGCGATCCCGCGTCCAGTCCAAATGCCGTCAGCATGTAAGACTCCGCGCGTCGGTCCTGGTCGTCGCCGTCGGTGCTGAAAAGCGGGGCCGAAACTTCATTCATCTGGTCACGAAACTCTTCCGAATTCGCCGCAACATACAATGCGCTGTCCATGTCGAGATGCTGCGTCTGCATTGCCAAGTGCTGCCGCAGCTGTTCCCGCGGCGTCAGTGTCGTGTACATCTTTCTGTGGAACGCAAACACGGCTTGCATCTGGTAATTAAAAGGGCGCAGCAGCAACTGATCTCCCGGAAATTGCGACGACTGAGAGCACGGCAAAATCTTGTGCCGTGCAGTCAAACGATCGTCCAACGGACAAATCACTGGCGTCAACTTCCACACCTTGCTGCCATGCTCCGTCATTGGCTGGCGCAGCACGCCCAGAGGACCGTAGAGCGTCACATTTGAAGCCAAATCAACTGGCTCCACCCAAGAGGCACAAAGGTGCAATGCCCAATCGACTTGGTACGTGGCGTCAAGCACCAAACCTTCCCGTTCGTGCTCTTTGGCCCACAGCATCGTGTCCGACACGCGATCCGGATGACAGAGCAGCATACCGTGCATGCACCGATCCGAGGTTGTTGCCTCCCAGCGGTTGTTAACCTCATTCCACGGCACAATCCGCACTCGCACCTGCGCGTCCTCCAAACGCTTCCCAAAAAATGCAGCCGATGAAGCGTAGCTGCTCAACGTTTTCGTCCCAGACCCCGTCGTCTCCACAAAAAAATCGTGCGCCGCCTTTGCCTGCGTCTTCGCAAACGCGTCTCTTGCAACGCCGCTGCCGCTCCCCGCAATTTCTGGAGGAAGATCCAAAGCGTACCGGTTTCCCACGTCAAGCATACCGGTGCACAGGTTGCTCAACGCTGCGTCCAAACTTGCAACGTTTCTCTGATTCAACACCACCATCTCGCTCCGCAACACGTGCTGCTCCTCTCCCGGTGCAGCCACCGCCCATCGCATGAGCAGCACCGTGCTCGCCGATCGCATCAACCGGTCCACTTCCATCACTCGGTCTGCCACAAGCGTTGCAGCAGATTGGCTCAAAAGCGTTGCAGCGTCGTCTCCTGCCAGTACAGACATACGAATCCGCGATGCCAAAGATTTGCCGCTGTCCAGCTCTCTCGTTGCAAGTTGCGCAAACGCGTCCAGGTAGTCTCTGCTCGTCGACGAATGCACTGCCGGCCCGCAAATCAACAGCCATGCCCCCAACGAGCGCGGGCGAAGGCTGCCGCTTGCAGGCTCCACGCCCAAAAAACCATCCTTCAACTCCACCTCTTCCGAATGAATCATGGGCGCAACCTCCGTTGCATGACGCGCATACCCCACACAACGAGCATGAACATAGCCAGTGTACAGGTGCGGCATCCAAAGCGCAGAACCGTCCGAAGGACGCTTCAATTTTGCCCCCGGCGGAGCCCCGTCCATTCCGCGAGGCAAACGCAAATTTTCCTCCTGCCACGCTTGTTGCACCACCGCGCGAGCGCCCACAGGCGCATGCACGCGTGGCAGATCTGGATACGAGAGCGTTACCGTATTCTCCTCCGCGCTTGGCGCTTGCACTCCCGCCGAAGGAGGCGCACTGCGGCGCCGCGACGGCCGCTTCAGGGCAGACATGGCTGCCGCCACGCTTGCGCGCTCCGCCGCATTCTCCGACATTATTGAGACTGACCGCTACACTCACCGCTATCCTCTCTCAGATTGCATTCCCCAGACCGTTAGCGCTCGGCCATGGCCAACGAACTCACTTCCGCGATCGCCTGGGATGCTGCTGCCAATCCGGCCAATGAAAGCCCTCTCGAAACCGTCTTTGATCATCTCGTGGTCATGCTCATTGAACTGATCAACGTTGGAGAGCGCGATTCTTCCGTGGCACAGCTCACCACGCGCCATCGCGCTTGCAACGCACTCAACCACCTCATTGTTACGTGCACCTCCATGAGAGATCGCGCACTGCAGCACGAAGCTCTGCATCCTGTCCTGTTCTACGAGCGTGTTCGCCTTGGCTGCACTTCCTCAGGCTATTTTTTGGAGGGCTGTCCTGCAAAGCTGAACATGTTCAGCGGCAGCTGCACGGTGCACGTGCCCGACGAAGACATTGTTCGCCTGCGCTTGCGAGACGTTCTTGGCGACCGCCTCGCCACAATTGCAAAAGTTGAATCGATGGGCCAGCACTCGTCCAAACGCTCCAGGGTTGTGTCAAATCACAAGATTGAAGATTTGCCGACGGCCGTGCCCGGCGTCGTTTGCGTCTTCATCTCAAGGATGCGCGCCATCTGCCAAGGATTGCAACGCGTCAAACCCCAAAACGTCTTTCACCAATGTGACAATTGCGAGTGCAATCGACTTTTTTACGTCGGACAGCCGTTTGAAGTGGCCCAGGCTTCCTCCGCTGCCGCTCCGTGGAGCAGAGGCCTCTACGAAAACGAGTGGAATTCTGACGACGAACCCGACGACTACTGGCAGCTTGCACAAGGCGACAAGCAGCAAACGCGAACCGCCTACAATCGTCGATTCTGCTCCGTCATCTGCCGATACCAATGGCATGCCCAAATCAAAAATGCGCTCCCTCAAACCGGCGACATTGTGCTCGCTGCCGATGACAAGTGCCGCCGCCAGGGCAGGTCTCGTGTCACCGAAGCGTTTCGGCTGGTCATGAAGCGCAACGAAGCCGCCTACCGCGCCATGCGCCAAAGCGCAAAGGTGCACCACAAGTACCCCGCTGTGCACAAAGTTGATCTGAAGCGCTTTGTGAATCGACGTGTGCGCATGCTCAACGTTGACGCTGGCCTCCTCTACGCTGCGTCCATCATTGCAGAATCCGCACAGCTCTCCAACAACAAGGTGCTCCCCGGATCCCGCTCCGGCTGGCGCCACAACCCCATCTACTACCGCCGCGTCATGCGGATCGTTTCCAACGAATACGAGAAGTGCAACCACACCGACGTCCTTTCCAACCCCCTCTTAAACCCAAAGTTCTTCAAGATTTTGAAGCGCCGCGCCCCAACCCTGTTTTAATTTCAAATGCTCAACGTTTCCAACACACTCGCACCCCGCTCCAATGCGTCCAAGGCTTCAGAACGCACCGCCGGCAGCGTTTCCATCTTGCTCCGCAAAAGCCGGCGCGACCACGAGTTGAGCGCCAAACATTCCCGATGGACGCCGCGCACCTCCGGAAAAATGACCGCGTCCCCGTCAATGATCAATGGCAGCACCCACGGAAAACGAATGAACCGATTCACCTCGTCTGCTCGCAACGACCACCTCCCACCCGACCCCTCCACCATTGGGCCATCCCTCCCACTGTGCGTTGCAGAGTCCAGGTAGGCATTTTGCACCCCGCCGTCCTGCAGCTCGCTCCAAATCGTGAGCAACGCAAACCGTTTGTCCAAATGAAGACCAAGCTTCCGAAGCTGACCCGAAAGCGTCTCCTCACCCAGACCAAACCCTGCTTTCTCCACAAGCTCTGCGTCCTCGTCCGCAAACACCTCCTGCCCCAATCTTCGAAGCACCTCTCCTGGAATGCTCGCGTGTCCTAGCACCCGATGCAGCGTTACTGGCATTCCGATGTTGGCCACGATCTGACTCAGCGTCCATCGAAGAGGCACCAACCCATCCGTCGGCGTCGAGGGCGTTGCTTTTTCAATTTCTTCCTCCATTGCATCAATTCTCTCCGAAACCGGCGCCCAGTCTGCAGACAGCTCCATTGGCACTTGCTGAAGCTCTCGGTTGCCATACCACTCCTCCTCTACCACATTCTGCATTACCAAGCACGCAATCGCAGGCGCCAACGCAAACGACGCAAAGTCTTCGTAGACCTGCGGCACCTCGCGCGCTAAAATTTTTGCGGTCGCAGAATGCAGCCGAAGCTTTGCTGCCTCTTCCCTCACAAACAACGAGCGCACCTTGAGCGCGCCCTCGTGTTGGCGCAACACTTCCCGGCCGTCTAGCAACCAATTGTCGTCTGCGCGATGCTGCAACGCTGCAACCATTTCCATTGCTTCCAGCTTTTCCTGCCCGTCTACAGGCTGTCGCAAGCGCAGCAACCCCAACGGACCGCGACGCTCCATCCAGAAAAGTCCCGACTCAAAAAAATGCGGAGTCCGGTCTTTGCCAAGCTCTCCAAGCATCTCCAACACCTGAACGCGCAACGCCTTGCACTGCTTCCAATGCACACCCATCCAGTAACACTCGAATCCAGATACCGAAGCTTGCATGGACAACTCTGCTTCCATCGCTCCCAACGGTGCATCCGGAATCACCAAGGTCAACTCGTCCCCATTGTACAAGAGCGCACACGGCACCGCAAGCGACATTGTGGCCTGAAACATCATCACGCCCACAAGTGACCCCCCACCATAGTCCGACGGATCCGGAGAGCCTCCGCGATACGCCACGTCCCCTGCCACCTTGCTTCCACCTCCGTACAACAAGTTGGCGTGCGAAAGCCACGAATGGTGGCAAAGCGCTGCAGGGGGCCGCAACAAGACTTGTTCTTCAAGTTTCATCGCTGCTCTCCGCATCGCTTCGCTTGCGCTCATCGCCTCACCCGTCGGACATCCGTACAGCAAATCTGGCGGTGCAACTTCGCCCAAACGAAACAAGGCCTCTCCGACTTTCATTTTTTACGCCTGTTCACTATTGAGACTGGAGCACACAGTGTCTTAGCGTCTCCCGTCGCTCTCGCTCACTCTCTTCGGCCGAAGGTTTCTCCCCGCGTGGCTGCTCATGTTCGTCGTGCTTGTTGTGCTTGTCGTCTTCTTCTCCTGTCGTCGTGCGCCGCTCACTCCGACAGCTCAAACGCCTGCTGGACCTGGTCCGTCGTGTGGCGCGACGTGCCGACCGGCCGCGCCTGCGCAAGCGCCGCCGCTGCAGCGAGCTCCTCACGCGTGCGACGCGCCGGCGCCTGCGACCGCAGCGCCGACGACGACGACGGGCCAGCGTCGTACGCCTCCCGCGACATCGCCTCCCACTGGGACGTGAGGCGGAGGCCGAGGTTCTCCGCCACCATGTGCTGCATCTTCTCCATCATCACGCGAGCATCCAGCGCAACCTGCATGAGCTCGGCGTGCGATTTGCCTTCGAGCGGCTCCATCTTCATCGCACGCTCAAACTTGCGGCAGCCCGCAAGGTTCGTGCTAGGCCCGTGGTGCCCGACCAGCGTGTCCTCAAAGGGCAGCTGGTCGCACATCTGGTTGAACTTGAGCACGAGCGTAGAGAAGCGGCTGTTGCCATCCCACTCGCTCTGCGGCACGTACCACCCCGTCTTGAGCGCAACGTCCCGCTCAAGCGCAACGACCTCCTCGTCAACCTCGCCCTCCTCAAGGTCGTCGTCCTCCTCAGCCCGACGCGCCGCCTCCACGCGAGCCACCTTGCGCGACACGCTGCGCATGCACGCCTTCTTCTCCTCCTCAGCGGCCGCGCGCTTGCGCTCCTTGCGGGTTTGAACCTGGCGCTGATTCTTCGCCTGGCGAACCTCGTTCGCCTTCTGCAGCTTGTCCTTCTCCTTCTGCACCGCGGCCACCTCCTCGTCCTTCCTTTTCTCGGTGTGCGCCACGCCCGAATTGAACGCGGCCTGCTCCGCCGAAATGCGCTTGGCCTCGCGATCCTTCTTCTCCATCTCGTCCTTCTTCTTGTTGAGGTCCGCCACCGCCTCCTTGGCGCTGCGCACGCTGTGGAGGAACTGGTCAAACGCATCGCCTGGCTTGACGTTGGCGACAAACGTCGCAATCGAGCAGCGGTTGAGGAAAAGCTGCACATCCTCCGTCAGCTCGCCGTGCGCCTCGAGACGCTCCTTGTTCGTCGAGTACACAAAGCCGCGCCCGTTGAGATCCTGGACGACCTTGCTCTGGTGCACGCCAAGGAACCCGAGGTCGGGGCCCTTGCTCCAGCGCACCGGAACAAGACCCTCACGCTCGTTTGGCTTTGGCGGCAGCGCGGCCAGCTTGTCCGCAGGCATGCTGTCCAGGCAGGGCTTGCAGAACGGACGCTCCGCGCACCCCGACTTTTCGACGCACGACACGCAGCCGAGCGTGTGGCACTTGATGGCGCTCGGACCAATCGGGAACATGGCATCCTCCAGGTCCTCGATCGCAACGCCGAGCATGCCCCCCAAGCCCGGCTTTTTCGGGTCGTTGTCCTGCTGCATGAACTCGTCAAACGCGTCCCGCGCCTCATCCTGCGACATGCGCATGCCAAAGCAGTAGCGCGGCAAGAACTTGAAAAAGCTCCTGTTCTGGCGGTAGTCACCCTCCTCCTTTGCCTTCCCCATGAACTCGAGAGCGCTTGTGCTCGACGACGAGGCGGGGAAGAAGTCGCCAGGGTGGTAGAAGGACAGCGGACCCCCCGAAATGATGCGGTTCTCGATCATCCACACCGTTGCAATCTTGAACTTCTCCTCGAACGCCCGACGCTTTGTCGGATCCGACATCCGCGCGCCGCTGCCCTCAGTCGCCAGGATGCCGAGCTTGTTGATGTTCGTCTGGCTGTCGCCACCAAACGCCGGGTCCGTCACGCCAATCCGAACGTCGAGCAGCTCGACGCCATCGCTGTCGCAGTACTTGTACTTGCCAAACTCGCCGGGACGAATGGCAATGCTCTGGTTCATGATGTCCACAATCTCGATGCTGTGCGGAATGCTCTGCTTTTGCAGCTCACCAATGTCCTGATTGAGGAAGAGCACGTCGTCCTGCTCCTTCACCATGTACTTGTCCTTGATGAGCGCCTTCATCGAACCGGGCTCCTTGTCCGCCCCGTTGAAGTAGAGAAGGTCCTTCTTGTCCTCCGACAGCCACATTTTGGCGTGGCCCGTGACGGGGTCCTTGCCAATGTTGTGAATCATCGTCGTCGTGGCGCAGCCCCGCGTGCCCTCTTCTTTCCACTGGTTGCACGTGTCCACCATGGGCTTGAGATCCGTCAGGCTGATGAAGTTCTTGACGTTCAATTCCGTGCTCTGCAGCTGGCCGGGGTTGCCAAACACGATCTTGTCGAGCTCCTGGTTCACGTCCGTCACCAGACTCTTCACCTGCTTGCCCCCACGCGCGCGGGGCATCTGCGGCTCGTCGTTGTTGTCGACGAGGCCTTCGTAAAGCGCATACGTCAGCGCCTGGTGGCTGCCGCGCTCCATCTCCTCGATCAGACCGCCGCCCTGCTTGATCACGACAAACTTCTTGTTGCCGCCAAACTGATTCGGCTCGTCGATGTGACGCATGCCAATCAGCGTGATGGTCGCCGGCTCGTCGATGCCGCTCCCGAGCGTGCCCGCGACCACCTTGAGCCCCTCGTGGATCATGTTCAGCCCGCCGACCTCCTTGCCGTCTGTGTCCGTCGACGACGACTTGCCCAGGGCCGCAATCGCCCCGCCCTCCGCCGCCGACTGGATCAACGTGTTCGCCGTCACCAAGATGATCAAACTGTCGTTCACCTCCTTGGCGCGGATCTCAATCCGACGCCCGCGCTCTTCGCCCGATTGAATCGGCTGGTCCACGAGCGTCCAGCAGTTGTCCATCACCTGAGTAAAGGACTCTGCTGCCGTCGGAACCACCTTGTCGTAACGCGTGAGGATGCCAGGGCCCACGGGAATCTGGCCTCCGACGCACACGTCGGTCTCCTTGGACAGATCAAGGTCCCTCGACATGGGTCTGCGCGCGGGACCGTGGTAGAGGAGCGGGCGTGAGACAAAGCGCGCCCACAGGGGGGTCGGGCCCCCGCTCAGACCTGAAAGTTGCTTAAAAAGGAATGGAAGATAGCGCTAAGAAGCCGATCCACGATTGAGCCGGGAAGGCACGATGCTTCGGACAGTGCTTGTCTCGCGGTGTTCTTACTGCCTGTAAGATGCGCCACCCCCTCCGCTAAAAAGTAACTCGTAAAGCGCAAGTTACCGCGCACGCTAAAAATGCGGTTCCGCGAGCGCTCTTTCCCACTCGCTGGCGGTTGCTCTCTTCTCTCGCTAAAAAGCGCGCTTTGAGCCCACCCCCACTCGGCGACGAGTCATGCCACGCCAACTCTCCCTCCACGAGACTGCCCGTCCAAGGCAAAAGCGATTCACCGATCCGCTCGTCGTCGACGTCGTCGACCTCTTCTGCGGCATCGGCGGAACCTCTGCCGGCGCTCGATGGGCTGGCCACCGCGTTCGCCTTGCCGTCGAAACCGAACAGTCACGCCTCGCTGTCCACGCCAAGAATCATCCTGAGTGCCAACACCTCTCTATGGATTTGCCCAGCGACAAGCTCCTCGACTACTTGCCGCAGCCCAACACGCTTTGGCACCTCCACGGCAGCCCGCCCTGCCAAAATCTTAGCCTTGCCAACGGCGGCAACGTTCGCGAAAAGGAAGAAAAAGCGGAACGCACCGAAGTTGGCCTCGACCTCGTCTGCTGGTTTTTAGACCTTGTGAACCATGCAAAACCGGCCACCTGGTCCATGGAGCAGGTCAATCACCCGGAGGTCTTGGCGGAGTTGGATGGGCGTGGGCTGCACTATGTGGTTTGCAAAATGGAACAGTGGGGTCTCCCCCAATGCCGTTGCCGCGTCATTGCCGGCTCTGAACATCTCATTCGTCGCTTTGAAGGTCTTCGAGAGCCCACGCGCCTCGTTGCCGTCCGCGACGTGCTCCACCTGCCCGTGCCGGGCGCGCGCCTCAAAGGTTCTTGCGCAACCTACTCCAAAAAAAGCAAGCCCGGCTCCAACGAGAGTCGCGTCGTCCCGCTGATCAAGCGCAGCCGACCCGCAACGCGCCCTTCTCTCACCGTCATTGGCGTTGGCCACACCCTGGTCTGGTGCGATTCTGAAGGGCACAGCGTGCGCCAGCTCACACCTGCGGAAAATGGCGTGCTGCAAGGGTTTCCTCCAAACTACATTTTGTTCCAGACCAAGAAGGATTCGAACATTGCCATTGGTGACGCCTTCCCACCTTTCATCGCCAAAAAGCTGCTCTCCAATTATCGTCTCCCTCTCAATCTGTACCCGGACAACCCGGCCCCAGCTGTGTTTCCCAAGCAGCCATGGTTCCGCCCCGAAAGTCCCTCGCTAGCTTTGTAGCCATCGCTTTTCTAAATGTCAGCATCGAATCTCGATCATAGAATGGGCTCGTGACACTCTGCCGCAGAGATGGCGGCGATTGACGAGGCTGCGCTCTTTAAGGAAATGGAAGCTTCTCTGCGCTACGAAAAAGCTGCGCTGGCGGACGACACGTCGTCTACGGCAAGCACGTGCGACCTCGACTCCGACATGGAAAACGACGAAGAATTTGCACAGGGCACAGTGTACTATCTCGACGATGGCGACGTGCACGTCTGCAAAGGGTTCAAATGCCCGATGCTTGAACTGAATGCCGAGTCGGAATACATTTGCGGCTGCACTGGCGTCGTTTTTGGCCGCAAAACCGAGGAAGAGCCCGCCGAATCCGTGACGGGGCGCAAGCCAACCAACTCTCAGGATGATCATGCCGGAGAACCCGTGGGCGGTCGTCACTATCCAAAGCGTGACATGTTCCAGGCCTCTTGCCAGGCCTACCTTGCGGCAAGCGCAGATACCGACGACGTTATGGAAAAAAGCACGTACGTCGACCAAAAGTCTGCCGAGAAGGCTGCCGCACCGCGTCTCAGCTCAAAGCGTGGTGCTCTTTGCGTTGACCAAAAGCCACCGCCTCTGCAGCCCACAGCGGGCAACAAGCGTGCTCGCGTCAACAAACGCGAATTCCACGACCAAGACACCTACAATGCGCTTGTCACTGAAGCCGAGGGCATTTTGAACAAGCTCGTCAACTACGACAAGAAAACTTCTGCCAAGCCTCGCGAAGCGCCCTCCGATCCCCGTCTCATGGATCCGTCGTTCCTTTTCGGCGCCGCGGTGAAAAAGTACGTCAAGGAATGCCTTGCTGCTTCGGTCGCGCCTTCGCTCGATGCCATCCACAACATTGGCATCATGGCACACAATGTCGCTCTCGAAGAACAGAAGAAGGCGCAGGCCGCCTCGGCCAGCCAGCCCAAGTTGCTCCGTCTGCACATCCGCACCTTGTGCTCCAAGCTTGTCGTCGCGTTGTGGACTGCAAGCTGCAAGACAAGCTACATGGACTCTGCCAAGCGAGGCGGCGACTCGTTTGCTCCTTTTGCCGCGGGCGTGTATTACGCACTCAAGCGCGGCGTCGCCTTGGCCGATGGCCGCATCGTTGTGCCGGCGCTCAACGAAAGCTACACCAACGCCCTGCCCGCACTTCGGGCAACTGCGCACAACTCGGCTGCCAAACGTCTGCACAGCTCCTCTCACCGCGGCTTGTGCACGCTCCACCGCTGCGTCAACTCGTTTGGCACCACGTCGGGATACCTCTTTGACGACGCTGCAAAATGCGCTTCTCAGCTTGCGGCAGCAGCTGTTTAGAACCAGGACCAGGACTAGCCCGTGCCGTCGTTTCTACGCATGATAGGCAGGATAGCCAGATTAGTCTAGCTGTGCCGTTTTTTCGTGTTGCATGAAAATGCCTTAACGTCTCACACGCAACTCCGCTCCGCGCTGCTTTTTAGTTTTTAATGGCTTGCAGCATAGCCGAGCGCTTTCAGCCACCCAGGCATTGTCGGCGCCGGCGGCGGCGCCGGCGGCATTTTCACGACCTTGTCTGGCGCCGTGAGATCCCAAACGACAAGGAACGCCGACCCCATGATCACCAACCACGCAATCAATACCGCCCAAGTAAAGAGCACGCTGCAACACCCCTCCATGTCAAAGCCGTCCTCGTACCCATGGTAGGGCTCTGACGCAACCTCCTCAACGTGCTCTACAGGCTGCACCAGTCTGTTGTGACCATTTTTTCGAGTCGGACTCGCCGCCTTCCGCCGTCGCGCAGCGCGCGGTGCGGCCTGGAGCGCCGTGGACTCCTTGCCAGTTCGCGTCCGCGGCATTCGGACTTTGGCCTCTCCAATCCAGTTTCTCTCCTCCAATATCTTCTTCCGGCTCCCCGTACAATTAGCGGCGCTCTGCTCTCTTGCCGCACGCAACTTTTCATGTTGCTTGCGCTGGCGTCGCTTTTCGCATCCGCGCACGTGCCCACGTACGCCGGCGAGGTCAACGTGGACAATTGCTATGCTCCGTCGCATCTACAAATGAACCTAAGCCAAGTTTTGTACCTCAAAGGAACCGGCGGCATGGAAGTTCACCTCAAGGATTCCACCTACAAGGGACAAGCCTGGTATGGCACCGAAGACATTGACATTGAGTTTGACGTCGTGTTCCGCGATCGCATCGTCGACGAAAACGGCAACTGGGACAAAGACATCAAGATTTACGTTGGCTGCGGCGGCTGTGCGCAATCCACCGGAGCTGCATTTGACGCGCCCATTTCAGAGTCGGAAAAAACCAACATGGTGTGGCAGCCCATGTCCCTCGAACCCTTTACGCAAACTCGTTACTATAGCGCCTTCAACGAGGAAGATCGGCGCATGAACACGGAAGACGTCGTCAATCTCGGCCTGGACTGGGCGACGGATTGCGGCGACCACTTCACCATTCGCATGATTGACGAAAACACCTATCGCAACACTTACAACCCCATTCGATGGGGCGCTGTACTCGGGCTGGGCGAATCGTTCAACGCAGATGAATTGTTTCTCTTTCCGCTCTACATACTCAACAATCACGGCAGCGCCTGGTCCGACAAGGTTACGTGGCCCGGCACGCTGCTGCTCGCTCCCGTCATCATCTATCTCTGGCGAATTTTTGCTCGACTCCTCCGATGGCGCATCGGAACACCAAAAACCTCTGTCGACGCCAAAGCCCGCTGCCGATTGGGAATCTTGGACGTCAGCCGACGCACCTGGACGGTCACGCTCACGAATGGCACATCGCGCATCTACTTTCGCAAGTATGTTTTTCGCGATTGGCTCTACTACTTTGCACTCATCGGCTTTCTGTGGGGCTTTCTGGAAATGCTATGGCACGTCTTCCTCGCGCACGAGGGCGTGCCCTGGGACCAATCCAAAGATGGACCTTGGTGGGGCTTTGTCGTTGCATTCTCCTCGCAAATTGTGCCGCTGTGGCTCTTGTGCATCATCTGGAACGGAATTCGCTTTCGCAACGTCCTTCGACGCACCCACGAACTTTTTACCCCGTGGTCCGAGTCCACGCTGCTCCCCGTTCGATGCATGACGCAATCCTGTTGCCTCAAGTGTTGCGCCCGGAAAGTCAAGCCCGTGGAGCCCAAGGAGACGCTACGACCCGATCCACCCGTCTATTGCGTACGCTGGTGGGCGTGCAGCAGCTCGCCCAGCTGGGCTGGCGTCGAAATTTTTACCGGCTTCTCCTTCTTCTTTTGGCTCGGCGCCGGCTTTTGGATCTCGCCCATTTGCATTATGATTGCCGGCTTCTGGCGCCTCTACAAGGAGTTTTACCTGGACGAGCACGTGGACGTGACCGAAGCGTGGACCTGGGCCGACGTCACCGGCAACAAAGATGCCAAATCAAAACCGGCTTCTTTTCGAAATTGCTGG
>CEQP01165344.1_pt1 | contig 16689 bp, 15 predicted proteins | sample 356291 | NCBI WGS metagenome assembly CEQP01 (sample SAMEA2621221, study PRJEB7988) | marine metagenome | isolation source: saline water (ENVO:00002010), including | reverse complement strand
ATGATCTGCTGAAGCTTGGAGATTTATAACTTTTTTACTATCTTTTTTTTGTTTTTTTGGAAATTTAATTTTTGGTAGTACTTTAGATATAAATTGTGGAAGAAATTCCATTGCGACCACTAAATTGTTTTTTACTGTTTCTCGTTGCATGTTCTGCATAAAAATGAATCTCTAAATAATAAAGTGTTAATAGTAACTTATTTTTTTAACATTTTCTCTTGGTCAAGGAGTATTTGTAAATCACTCAGTAGTTGTTTTTCTTCGGTTGTATCTAAATCACTATTATTGTTTAATTTTAAATTGATTTTTCTTTTTTTGTTTTTAATAGTGTCCAATTTATTTTTTTTGATACAATCATCAATAATCTTCATATTTATTGAGTCAGTTTCGCCGATGATATATGGGTTAAAGAGTAAACTGGATATATAATTTCTTATTTCTTCGTTATCAGCATTATTAATTAATTCAGAGGGATTCTGTTTTTGATTTTTTTCAAGCAAATTTATTATATCTTTAACGTTTTTAGAATCAAAAAGTGTTGTTAAATCTTTAAATATTTGGTCATTCCTCAAGTTTGGCTTCTCAATTAATATCTTTAGAATTACTTCGTCAGCAGATAAATTAAGGTGCTTTGGGTTTTGTGTTTCAGAATTTTTGGTAGAAGTTGTCCTATAAAATACTTTTTCAAATTCAATTTTTGAAATACCAAAAGTTGAAATAAAGTTGTTTATAGAAATATCACTTTGTATTCTGTCTTTTACATATCTAATTTTTGTTATAAATTGATCAATAACTTCATTAATGGAAATATCTTTATCTATAAATTGTTTTTTTAAATAATCAATATATTCGTTGATAATTAATGTTGATTTCTTTGCTTTCTCTATAAATTCTTCCTTGCCATATTCTTCAATGAAAGAACAAGGATCATGCTTTTCACCTAATTTTAACATGTAGACCTCTATACCTAGTTGGTACAATGGCTCAATGTTTTTAAAAGATGCATTAATTCCTGCTTCGTCTGAATCGTAACACAAAATCACTTTGTTAGAATATTTTTTGATTTCGTTTGCATGTTCAATTGTTAAGGCAGTTCCCATTGTAGCAACGACATTGTAAAATTTATATTTGTTCATCATCATTACATCGGTGTACCCTTCAACAATAAAAATATAATTTGACTTGCCTCTTTTAAGATTTGAAAATTTATTAATTCCATACAACATCTTTCTTTTTAAAAAGATTTCTGATTCAGGTGAATTTATATATTTAGGTGTTTCATTGTTGATAGATCTCCCTGCGAAACCTAAAACTTGATTCTGTCTATTGGCAATTGGGAATATAATCCTATTTCTAAAAAAGTCATAGAGTTTATGTTCTTCTTCTTTCTTTACAATTAGTCCCAACTTTACTGCTAAATCCATATTTTTTTTATCTTTATTTATGAAAGAGACAAGGAAATCCCATTTGTTTGGAGCTAAACCTAAATTGTTATCAGCAATATCTTTTTTATCAAATCCTCTTTTTTTTAAATAATCTAATGCATCTTTACCGTTTTTGCTTTGTAATAAGAATTTATTAAAAAGATTGCTAATTTCGTTATTGAAATTATAAAGTTCTTTCTTGGTATTTAAATCTTCTTGAAAATTAGTCTTTGCTTTTCTGATTTTAATATTAAAAAAATTACAAATCTCATCTATTGCCTCAGCTGAATTTAAATTTTTAAATTCTTTAACAAAAGTAATCAGATTTCCACCTGCTTTGCATGAAAAACAGTGATAGAGTCCTTTGGAGTCGTTAACAGACATAGACGGATTGCTATCATCATGAAAAGGACATCGAGTTAAAAAATTTGAACCAACTTTCTTGAGTGGAGCCCAATGTTTTTCAATATACTCCACCAGAGAAGTCTTATCTAAGAGGTTCCCAAAATCGGTATATTGTTCATTTGGCGGCATTTAATTTAATTTATTTGGATATTCTCTTTTTTTTGTTTATGCGTTTTTTGGCAGCAAAAAGCTTTTTTTTCTTAGTTTCACTTGGTTTCTCGAAATACTCTTTCCTTTTTGCATCAGAAAGTACACCACCCTTTTCTACCTGTCTCTTAAATCTTCTAAGGGCATTTTCTAGATTCTCGTTAGCTCCTACATATATTCCTGGCATACAATCTCCTATAAGGTAGAAAATCTATATCAGTATCAATTTAATGTCAAGGAAACTATTTATTTATAATTTTTAAAGCCTTAGACACTATACTTTCTTTAGTAATTTTGAAATGTTTATATAAATCATCTTTTGGAGCACTTGAACCAAAAGTTTCTACAGAAACAACATGTGATAAGCTATCAAAATAGGTTCTCCATCCTAAAGACAGTCCAGCTTCCACAACAATTAAAGGTGCTTGTCCAAGGATACTTTCTCTATTTTTTTTAGTTCTTTTTGTGAAGTTTTCAATACATGGCATAGATACTACCGTTGCATTTAAATCTTGATTGTTAATTTCTTCTGCAGCTGAAATTGCAATCTCGACTTCTGAACCGGAAGCAACAATAGTTATATCTCTCGTTTTTTTTGAACCGTAGACAACTTTAGCTGAAGGGGCTATCAAATTCTTATTGATTATAGGTGAAGGTTTTGTTATGACAGATAAATCTTGTCTTGATAATGCAATTACTGAAGGTTTGTCAGAAACTAAAGCATCCATCCAACAATCTAGTGTTTCATTTAAATCGCAAGGTCTATAAATATTTAAATTTGGTATAGATCTTAAACTTAAAAGATGTTCTACTGGTTGATGTGTAGTACCATCTTCTCCTAAACCAATCGAATCATGCGTCATAATATAAATAACTTTCAATCCCATGATAGCTGAAAGCCTTATAGATGGTCTACAATAGTCAGTAAATATCAAAAAAGTTCCACCATAAGGAATAACTCCTTTGTGAAGTGAAAGACCATTCATTATTGAAGCCATGCCATGTTCTCTAATTCCATAATGAACATATCGACCTCCATAATTTCTACGGTTTAGTTCTGACATCGGATTGATTTTTGTATTGTTTGATGGAGTTAAATCAGCTGACCCCCCTATCAACTCCGGTATCTCAGGTATCAATATATTTAAAACTTTTTCACTAGCCTTTCTAGTAGATATTTTTTGTATAGCATTATTTTGTTTATAAAATTCTTTCGAAATACGATGAATTAAATTCTTAGTAATTGGATTCCCTATTGATTTTTTAAACTCTTTGGATTTTTTATGTGTATTTAATTTTTTCTCCCAGTTAATCCTTTTCTTTATTGATCTTTTGCCAGACTTCCTCCAGTAAGCTAAAACATCTTTTGGAATCACAAAAGGCTTATAAGTCCAATTTAGATTTTTTCGCGTTTGCTCTATCTCTTTATCACCTAAAGCTGCACCATGAGATTTTTCAGAGCCTTCCTTGTTTGGTGAACCAAAACCTATTTTTGTTTTACACGCAATCATTGTGGGTTTGCTAGATTTCCTAGCTTTTACGATTGCCTTCCTTATTTGAACATGATTATGACCATTTATATTGATAAAATTCCATCCATAAGATTCGATTCTTTTTCTTATATCATCTGATGAAGCAAGACTTGTCGGACCATCAATTGAAATTTGATTATCATCAAAAAACACAATTAGTTTATTTAATTGCATATGTCCTGCGAAACTTAATACTTCATGACTAAGACCCTCCATTAGACATCCATCGCCAGCAAATGCATATGTATAGTGATTTACAAGACTATTTCCAAAGCGGCTATTTTGTATTCTTTCTGCTAAAGCCATACCAACTGCATTGCCTAAACCCTGAGCAAGTGGACCAGTGGTTGTCTCGACTCCAGTTGTAAATTCATACTCTGGGTGGCCTGGTGTTTTAGAACCTAGCTGGCGAAATCTTTTAATCTCATTAATCGAAGGTTCTGGATAACCTAGTAAATATAGGAGTGAGTAAAGCAACATTGAACCATGGCCATTAGATAAAACAAATCTATCCCTATCAGGCCAATTTGATTTTTTGGGATCAAAGTTAAGGAACTCTGTGAAGAGTATGGTTGCAATATCAGCCATACCCATAGGCATTCCAGGGTGGCCTGAATTGGCTTTCTGGATGGCGTCTATAGATAAGAATCGTAGTGAATTTGGTATCCTAGAGTCCATTACTAGAAATACAGTATCCTAAAGAAATTAAAATTTAAAGTTTTTTGAGAGAATAATTGAAAAAATAAATTACTAATATAAAATTCAATATCTAATAAAATGGCTACAGTAACATATTTAAAAGCAAGGCAAATATTGGATTCACGTGGCACACCAACAGTTGAAGCTGATATGAGGCTTGATACTGGTGATACTTGCAGAGCTTCAGTTCCTTCAGGGGCCTCAACTGGATCATACGAATCCATTGAATTGAGAGATAAAGATAAAAATAGATTTGACGGAAAAGGTGTTTTAAAGGCAGTAGAAAATATCAATTCATTAATAGCCAAGGAGGTCAAAAATAAAAAATTTGATTCTCTTAATGAGTTCGATTCGTTTCTGATAAATTTAGATGGTACGGAGAATAAATCAAGAATTGGAGCAAATGCAATCCTAGCATGTTCATTGGCTTTTTTAAAATGTAGTGCTAAAAATATGGATAAAGAAATTTATGAATTTTTAAATTCAAGTGGTACTTATATTTTGCCTACTCCATTGATGAATATAATAAATGGAGGAGCTCACGCTAACAATGGTCTTGATATTCAGGAATTCATGATTGTTCCTGGGGGTTTTGACACTTTCTCAGAAAGTTTGAGAGCCGGTGTTGAAACATTTATGTGCCTTAAAAAGATTTTACAGGAAAAGAATTACTCTACAGCTGTTGGTGACGAAGGAGGTTTTGCTCCTGATTTAAAATCGAACGAAGAAGCCTTAGACTTGATATCTTTGTCTGTTAAAAAGGCTGGTTACAAATTAGGTGAAGAAATTTATTTGGCATTAGATGTAGCTGCATCAGAAATATACAGCAACAAAAAATATAAAATTGATGGGAATCTGCTTAATCCAGAAGAGCTTATAGGGTATTACAAAAAACTTTCTAAAAATTATCCAATTATATCAATTGAAGATCCTATCGATGAGAATGACTGGAATAGTTGGACAGATTTAACATCTGAGATAGGGGACAGCTTACAAATAGTAGGTGATGATTTATTTGTGACTAACGAAACAAGACTTAACGAAGGTATAAAAAATAATGCTGCAAATAGTATATTAATTAAAATTAATCAAATTGGTTCAATTTCCGAGACACTAAAAACTATTAATCTTGCAGCCTCAAACAACTACTCTTATATTGTATCTCATAGATCTGGAGAGACAGAGGACTCTAGTATTTCTGATATAGCTGTTGGAACGTCTTCGGGTCAAATAAAAACTGGTTCTTGTTCAAGATCAGATAGGACTGCAAAATACAATCAGTTGATGAGAATTGAGGATTCTCTTGGTGATAATGCAGAATTTGCAAAATTATCAACTTTTAATAAAAAACTTTAATTCTGTATTATAATATTTTCAAATGAAAAGTAAGACTTTATTCGAGAAAATTTGGGAAAAGCATGTTGTCCACGAAGAAGATGGAAAGCCAACACTTTTATATATCGACCTTCATCTTGTTCATGAAGTCACTTCCCCACAAGCATTTGAAGGTTTAAGAGAAACCAACAGGCAAGTAAGAAGAAAAGATTTGACCTTTGCAACAATGGACCACAACGTTCCAACAATTAATAGAAATAAAATAGAAGATGAAGTTTCTGCAAAGCAGATTGATGCTCTGAGAAAAAATTGTTCTGATTTTGATGTTGAATTATTTGATTTATCAAGTCCTTATCAAGGAATAGTTCATGTAATTGGACCAGAGCAGGGTTTGACCAGACCTGGGATGACTATAGTTTGTGGTGATAGCCACACATCGACACATGGTGCATTTGGCTCACTTGCTTTTGGAATAGGTACGAGTGAAGTGGAACACGTCTTAGCAACCCAGTGTCTATGGCAAAATCGGCCTAAAACATTCGAAGTCAGAGTGGATGGGAAAAGACCAAAAGGGGTTACTGCAAAAGATATAATTCTTACTATTATTGGAGAAATAGGCACAGCTGGAGCAACAGGTACCGTTGTCGAATACAGAGGTGAGACTATAGCATCATTATCTATGGAACAGAGAATGACAATATGTAATATGTCTATCGAGGCCGGAGCAAGAGCTGGAATGATAAGTCCAGACGAAATTACTTTTGAGTATTTAAAAAACAAGCCAAGAATCAAAGAAAGTGGTAACTATGAGCAGCTAGTAAAAGCTTGGACTGGTCTAGCTACTGATGATGGTGCTGAATTTGATAACTCAATAAGTTTAAATGCAAGTGAAATGTCACCACAAGTAAGTTGGGGAACAAGTCCTGGAATGGTAACTTCCGTAACAGGCAATGTTCCAAATCCGAAAAACGAAGAAGACCCTGTGAAAAGAAAATCTATACAATCTGCTCTAGATTACATGAATCTTAAACCTGATACTAAGATTGAAGATATTAAATTAGATACTGTTTTCATTGGTTCTTGTACAAATTCTAGGATTGAAGATTTAATTGCAGCTAGCAAGGTAATAGAGGGGAACAAAGTATCATCCAATATTAATGCCATTGTCGTTCCAGGATCACAACTAGTAAAACATCAAGCTGAGAAACTTGGTTTAGATAAAATATTTAAAGATGCGGGTTTTGATTGGAGGGAGTCTGGATGCAGCATGTGCTTAGGAATGAATCCAGATCAATTATCTCCTGGCGAAAGATGCGCTAGTACGTCAAATAGGAACTTTGAAGGAAGGCAAGGCAAAGGAGGAAGAACTCACTTGGTTAGTCCGATAATGGCTGCAGCTGCTGCAATAAATGGAAGGTTTGTGGATATTAGATCTTACGATATAGATTTCGGTGAATATTAAAAATGGAAAAATTTAAAACAGTGACTAGCGTACTTACACCTTTAGACTCTGCTAATGTGGACACTGACCAGATAATTCCTAAACAGTTTTTAAAAAAAATTGAAAAGACTGGTTTTGGAGAATTTTTATTTTATGATTGGCGGTATAATGACGAAGGAACAATTAATAAAAATTTTGTGCTTAATAAAAAAGAATATAAAGGATCTAAGATTTTACTTGCTAGAGATAACTTTGGCTGTGGAAGCTCAAGAGAGCATGCACCTTGGGCATTGAAAGATTACGGTTTTGTTGTAATAATATCCACCTCTTTTGCTGACATCTTTTATAATAATTGTTTCAAAAATGGGATACTTCCTATTGTTGTAGAAGAAGATAATCTTGATTATTTATTTAAAATTGCAACAGAAACAAAAAATTTTCCTTTAGAAGTAAATCTTCTAGAAAACGAAATAAAAAATGAAGATGGTTTTAGTCTTAAATTTGAAATCGATACTTTTAGAAAAGAGTGTCTAATTAAAGGTCTTGACGACATCGATCTAACAATGGCTCATTCTGAAAAGATAGATAGCTTCGAAAAAACTCTAAAATTTACTTGATAAGTAAAGAATAAAAGACAAAATTATGCTTATTATTATTGAAGTTCCAAGAGGAACAAATATTGTAAAATTCTCTGTTTCTATCTTAAAGTCTAACGGAATCTTCTTTGATAGAAACAGCCCAAAAAATTCATAGAATAGTCCGACAATGATTAGCGTAACACCTAAAATGATAATGAGTTTGCTAAAGGACATAAAAACATTTTAAACTAATTGTTACTAGGTGTTCAAATGGGAAGAATTAAAATCTCAAATATAAATAAACAAGTTCAGAGAAATCAATTAAGTCCTGGTTCTAAATTGTTTATAAAATTAATTAATTTAAATTTATTACAGATTGGGGAATTGATAGACAAAGAACTAATAGAGAATCCTTGCTTAGAAGAAGTAAGAGCTAAAGAGAATTCTCAAGACACAAATCTATCGCTAACAAAAGTATCAAAAAGCCATAGTGAGGAAACGGCTTTTAATGAGAACATTATTGAAGACAAAACAATTACCATTAATGATTATCTATTAAGACAATTGAGATATTTTGATTTAGAAAAAAACAAACAAAAGATTCTGTATTCGTTAATTGAATTAATAGATGAAGATGGTTTTTTGAATTACCCTAACGATGAAATAGTTGAAATAATAAGTGAGCAAACTGGATTAAATACTGACAATATTATAATCGAAGAAATAATCCTATGGGCGCAGAGAAACTTTGATCCTTCAGGAATATTCTCAAGATCAATTTCGGAATCATTAATTGTCCAACTTGAATTAAAAAATAATAAAAATTTATCATTTTATTCTGAATTAATAAATAATCATTTAGAAGATTTAGGTTCTGAGAAATTTAAATTAGTAGCAAAAAGAATGGATGTTGAGACAAGTTTTGTTGAATCATGCTTCAATGCAATATCTGAGCTTGAACCATGGCCAGCAAGAAACTTTATTAAAGATCAGAACGAAAAGTTCTATTCGGAACCTGAAGCATTTATCTATGAATACAATAATCAATTACAAGTTCAAATAAATAAAAATTTTAGGACTTTTGAAATCTCGTCATATTACGAAAATATGCTAACAAAGAATACGAACATTGATAAAGAGGTTGAAGATTATATCAAATCAAGAATAAAAGATGGTAAGACCTTGATGAAGACTATCTTAGAAAGAAATGAAATCTATACAAAAGTTCTTAAAACAATCGTAGATATACAAAGTGACTTTATAATAAAAGGGGATCGCTACCTTAAGCCTTTAAAGTTATCAGATATCGCTTCTATTGTAGGTACTCATGAATCTACAATTAGTAGAATTACTAGCAATAAATATGTAAGCACGCCTAGGGGAACGATTAATATGAAATCTTTCTTTAGCAATAAAATAGATAGTGAGGATGGCTCTTCTTCAATTGCGGTCAAAGATATATTGGATGAAATAGTTAATGAAGAAGACAAAAAGAATCCTTATGCTGATGAAGAATTGAAAGATATGTTGAGCGAGAAAGGTATTAATATATCAAGAAGAACTATTGCAAAATATAGAAAGATGCTTAAAATACCATCATCCTTTAAAAGGCGAATAAAATGAAGCTTTCAAATTTATTAAATTCAGAATTAATTTTTCTTGATATTGATCACCAAAATAAAGATAGTGCTATAGAGTCAATTATTGATAAATTATGTGAAACAGACAAAACACTCAATAATTCCACAATTGTGGATTTAATTCAAAAAAGAGAGAAGCTTTGCAGTACGGCTTTAGATAATTATGTCGCGATACCTCACACAAAAATACCTGGAATTTCAAGAACACGTGCCTGCTTGGGTATCTGTCAAGAAGGTGTCGATTTTGGTTCTATAGATGAATTGAAAACCAAGATATTAATACTGATTTTGCACCCAGAAAATACCGACAATCATCATCTAGATATCTTAAGGTCAGTTGCTACTATTTTTGCTAAAAAAAATGTTGTTTCTGAGATTTTATCTCTTAATGATAAAAATCTTATTTATCAAATAATTCAAACCAATGAGTAATTCTAAAAATAAGGAAAATTTAATTAGTAGTCATGGGGTTTTAATTTATCTCAATGGAACTGGTGTATTAATTCAGGGAAAAAGTGGGATAGGGAAAAGTGAATGTGCAGTCGAGCTAATCAATAAAGGAGCCTACCTTATTTCAGACGACATAGTAATCATTGAAAAGATAAATGATTTTTTAATCGGTAAAGCCCCTGAACAAACGGAAGGACTAATTGAAATAAGAGGTATAGGAATAGTTAATATAAAAGAAATTTTTGGGATTAAGGCAATAAAAAAAAAATCAAAGGTGGATTTAATAATTGAGCTTATACAATTTAACGACAAACACGATTATGAAAGACTAGGCTATGATAGAGATTTCTTAAATATGCTCGGAATCGATGTTCCTATAATGAAAATCCCTGTAAGTCCAGGAAGAAACTTGTCTACTCTTATTGAAATTGCTGTAAAAAAAATAAAATTAGAAACTCTCTTTATAAAAAACACTTAATACATTAAAATTTAATGATGTTTAGTATATTAATAATTACACATGGGCTTCTTTCACAAGAGTTAAAATCTTCGGTGGAGTTCGTACTTGGAGAGAAGATTATAAGAAAAATATTTGCTATGAGCATAGATGAGGACTCAAGAGATTACGACACATATTCCAATAAAATTGCAAATTATCTTATGGAGAATTCAAATACTATTATTTTTACTGATATGTTTGGTGGAACACCTTCAAATATCGGTCTAGCTTACTTCAATAAAGATTCAGTTGAAATAATTTCTGGTGTTAATTTACCAATGTTAATTAAAGCAGCTACTATTGATAACTGTGATTCTTTTAAAGAAGCTGTTAAAATAATTAGGCAATCTGGTCAAGACAATATAATTGTTGCTGGAGATTTAGAAATTTAGGTTATGGGCAATATAAATCATGAACAAATTATAGAGCAATGGTCAAAGCTTTATTTAAGAAATGAATATGAGGATTGGCAATTAGAAATTGATCCTTCCATAGATAAGAATTTGGCATCGATAGCTCTTTTTTTAGATTATAGATCAGCAAAAGAAGCTGGTGAAATCCAAGATGTATACAAAGGATTTCAGAAAGCTGCATTTTTAGTTTTAGATTTAATTGGTGTTGCGATTGTCGATGACCCTGAAGCAAAAACCATCAAACTTACAACAAAAGAACCCGACAGCGAGAGAGACAAGAAACTAGCAAAAGAAATCTGGGGATAATGAGTATAGCAGACAAATACAAAGGTTTTATTATAGATCTAGATGGTGTTATGTATTTAGATGGAAAATTGCTTGCACATTCGAAAAGTTTTATTTTAAAACTAATAAAAGAAAAAAAAAGATACGTATTTTTAACTAATGATTCAATTTTACCTGGCAAAAGTTATTCAAATATTTTAAATAAGCTTGGTGTACCTTGCAAGAATGATCAAGTTATAACTCCAATTAAATCTTTTGAAGAAGTTATTTATAAATTTAAAAAAAAGAAAGTAAAGGTTATTGCAATTACAAGTAAAAAAATAAAAAACTATTTGCGTGATAACAATAGAATTGAAGTTCTTAATCCTGAGCAAAACTATAAGAACGCAGACATTGTACTAGTAGCGGGTAGTAAAGGATTTAATTATATGGATTTGATGTACTCCAGTTTGGCATTGCAAAATGGATCAAAACTATATGCCACTAGCATTGACAACACATACCCAACCAAACTTGGCAACGTTCCTGCAACTGGTTCAATTATTGCAGCAATACAAAAAGCCACAGATTCAAAAGTTGAAAATCTTGGAAAGCCATCTAGAAAAATATTTAAAATAGCGTCAGATTATCTTGGGTTTAGAAAATCAGACATATTAGTTATTGGCGACAATTTGAATACAGATATTTATGGATCTTCTCAAGCGGGTTTAGACTCAGCTCTTGTATTGACAGGAAAAACTGAGCTTAAAGATGTGAGAAAATCCAAATTGCCATTTAGACCATCTTATACTATTAAAAATCTCAGAAGTCTCTAATATGTAAAAGTTCCCTATTTCTCGCCTTGTACCATGCAAACCATTTTTCCAGAATGCTTATTCTCATACATCAGTTGATGAGCAAGAGGGATTTGCTCGTATGTATAAATTTCAGAAACAACGGGTTTAATTAGTCCTTGATGAACCAACTCGTTTGCTCTAATACATTCAAGAGCATTGGCAAAATGAGAACCTATTACATCTTTTTGTAACATCCACAAATATCTCACATCAAACATGCAATCATATCCTGAGGTGCCGGCGCATATGACTATTCGTCCAAATTTCTCAGCAACAAAAACACTTGTTGGAAAAGTCGTTTCTCCTGGGTGTTCAAAAACAACATTAGGACTTTTTCTTTCACCAAGAAGCTCCCAGATTTTTTTTCCAAAATTTTTCATTTCTTTAAATCTAAGCTTAGATTCTTCGTCTGTTTCGTTTTTCTTGTATGCTAAATTTGGAAAATCTTTTCTGTTTATTACCCCTACTGCACCAAGTTCTTCACATAATTGAAATTTATCGTTTGATGAGACAACGGCTATAGCTTTTGCCCCCAACATTTTACAAATTTGTAGTGCAAATACTCCTAAGCCACCTGCCGCACCCCAAACTAATACAACTTCACCTGGTTGTACTTTTGCTTTTGTTACAAGCATTCTATATGCAGTAAAATAACAAAGCGCATACGAAGCAGCATCAGCCCAATTTAAATTTTTAGGTTTCTTTAAAATTTGCTGCGCTTGAACTTTAGTGAATTGCGCAAAACAACCATTAGGTGTTTCGTAACCCCAAATTTGTGCTTTCTTACTAATCATTGGATCGTAACTAATAAAGTCAGCACTTGACTGAGTCATATTTGAATGTGGTTCTTCGCTCTCTACTCCGCAATGAATAATAACTTCATCACCTTTTTTCCAACTTTTAACATTTGCACCTACGTCCCATACAATTCCCGAGCAATCACTCCCAGCAATATGATGATCTTGTTTATGTACATCTAAAACTGAAATTGGCTCTCCCAGTCCAGCCCAAACACCGTTAAAGTTTATTCCAGTTGCGACAACTAATACTAGTACATCATTTGGTCCGCACTCTGGGACTGGCATTGTTTCTTCTTGAAAAGACTTCATAGGGTCCCCATGTCTTTCCTTTCTTATAACCCAAGCCCTCATCGTTTTTGGCTTAAAGTCTAAATCTTCTGGTATAACACCTATAGGTAATGGATCTGAATAACTCATATAAAACTCCTTATTGTTTAGTCAAATTTCAAGCTCATAGCTTCTTTTATAATTTCAAGATTTATTTTTGTTACTTCTCTTGCTGTTTTACTACCTTCAAAAATTATATCTAAGATTTCATCTTTATTCTTTACAACTTCGGATCTTTTTTCTCTAATAGGTTCAAGAAAAGCGTTTATATGTTTCGACAGAGATTTTTTTACTTCGACGTCGCCAATCTTGCCTTTTTTGTATCTGTCTTTAAAATCTTCTAATTCTTCTTTGTTGTTATTAAAAATATCGTGATATATAAATACGGGGTTTCCTTCAACTTTTCCTGGTACATCCGCGCTTGTCCTATTTGGATCTGTAAACATCTTCATAACTTTTTTTTCAACATCCTTCTTAGAATCAACAAGGTAAATACAATTGTTTAAAGATTTACTCATTTTACTTTGGCCGTCAATACCAACTAGTCTAGAATGACTGCTGATTAAAGGTTCTGGCTCTTTAAAAACTTCTTTATAGGTAGAATTAAATTTCCGTGCCAATTCTCTGGAAAGCTCCACATGGCTTAATTGATCCTCTCCTACAGGAACTTTTGAAGCATTGAAAATGAGAATATCACAGGACATTAGAACTGGATAAGACAATAAACCTAGGGAGTAATTTTCATTAAGATTTAAATCAGAAATTTTTTCTTTCAATGTTGGTATTCTTTGTAATCTTGGCACAGAACAAAGCATAGACATGAGAATTGTAAGTTCAGAAATTTCTGGAATCATAGATTGAAGATAAAAACAAGATTTTTTGGGGTCTAGCCCAACAGATAACCAATCAATAACTAATTCGTTAATATTTTTATTTAATTCCTCTACTCTATCTTGGTGAGTTGTTAACATATGAAGGTCTGCTATTAGAAAGTAGCAATTATATGTCTGTTGAAGCTCTAATCTGTTTTCTAGTGTTCCAACATAATGACCAAGGTGTAAATTTCCTGTTGGTCTATCACCTGTAACGAGAATCTCTTTATTGTTTGTCATAAATTTATACCCTATTATGATATCTCACTATCTTCAAATCGGCTAGGATTATGAGCTTTTATATCAAACTTTGCATCCCTACCAACTGATAGGTCTGCAAGGATTTCGCCTATTACAGAAGACATTTTGAATCCATGCCCTGAACATGCATGTCCAATTATTATATTTGGATGCTTTGGGTGAGCGCCTAGTATAAAATTACGGTCAGGTGTCGTCATAGCAAAACAAGTTCCAGCTTGAACGATTTCTCCGTTTATCCCTGGCAAATATTTCTCTAACCAATAACGAAGCAAAGCTATATCTTCATCTTTTATGTCTCTAGCCATTTCTTTTGTAGAATCTATTTTTTTTCCTTTGCTAATACTAAATCCTATTTTGACTCCAGGAATTTTGATACTGGGGAAACCATAAGAGTAATGATCTTTTTCAATTAGTACAAAACTTGGGAATTTGTCAGGCTTATAACTCGTCAATTTATCAGGCTTAAACCAACCAGCAACTAAACGCCACAACTCTAATTGACGCGAGAATTCAGGTAAAAATTCATTTATGTATGCTCCTGCCGTTAAAATCACTTTTCCAGCTTCGTAACGCTTGTCTTTAGTTTGAACTACAACTTTATTTTCGGTTGGTGTTATAGAAACGACAGGAGTATTAAGTTGTATTACTGCTCCATTGTTAGTTGCAAGGTTAAGAAATGAATTTATACAAGATTCAGACAAAAGAAATCCCGCAGTTTTATCTAGAAATCCAATACAATTTTTCTTAATAAAAAATTGAGGGTATTTTTCTTTTACTTCTTTTGAGGATAATATTTCGTATGCGAGATTGTGTTTATCAGCAGATTGTTTTGCATCAATTAAAGTAGGATGATTCTCTTCGCCTATAAATAAAGCTCCTTTTTGGAACAATAGAGATTCTTTGCTTTCATTTTCAATCTCATTCCATATTTCTTTTGATCGTAAAAGCATGGGAACATAATGCTCACCATTTGAATATGAAAAACGAATCATACGAGATTCACCATGTGAAGAGCCATTATTATGTCCAACAGAGAAGCTATCTATACCAAGAACTTTTTTGCCTGTTTTAGATAATTGATACAGTGTAGAGCTACCATGCGCTCCTAAACCAACAACTATAAAATCGTAAATTGAACTCACCTTTTAATTGTATCAAAAATTAGTTGAAATTTGCGCGCCTGGAAGGACTTGAACCCTCGACCTCCAGAGCCGTAATCTGGCGCTCTAATCCAACTGAGCTACAGGCGCATAAAACTCGGAGAGAGGGGGATTCGAACCCCCGGTACAAATTTACTCTGTACGGCGGATTAGCAATCCGCTGGTTTAAGCCACTCACCCACCTCTCCAAAAAAAAGAATTATAGCATAGTGGATAAACAAATTATGGCTGATGAATTGGTAAAAATAAATCAGTAAAATTCTTTACTGGAGTAAAGGATTCTTCTGGAATTTCTACAAAAGTAGTATTCCAATTATGCATTGAGCCATTCCATAAACCAGGGGTTTCAATAAAACTTACTTGTTTGCCTAAAATAGTCTTTTTTGTTTTCATCTTAAGTGACATATTAGCAAATTTCGACAATTCAAGCTTTTTGCCTTCAAAATCTTTAAACGAACAAATCATTTCAACAGGGTTAAAATAAATACCAGAGTCCCAAATTTTTTTCTGTTCAGTGTTTTTTATATCTACTTGTGCCTCTTCGACAATTTGTACAGAAGTCTCTTTGCCGTCAAAAACCCAAAAAGGCTTTCCACCTTTAGACGTCTGATCTTTAATAACACCACATACTCTGATAGGCTTATTTAGAACTTTATTTTTATTTCTTATTTCCTTAATGAATTTATATAGCTTCTTTGTAATTTCATAACGTAGTTCTCTAGTCTTGGGAGATACGTTATCTATATTGTTAATTAAAACATAATCAGATTCTATTTTATTAAGATTTTCAAGTAGAGCGCCATGCCCTGAAGGATGTGTGTAAACATCACCGTTAAGATTTCTTAAAATATTATTTTCATTGTCTAGACATACACTGTTAGTCGAAACATCCTGATAAGTAAAATTAACAAATTTATCAAAATCAATATCCTTTAATAAATCTGATTTATTTAATTTTTTTAAAATTTTATCTTCATGTTCTTCTTGGATGGCAAAAACCAATCCTTTATTTGCTATATCATTATTAAAATACAGTATTATTTCTTCTATTGGGGTAACAGCTAAATTGTTGATTAGGTGAAAGGGTAACAAAGCCTTAGGTAAGTCTAAAAAAATAGCCAGCAGAATTTCTTTGATTTGCTTTACATCTTTCTCTTTTATTATTTTATCCAAATCTATATTGTTTTTTCTACAAGATTCGGTTATTAAATTAAAAAAAGGTAATAATTCTAAATTCTTAAAAAAAAGCTGGTCATGATTATCAACTTGAAGCATTCTAGTTCCATATCCCGAAGCTGGTATAAATCTGGACAAAGAGACATTGTCAGTATTGTCTATGAGTACATTTTCTTGAAATTCCTCTTTTGAAGTGATTCCATCTCCTACAATACATGGCCTTATTAGAGAAAGTTGTTCTGTCTTATTCTTCGAGCTTAAAAAATCTACTTGAGAAGCTAAATTTGATTTATCAATCCCAATGGACTCTAAATAAATCAAATCATTCTTTTCCATATCTTGAATCATAATACATTCGGGGCCGACGGGATTCGAACCCGCGACCTCTGGCGTGACAGGCCAGCGTTCT
>CEQP01160139.1_pt1 | contig 16922 bp, 19 predicted proteins | sample 356291 | NCBI WGS metagenome assembly CEQP01 (sample SAMEA2621221, study PRJEB7988) | marine metagenome | isolation source: saline water (ENVO:00002010), including | reverse complement strand
TTGCAGATACCTTATGGGAAGATGAAGATTTGTACAGGTTTTTAGAAGACCTAGAGTCTAGATGGGAAAAGAAAATCGTACGGTTTACTGATGGAAGAACTCCATTACAACTGGCAGAGGAAAAGAAATTAATTCCAAATTCTTTTGCTGCACCGTGTAGTCATTTTTTAAAACAAGTACCTTTTAGAAATTTTTTAGAATCTCATGACAAGCCTGTAACTGTGCATTTAGGTTTAGACTTTACAGAACAACACAGACATGGAAAGCCAAAAGAAATATACGAAGGTATAGAAGGTGTAAGTGTAGACTTCCCATTGATGTGGAAACCTTATGCCTATATGGGATACCAAAAAGTTGTAGAAGAATGGGGGATCAAACCCCCTAGACTTTATTCATATGGATTCCCTCACAATAATTGTGGGGGCAGATGCGTTAGGCAAGGTGCATCTGAATGGATTAGGTTACTCAAACATTTTCCTGAAAGATTTAAAGAAGTTAGGGATTGGGAAAAAAGTTATCAAACTCCCGGCACTCCAAGAGAAAATAGAACAATACTTAAACAAAGTGTTGGAGGAAAACCTGAACCGCTTTCTTTAATTGATTTAGAAAATCAAAATAAAACTACTCAAATTGATATGTTTACTTATCAAGGCGATGAGTTCGGTTGTTTTTGCGAGTACTAGGATACCTACGGTATAGCACCGCCTAAATAAAACGCTGTACGTGGCTTGTAGAGGGGTGTTAGCTAGGGAGTTTATTGTTTGAAAGTAGCTTTTTCTTCCTAGCTTCCTCTTTCTTCGGGGCTTGTAGCACCCGGACTATAGCCCAAAATTTTTTCAACAGGATTGACCTTTCCTCTTTTGAAATAGAACCGTCATCTCGCATAGACTTTTCTGTTTCTTGTATAAGATCAAGTGCCAATGGAATTGCTTCCTTGTATTGCATCATCAATCTAAATGTCTTAATCATCCTGCACCCCCATCATTTTTATTGTTAGCGTCTGATTGCAGTACGTCCTTTGACAATGCTATGACCCCGGCGATACATCCGACCGACACCTCAGTAATCCCTTTGACGATTGCTAGAATTGCAATTACTGAAAGAGCAGTTATTGCTAGAAAGATCTGGGGACGTACTTTACCAAAATACTTATCCATTATTACTCCTTATAATTTTGGCCACGGTATTTCGTTGAGAGCACGCTCCCAATACCGCCATGCTTTATATTTGTTTGATATGTTGATAGTCTCAACTGCTACAATTGTTGCTGCTACTCCGATTAAAATTTTTCCTAACATACTTTCTCCTGTATTTTTTTAAACTCGGTTGCTTGCTCATCCGGGAGAGCGTTAATAATTCTTTCTTGTAAGGTATCTAAAACATTTACAACATGGTCATTAAGATTTGTTTGGTAGTTAGCATTGTCTACCAAGTAATCTACTTTTAACTTATGCATTGCTTCAGCAATTATTAAATGACTTTTCATTATGATCCATCTGCGTTGGGTGGATTCCCCATTGCTGTTTCAATATTGTTATTAACAGACCAGTTGGAAGCCTTCACAGTCCCTAGTACCTTAAAGGCTTTAGTGGCCAAATCTGAATCGCCACCTATTTCATTCTGGCTAATTCTCAGAACCCCAATGTCCATGTTCTTGAGGATACAAGAGCCACCTTTGGTATATATATTTGATAGGGTAAGTTTCCCTATCCTTCCATCTGTATTAGAGACAGGAGCATCTATCCAGATCCTGTCATAGCTACCCCCCTGTGTCGTCATAGAATCGGCCTGATGATGGCCTCCTATAACAGCCAAATTTCTACCAGTTCCAATAGTTTGTACGATAGATTGGCCGTCTGACGAATTGTCTTCTATTATGATTTCATGTGCTGATATATCCTGGAACTCTAGGCTTTGGCATCTATTCTTTTCAAAAATAAATGTGCCAATTTCTAACCTTGTTGCAGTAAAAGCTGGGTCAGTAGTGGTTGGATTACCACTAACAAGAATAGTTTCTGCTTTGCCTGTAGGTAATGAAGAGCCAGCGTAAGCGTTGACTGTGACGTTAGAGATAGATATCTCAGATACAGGTCGAGCACCTAAGTTAATCTGTAACGTATTATCACCTTCTATTAATTCAGTAGGTATGTCTAGCGATTTGTCATCATTAAATAGAGCTGCTGCATATATTCCAGAATCTCCTCGTGCAAAGCTAGCTTCACTAAATACTACCTGATCCACCGCTACTGTTGTTGACGCTACGCCTCCAACGGCAAGAAATGAAACAGCCATATTTGGAGATAGACCTGCGGCACGAAGTAGGCTGTACGGTGAACGCATTACCTGAAAAACACGTTTCCATTTACCGCTTTCACTATTTAGGTATTCAACCTTGGCTATCAACCAATCTCTACCAGTGACCATTGCCCTGTATGTTTGCATGGTTTTTCGTGGTAGTGAAAAGTAAACTCTCCTGGCCTCTGGTTGTAGTAGACCTATAGTAAGCATAGCTACCGAACCAACTAACGCATACAGCATATTGTTGTATAAAATTGTGGACAAAGTTTCCAACTGAATTAAACTGGTTTCTGCTCCACACCCGGTAACACCCAAGTATGAATAACAATTGTTTACGTAAGGTAATGCATAGGTAAATGGATTTATGTACGCTGATATTAATCCAACAGCACCAAGTAACAAAAGAGAAATAGTAAATATGTAACTTAATACTCTACCAAGTAACTTAAACAACACCTTGTCTAGTCTTGATTTCATGATTATCTCCTAATTAACTTAACGGTATCCTTTCTGCTAATACTAACCTTAACACACCACGCCTAGCAGCTAGACTGTTAGGAGCACTTGAGTAGGCATCACCGTCTAGGTAGGTTAGGAAGCCACTAGCTTCTCTGTCTACTGCTACCTTTCTGGATTCCCCACCGAACTCGAAGTCTACTAACGTCACTGTAGCTAGTAGTGTTTTAAGATTGTCGTATATTGTTTCTGTGCCTACGTCTAAGGCCATTGCAGTTTGATCAATGTCTATGATCATCTCGTGTTGATACGTTAAGTTGCCATTACCGGGGACTACCATTCCCTCTACGATAATGTCTTTTAGTTTAGGAGTATTTGTGTTTGTACTTCCTCGTAATAGGTTGACTCTAAGTCCAATATTCTTAGCTGATACCCCAGCATTTGATGCTAATGTATTAGCTGTAGTAGCAGAGGTAAAGTTACCTAAAGCTGTAGTTGTCCTGGCCGCATCATCCTTTCCGTACTGTATAGATATGTACTCGTCTGAGGCCGAGGAGTTCAAGCTTTCTGCGTTAACGTGAGCTCGTAAAAAGTTCTTTGATTCATGTGGCATACCTAAGTCAATGTAGGGTAAGTCAATGTAACCAACAACTCCTGCTGAGTCATCCTCTCTCTTAATGCTTACTCCAGATCTAGGGTTAACAAGTGGTTGCTCTAAGAACCTAGCGTCTGATGCACTTGAAGAAGTTCTGACACCGTAATGAAGTCTTGGTGTAGCATCATCTCCTGCTCCAACATCTATCCATTCAATAGGTTTGTCAGCTGTACCATGCTCAGTCATACTATGCCATCCCAATCCATTCCAAGCTAATATCCTACTGAACCTGTCATCTGCACCATCGTGCCCACCTACAGAAATAAACAAGAAGTCTCCTGCTGACTTCATCCAGTTAACACTACCTAATAATTCTTTTGGCACACCGTCACCTGCATTTAATCCGAATCCACTATCTACATCTCGTGTGCCACCACGAACAGTCATTCTGTAGATTGGAGCTGGGGTATCTGCATCCACCCCTTGTGCAAACCACAATGAACCATCATGTATTGTCATTCTACGACCATTGTTTGTATGAGGTGTCATAGGTACAATTAAGTCGTATGTCCATGTTGATACTGTACCGTCTACTGCGTATATTCCTTCGTATGTTGATACATAAATTTTAGTTGTGCCATCTGTGTCAGGATAAACAGCCACTCCATGAGGGCCGCCAACACTAGGGATTTGAGTTGTTTCATCTGCAAAAGTTGCACCGTTGTTGGTACTGCTAAAGAATGTAATTGCACCTGAATCTTCATCCCAAACTACAGCTACTAATTCTTGCCCATAGTTAACTAACAAGCCAGCATCAATATCTTCGTTAGCTGTTACATTGTCAGCTAGCAACCCTGCTGTAACATCTGTTGTTGCCCTAGTCCAAGCAACACCATCATCAGAATAATAAATTCTATGATCATCTTCTTCAGCAGTAAGTGCTATTAATTTACCCTTGTGGGTAATCATATCTAATCCAACTGATGGTGATAATTGTGCTGAACCTGATGAGGTCATTTCTATTGCAACTGTTTGTTCATGCCCTGACCCAGCTGCTGTAGCTGAAAATGTAGTGCTTGATCCTGTTGCTTGAATAGAACCAAATATAATAGAGTTTTTGCCTGACCCTTCACTATCTTCAAAGGTAGCATGTTCGGTAACTCCACTTCCGGGAGCCATCAATCCTCCTTGATCTGTAAAAGTAGCCCCAACAACAAGTCTTCCTGATGTTGTTCCTGTAAGAGTTATAGAGTTATCGTTTTCGTCACCTTCGGTTGCTGGATTGCTAGAACCAAAAAAATTCCCTGTGCTTGTAGTAAGGATGTTTACTATAACAATAATTCCATCTTGGACTGCATTGCTACCATCGGTATTAGTTAACACTAAATTATTTTCACCAGCCGCTGGTGCATCTGACATCATGTAGTATGTATGAAGATTTGTGTTGCCATTAGTACCCATACTTAGGCTTACACTATTGTAAGTCATTGTTATCATGCCAGTTCCCGGTGATGTCGGATTAGTAACTGCAAAAAAAACCAATAACGCTGACCCAGCTCCTGCTGTACTAAAACTTATAGTTCGAGTACCTCCTGCACCTATAGATACTCCGTCTGCAACATGAGTATTAAATATTACAGGGTTAACAGATGCTCCGTTTTCCCATGCATCAGTTGATGCTCCTGTAAACTGTCTGTTAACTACTCTTCCACCGTCATCCCATAAAGCATTAAACTCTGCACCTAACTGTGCAGATGCACGTACAACTTCTAACCCACTTTGTGTAGCATCTTCTGAAAGCATGGGTAAGTATGTAGCGTCAGGCCATCTAGTCTCAGCTGTTGAATCCCAAAACTTTCTGTACTCTGTAGGATTAAATGCTGCATCAGAGTTAATTCTGTATCTACCGAATCCATAACTGAAGTTTGGGTGTATGAATGTTTCAAACCCAGCAACGTCATCAGGTCTTGTACGCCCTGTGTCTTTGATTGCTTGCACGAATTGTCTAGTTGGTCGACTAGAAATTTTACTACCGTCTTCTCTAGGAGCAAGCACGTAATTCTGACTATTAAGTCTTATATCTATCCCAGCCATTAATCACCTAATACGGCATGCTAGGGGCTTTAAATCTACCTCTTGGTGGTCTAATGCCTACGCTGCCACTTTCTATTGCTCTGTTGTATTCAGTCTCAAACTGCCTAGCCATGGTGTACCAATAAGATTCTGGATTACCCATAGCCCTTTCGTCAGCAAGTAACTGTCTTGTTTTATTATACAAAGGTTCTAGTAGGTCACCGTCTATTTCTAGAGTATCGCTATCAGATGATACTGATGACAACATATCTGTGCCTACTATTCTTAATCTTCGTTGTTCAGGAATTTGATTTTTAAATCTAATAGTTCCACCTGAACTAGCACCATCTACAGGAGGAATAAATTCCCAGTTAGTAATTGGTGAGTAAGGTTTATCTATAACTCCTGATTGCCCAAGAGTTAAAAACATTTCGTCTACAAATACAGGTATTGCTGCACCAGAAGTTACTGATATTCCTACTACAGTTGATGTGTCTGTAGCGTCTAAGTTATTAGATGCAGTCATCAATTCCCACCCTGTGCCACCATGTGTAGCTGATTGTACATCTCCATCAATAGTAAGAGACACACGAGACGCTGTGTTGCAGTACACATATGCTGACAAACTTGCAGTCATTCCTTCAGTAGCAACAGCTGTATAGCTACTACTTGTACTGTCAAATGTCTGTACTAAGGTTACTGCTGTAGATCCTGGTACTAGTAACCTAAGTGACCTGTCTCCTGATAATATTGCGTAATTGTTTGGTGAGTATGTTTGATCCTCACGATTCATTGATGCTCCACCACCTGTTACAGACCAGTTATCGCAGGTGGTTGCATCCGTCCAATCTTCAAATGACCCATTAAGTAATAAGTTTTCTGAATCATGCTGTGCTTCGTATCGTTCTCCCAAGTAAATGTTATTTACTCTACGTATTGTAGATGGGACTTCATAAGTAAATTGTCTGTTGCCTGTAACGACTGTCTCTACATCACGTACTATTCCAACCCAAGGCCATACTATTGCTCGTGCTCTGTTGTATGCTCTTAATACATGTTTAGGATCAAGAGTCATCAACTCATAAGTTGCTAGCGTAGAACCATCATCAGCCCATGCTTTTGATACTGCAAGAGTACCTGTTGAACCTGTATAGTCTGTAACTCTCCTGGCCTCCCCAGCATTGTTTCCGCTAGTTACTAATACGTGCCAGTTATTATTAAAGAAATCATTTGATGAATAAGCATCTGCTAAGTCTTCATCTACTAAGGCTGTGTCAGCTTCTAGTGCTGCTGAAACTGTACCTGTTACTAATCCAAAGGGTCGTACTATTTCTTGTCTAGCTGTGCTCCATGTTGTTGTTGGCATGCGAACTCCTATGCACTATGTGCGTCTATTATAGCTTGAACTGAATCTCTATCAACATAATCCTCAAAATAAACGGTAAAGTCATTCCCGGTAGAACTAATGCTGCCTGATTTTTCTACAGGTGTTCCATTAACAACAGTCTTTTTAGAGAAGTCTTTGACTCCATTAACTAATGCTGTCATTAGTGTGCCTGCGTTATGTGACTTTGATCCTGATATTGATTGCATCAACTAATACCCCTTGCTGAACACCAAGCATCTATTTGTGATTCTATTTCTGCGTCAGTAGGCTCTCTGTTTACTAGTTCTACTGGTGTACTGCCGTCATATTCGATATGTCTTATGTTAGTAATTGATTTAAGTGATTTAACATAAGTTTTTAAATCGTCTTTAGATATTTCTGTTCCTACACCTGAGCCAATACCTATAAAGGTTTCGTCTGTAGGGTGTTGCCAATAACCCCTGTCAGTAATACCTGAAGGAGTCTGTCCGTTTACTAATGTGTATTTTATTATTGCCATTATTTATTCACGTTATTTTTGAACAACCATTCGCTTCTTACTAATTCAGTAATACCGATATGGTGCATTGTTTTTATGTACTCTTCCCCAAATGTTTCCACACACTTATCTAAGAACTCATACAAATGGTCTATAGATGGGTATGCTTTTTCTGCTATTAACTCTTCACATTGATTGATGTATTGACCAATATAATTACGAGCAGTCTGTAGATGTATGCCGTACTGTTCTAGGTATTCTGCATTCCCCTGACTAATGCTTCCTGTAAGAATCATGTCTCTGTGGGATTGCCTAAACGCTTGCCTAATGTGATGTCTTATCTCATCTAATTCTGCATCTTCTTCATCCCATAACACAGGAATATTATTGTTGTTTCGTATTTCTTCGTATGCATCTTGAAAGATAGCAATCTCTTTTAATGCTCCTTCAATATACTTTTTGCCAGTTTCCATTCCTGCTTTTGCTTCAGCAATTTTTATACGAGATAGTTCTGTATCTTCTTTTTCCCATTCTTTAATTTCTACATTAACTTTTTGGAATCTAAAATAATGTTCTTGCAGAGCATTTTTCTTTTGTTCTATTTGTGCAAGACATTGCCTTAGTCTTCTGTAAGGACTATCAGTAAGCATAGTAAGAGTCATTAACTGGTTAGTAGTTTGTGTGTTTCTACGACCCAAAGAATTATTAGCACGTTCCATCTCAACCATGCGTTCAGAAATCTTCTGAATCTTGTCAGGTGTCATGGTTGCCATACCACTAATTGAGTTTTGTATTTGTGCTAATTCTTCCATTTATGTTCCTGATGTTGAACTTATTCGATTTGCTCCACCATCATCATTATTTGCACTAGCAACAAAATCTCGGTGAGTTAAATCTGCTTCGTCTGTTACAGTTGTTCCTGACATAATTGTGATTTTGTTAATTCTGTTTTGTGCTACACCATACCCACTGTCTTCTTCTCCACCACCAAATTCACCTGTAGTGCCGTCACTCCAACCTGAAATTTTAACTATATTGTCATGCAAATCCCCTTTATCTGTAGAATCTCCCTCACTAGCAACGGCAAAATACTGAATTACATTTACTCTTGACCATGACCCAACAAATCCACCTGCAACAACTACTCTGTCTGTAGCACACGCTGTGCCTGCTTGATAAATACCACCTGATGTTCCTCCATATGATGTAGCGTTGTTACTTGTATGAAAAGAATGTTTACTTACTGTAGTAAGAGGAGTACCTGAACCTACATATCCTCCCATTATTAAACATTTGCTATCGCCATTAGATACTGCATGAGAATTAGATGCAGCTTCTAAATCGCCTGCATCAGTTCCTCCACTTCCACTTGCTATATTTGTTTGTTCCATGTTTGCACTTTGTCCTGTACCTGCATACCCCCCATGAAAAAACAAAAGAGTTCCATTGCTTCCACCATCATATCCCCCATCTCCTGCTGCTTCTGCTAAATTCCCAAAGTCTCCAGCATCATTTGTTGATGCAACAGTTATATGATCCATATCGTTAACACCATAAGTAATGCTTCCTGCACCGGGGTCGCTGTATCCTCCACCCATTATGGCTTTTGTTCCATTAGAACCTGTCCCTTTAGCTGAATCTCTATGAGTATTCATCTGACCAAATTCTTGAGTATTACTTCCACTTCCTATTGTTTTATACAATATCCAATCTGTAGAAACATCAGTTCCACTTGCAGTACCACGACCACCAAACAATACTGCTCTAGTGCCTGCCCAACCAGGAATAGAAACACCTGTAAATTCTTGAGCATTTAACTTTTCAATGTTGTCATCAGTCTTGCCATTGAATTTCTCAATGTCTGCTATTTCTATGGTGTTGACCTTCTCTATTTCGTTAGCCATTATGCGTGTTCAATTAAGTCCAAACTTGGGTTGAAATAAATAGTGTCAGCAGTTAAAGCGACACCAACCTTTTGTACGAAATCTCCTGTACCACTAGGGGCTGTTGCTGTTATTTCTCCTAAGTTAGTACCTATAAACAAGTCAGCACCGGGAGTAAAGTTGTAAGTGTCATCCCTAAAAACGCCTTGTAATAAAACCTTTACTTCAGCATCACTACCTGAAGAATTTGCTTCTAGTGCAACACCAATAGCTGGCATTGTTCCTGCAGCGTCTGCGTCAGTTTCATCTAGCTTTCCGTTACTGTCTATGTATACGGCTTCACCAATAGCTAGTCCTGTCAAGGCTGTCATAGTTATTACTATGCCTGTAGCTGTATGGTCAGATGATGGAGCATCATCTCCAATAATAAGTTGTCCTGTATCTCCAAGTGTAACGTTTCCTGCGGAAACAGTTCCTGTAGTAGTAATAGCACTAGAACCATTGTTAATTGATCCAAAGTTAGAAGTAATTGATCCTGCGTCTAATGCTCCTGTAGTTACTATACTTGAACTACCTGCTGCAGCTCCAGCTCCTATGTCTGATAAAACTTCAGACGCACTTCTACCTTCTATAGTAGTTCCGTCAACTCTAAGGAAATCATCGTCAGCTACACCTGATGTAAACTGAGGTACGTCATGTTGGCTGATACCTTTAGCTATCTGTAGTTTGTTACTGTCAATTTCTAATCCAGGATTAGTACCTAAATCTACTCCTATTACGGAACTAGAAGCTGCCAGTCCATCTCCTGCAAATAAAGTAGCCAAGTCAGCAACTGATTCTTTTCTTGAAGCATTGGAATCGTTAGCATCAATAATTGGAATAGAGTCCCCATCAGCTACTGCTGCAGCTGTCAATTCATTTAGGTCGAGTGTTACAGTTACAGCACCACTATTACCACCCCCTGATAAACCGTCACCAGCGGTAACGGCTTCTATATCTCCTGCTGATCCACCGGGTACAATAATCATGATCCCACCTTCCCAATTAGAACATCAACCTCTACATTGTAGAAGTGCCCTCTAATTTCTGCATCTGTACTTGCGACTCTGATAAATTCCATTGTGTCGAACTCTGATTCGCCTAAATAAATAATATTGTTTTGTGCAATCAATTGCCCTTCGGATGCTGTTGGAGCACTTCCGTCTCCTCTAGCACGTATGTCTGCTGATTCAACTGTTCCACAAAAAGATCGAGCACCAGTTGGGATACTAGTAACTAACGCAGAACCCATTTCAAATAAGGTTACGGCTGAGTCACTAACTGTGCCTGACGTGTAATCTATAGCTTTTGGTTGCCTAGCCATTGTTTTTCTCCTTAACAGGCATTGGTAAGTTATCTAATGCCCCTTCCTTAATCTTATAAAATTCTGGATCACCTTTAAAGTCTGGAACCATCATCTGCCACTGTTCTTCAACAGGCATAAATACCGCTGCCGGGATATGACCGCCCCATTTTTTATACATTTTCTCTAACCAAATTTGATGAGCATGCTCCGTATCATAGTCGGTAGTCATTAACTGTTTAATAACTGCATGATAAGCATCTTTAAATTGCGATGCTGTGTGTTGTCTGCCCTTACCCTTGTGTTTACTTGGGTTACATGAGGCCAAGACTTTTACAAATTCATTCGCAATGTCTTCTATACTATCACCCATTACTATCAAATTGTCAGTTCCATTGCCTATTGGCATATGGTGTATATGTCCTTCCTCTGTTTCAAAAGAGACATACGCATAAGGGGAACGGTATCCCCTTTCATTAATCTTAGGGATTAATGATACAAATGATGGGTGATATTTATTATTTATGTCGTACATATTTATCGACTAGGGGAATTTTTTACAACTCCCCCAGTCTAATCTCCTAATCACTAAGGTGCGATAGTTAAGTTAACGTATCCAAAGTCTGTTGTTACAGGAGCAATCAATGAAGCAACACCAATAGTTACTTCGTTTTCATGTGTTCCATCTCTGTCGAGTGGCTCGCCTGATCCAGCAGTATTGTCAGATACTCTAACGTGATTACCAACTACAAAAGCTACGTCACAAAGAACAGCAGCTGGCCCCCATGTTTGAAGCCATCCGTATTCATCGTCAGCAAAAGTTGTAGAAGTAACACCAACAGCGTGCCCTGTAGCTGTAGTAGGGAAAATAATAAAGTCATGATAAGGATTCTTAGCAAGACCAACAATAGTTGCAGCTTCAAAAGCTACTGCAATTGGGTCGCTATCATAAAAGTTTATTGTCCCAGATCCACTGCTATCTATAGCATCGTGCTGTCTGATTTTGTAAGTGTGACCTTGACCTAGTCCATCGTTAACATACAAGTATCCGTCTTTGTATTGGTCTGCTGTTACGGCAGTACCTCCAACAGTAACGTCTACGCTTTTGTCTCCAACGGCAGCTGTATTAACAGCTAAGTCCATGTCGTGATTTGCTATACCAACAGCACTTTGGCAAATTGATCCAGCAGCTATTGCTCCGTCAGTTTGTCCATAGTAGAAAATTCTACCGTCACCAGTAGACATTCTTGTGCCAAGTGGGTGTAGCTGAGTAGTCCCGGTAATCTTTTCGTCACCAGGATCTCCGTATATAGTTCCGTAAGTAAAAGCCATTTTATTATCCTATTCTGATTTAGTTGTTGTTTTTTTAGGTTTAGGTTTTACAACCTTCATTTGCTCAACAGTGGCATGTCTCATACCTCTCCCTCTGGGAGGGCGTGCTACATAATAACTGTAATGCTGTTTAGCAGCTCTTTCAGACTTGAACACATGGTCATGGAGTAAACAATAATATTCACTGTTTGCCATCTTATCCAAAATTTCTTTTGGGGGTTCAAGCGTTGGAGCAACACCACGATGCATACAGTAGTTCCTGTAAGCGTCCCAGTTAATAAATTTGCGTTGCCCTTTGGCAGTAGGGATTACGTAGGGAGTATCCTCATATGGATCACCTTCAGCGGAATCGGCAGTCTCAGACAACTCAACGTTAACTAATGCATCAACATTAGCACGGAGTCGGAAACCCTTTTTAAGATAATTCAATAACTGTACAGCATTACCAATTGGTAACGGATTAGTGGGATGCCAACCAGTATTCTCTTCTTTACCGTAACTAATGTTAATTACTTCGTGGTAAAGTACAGCGGTACCGGGTGTTACCCAATGTGGCTCCTGGCCTTCTCCTATACTGTAGCTATAGTCGTGCTTTAATTCTTTAAGCATCTGTGGCCATTCTTGTTCTCTGAACCTTTCTACGTGTTCCGTTGCTAGATCATCTTCTAAAAAGAAGTCCCAAGGGTCTACGCTTATTGTTTCTGGAGCCTTTGTTGTCATCGTCTTCTCCTTCTACGCTTGCGAGGTTTACGTATAACTTCGATTGCGTTCCGACTCTCCTGTTGTACGACAGTTTTTTCGCCACCAAAATGTATTGTTGCAACACTTTGTTGTGGCATTGACACCGAAGGTGATGTTGTATATCTATGAGTAAGTAATATCTCTACATCTCCTGCTTCCATGTGAGCATCGTATCTATTTTTAATACCATCTATATGTCGTTGTCCTTGGTTTTTACGCATTGACATTGGAGCACCGCACCCAGAACAAGTAAAAGAAGGTTGTCCATGTTCGCCAATACCTCTTACTAATTCAGCATCAGCACACATTTCGTACGCAGTTTTTACTTGTGCTATGTGGCGTTTAATATCATCTTCAAACAAAGACGTTTCCGTACAAACAGAACATGTATAAACCAATTTCCTAAGATAATGGTTCATAGCTGTATCTCTTTCTAGCGGAGCAGTCCAAGTGTTATCAATTACATCCCATAACTGTATCTTGTTACTATCAGATGTAACGTCAAACATAACAGCATCTCGTCCACTTTCGTTAACAATACGCTGTCTTTCCCTAGAAGATGGTAAATTGCCCTCATATTCTTTTACGCTTTGATTAACCAAGGGTTACTCCATTAAATAGTTGCAGCTGCGTCAGAAAAGATTTCAACACCGTGAGCATCGGCTCTTTCGCCTTCAGCCCATTCTTGGAAGATTCCATATTCTTTCGCTCTGAGAGAATTGTCCTCTTCTTCAGTTACATCGGCATCATTAGCAATGACCATATATAAAGCTTCTTTTGCAAATATTGCACCTTTAGCATCATCCCCACTATCTCTTTCGATGTTTCCGCTGTGTACGACTCCCACACCGTATAGTCGGTCTGTTCCTCTGTACCATCTTTGAAGCATCTCAGCAGATAAACCATTTCTAGTAGTTGCAGTTCCAGAAGAACCTGCAGCCACTGTGCTTGGGTCTGATATGTCAGCAATGATATCTGAAATTTGTTCTACGTGTAGTGCTGCTTGTACAGGCATGGGAGCTGGGCCAAATGTACTGTTGTTATCAGTCATTAAGTAAGCTACCGCACCTCTAAAGTGTGTAATGTCTAGAGCGTTAGTTGCTCCGGGTGTTGACTTTGAAAAGCCATCATATAGAGCGATAACATCTTTAGCCATTCTGCGTCTTAGTGACGCACCAATTTGACGACCTGCTACAGTTACTACGCTACTATCGCCTTGCCTTCTGATAAGTCGGTTTGACAATGTAACAAGTATTCCGTGTTCAGCGGGTGTCAATTGTAATGTGTTTGTTGAAAGTTGTTGAACTGATGAAAGGTCAACACCTTCAGTTAAAGCTTGTGCATCAGTCAAGCGAGCGTAAGTGCTGATATCCCACTGCTTTACGCCAGTAGGTATTCTTTCACTTTCGATCAAATCTGGATCTGGTGCAGCAGGCTCGAACGCTTCTTTCGCAGACGCAATCATTATGCGTTGTCCGTTAGTCAAGTTAGACGTACTGGACAAAGATAGTCCTGTTGCCATTTTATTCTCCTATTAACCTAGCCTATTAAGCTGGTCTTGGTATTCTTGTTTTGATAATTTGCCTTCAATATAGGCACTTTGCACCTGCTCTAATGATCTCATGTTGGATGACGCACCACCTGCTGGAGTACCACCTGCTGGCGGACTCTGTACCTGTGATGCTGGTGCCTCGGTAGTTTGACCTGTGGGAGCCTGATTGGTAGCACCCATTAATGGTCTTAAACTAGCAAAGAACCTGTCTCTCCGTTGATTTTCATTTAAACCCGGATCAGTAAAAGCTGCGTAATCAATACCGGGGGTTTGCGGATCAATGCCTAAACTTTTAGGAATAGCATAAACTTGATCCCATTGGCTTTGTTCTGCCGTTGGTTGAGGTTGACTTGATTCTTGTGGAACTCCTTCAACCTGATCTCTAAGCTTTTGGTTTTCCTGGTAGTAAGCTTGATTAGCTTGCAACATAGAATTAAATGCACCTTGGTGTTCCTCAGGTAATTCCTGAATGTACCTTTGTGCAGCTTCTTCTTGTTGTTTGCGTACCGCATCCTCACTATCTCTACGTATGCTATTCAGACCCCTATCTATCTTTGACTGTAAACCAGCTACTTGTCGGTTCTGCTGTTCTAGCATTTCCTTCAAAGCCTGAATCTCGCCAGTCATACTTGAGTCGGAGTTAGTTTGAGGGGTTGCCTCCTGAACGGCATCCAACTGAGCCTGATCCTGATCTATTGCAGATGTCATGTCTGTATTGTCTGTAGTCACCGAGTTTCTCCTATCTTGTTTTGATGAGTTACTGTAACGTTCTGAATACAGTCTAGGTTTATATTGTGTGTATTGTCAATTATTTTATTCATTTGTTGTGCCTGAAGTTAAATTAGCCTGAATTTCTGTGAATGCTGGAATTGACATTCGCCCCAATCTTACTAACAAGGTTGCCAATTCTAAATTAGATTCCCTTTGTTGTTTTCTAAAGTCTTCAACAACTTTTAAATGTCTAGCAAATTCAGGGTTATCTTTTAAAAATTCAGATTGATCTCTTGAATTTTTATATTTTTTATAAGTGTCATACATATTTATATTATCTAGTGATAAATAAGTTTTATAAATAGAAAAATACCAATTAAAGTCGTCCTTCATATTTAAGGTATCTACAATAAATTGGTCTTTATGGTAAGCTGAATAATTTTTTTGACGCAATTCGTCAATATGGTCTTGTTGTTCTACAGTAAATGTTTCATATAAATCTTCTCTAAGAGCATCTAACTTGTCCCAATCTACTGAACCGTCAGTTCGAGTAGCTTCATCCCATACTTCGTACCATTGATATCTTGCTCTAGGTAAATCTTCTTTAGGCATTTCTTTGTCTTCATCTTTAAACAAATCCCAAACTTCATCAGTTTGTCTTTTTTTGAGCCAAGTATCATGTTGAATATCTTGGAACGGTTCATACCATTTAATGAATTCGTCATCTTCGAGTTCACCATTATAAAGTCTTTCCATTAATCCTGCTTCTCTCGCTTCCCTTTCTTCCTCAATATTATTTATATCTTTTTGACGAGAAGCCCATTCTTGTCCACGCTCATCTCCTGATGTAGTACGATAATTTAATTCCCTCATAATTTCTTCAACATTTTGTTCATGAGTTTTTCTTTGAGAAGGAGTCAAGTCTCTTACATATTTATCGTACGCACTATCTCTAGCAAACCATGTATTTGGTTTTTGCCAGTCAAAGAAATCTTTTTCAAATCCTGCTCGTCTCGCTATTTCGTTTAATAATTCTTTAGTAGTTTCTTTACGAACATTAAATCCTGATAACTGAAATCCTCTTCCCATATTCCCAATGCCTGTTTCAGATTCAGGTATAATTTGTTGTAGAGTTTCATTATAGTCCCTCAACCATTCAATTGATTGCGTTGCCCCTATAGGCAAAGTCTGTAACGCAGCATATCCAGCTTGACTTAATAAACTATCTAAAGGATTACCGTAAAAGGTTTCTTTAAGAACAAAAGGTTTTGCAAGACTTACTAAAGGAGAAGTTCTAGAAGTTAACGCACTAGGGGCTGAAAACATCCACTGAAATGGAGTATCTCCTTGCCCTACAATATCTAAATATAACGGAACTCCGTTTCTGCCGTAACCAATTTCTGGAGACATAAATTTAGAATTATATCTAGTATTAAACCAAATATTACCCTCTTGATCTGGAGTAACAGTTAAAGGTGAATATGAATCAAGTGGTAAAAATTTTCCTGTATTCATATAATTAATTGCATTACTAACTGCGGATAACCAAACAAAATACCCTATCCAATAATCTTGATACAATCTTTTAGAATCACCTATTACTGTACGTGATGCCATCTTCAGCCAGCTTTCTGTTTCGTTAGGGCTAAATACTGCAAACCTCATAGCCATTTTTGATCCGGGTGATCTAAAGGTTGTTTGCCAACTACCCAAACTTGAAGTAAAAACATTTACCTCGTCTGCTGCTCTTGCAGCTATTTGTTGAGCACTTTCGGTAGGGTGTATTCTTCGTAACTTGGGGACTATAAAATTTTCTAACATAAACATTTGAGTTTCAGCGTATACACCTTCAAACAATCCACTTTCCCAAAATCTAATACCATTACCTATTCTGTCTTTAATTAACCTTACGTTACCTATAACCCCTCTTAACTTTTGTGATCTGCTGATATCTTCAAATGCTTCAATTCCAGATCTAGTAATAATAGAAGTGTCACCGCCATAATTCCAACCTTCTTCAGCAATCATTTTAAAACTAATGTCAAAATCGTCTGTTAATGGGGTTTCATCTAAT
>CEQP01163630.1_pt1 | contig 17048 bp, 12 predicted proteins | sample 356291 | NCBI WGS metagenome assembly CEQP01 (sample SAMEA2621221, study PRJEB7988) | marine metagenome | isolation source: saline water (ENVO:00002010), including | reverse complement strand
GAGGTCGGCACAGCTGTTACTGTTTTTAACGAGGTCGGCACAACTTGATCACGTGATGCTTCCTAAACTCCGCACTCGCTCAACAGCCGGCCCGTGGCGCGCAGCGCCCGGCGGCTCACCCCGTTCCCCACCTGGGAGCAGTGCCCTCGGGGCGTTGTGCCCGCCGTGTAAGGGCCCGCACGCAGGCATTCCGCGTGCGGCGACGTTGCCTCCTCCTGCAACACCAGCGCCACACGACGCACATTGGGCCCGCGCGCATACTGATGGTGCCGACCCCGCGATGCCTCAAGCGACGTCACGCACACGTGCACCAAGCCCTTGCCAATCTCCTCCGCCGTCGCCCACGTTCCCATCACCTCAAAGACCTCTGCGCGCGGATTCAGCAACGCAGACAGCATGAAAAACGAAAACATGGAGCGCACCACCCACTCGTCCCGCGCCTTGAGGGTGTTCTCTGCTATCAAACGGCTGACCTCCTCGTGCGCGTACTGCACCGGGTTGCCCGTCAACACTTGGTGCGCCCGCACCGGCCCGGCCAAAATCTCTGCCTCAAACAGCTGCACGTCCTCCAGCTTTGGAATGCCGAGGTCTTTCCTGCAAAGCTCGTCCAGCAGACCCTGAAGCACAAAGCCCATGCGCGTTGCGGGCACTCTGTTGCTCGCGCTTGTCAGCGCCGTCTCGTACTTGAACGAAAACATCAGCAGCGACGCCATCAAGCAGATTTCATTCTCCGCGTACTTTTCTGCAAGCCATTTGGGCGGATAGACCATCCGCAAAAGCAAGATTGCACCCAGCAACACGCCGCGCGGATCCATGATGCCACTCGTGCACGCCTTGTCGCGCTCCCCACCCTCTGCGTACGCAATGCTGCTCCCCGTCCGCGTAAACAAATTGTGCTTTGCATACGAGTTGACGTAGGCTCGCACCATCTCTTGCGTCAAAAATACCACCCGCTCCAGGTAGATTGGCTCCCAGCCCTCCCGCGTTCGCAGAGGCGAACGAAAACACCGGGTTCTCGCCCGATCCGGCACTTGGATCTCCAGCTCCACGACGCTCGCAGGACTCCCTGCTTCCCGCCCCTTGCAGACCTTGGAATCCGCCCCCATGTCTTCCAGTGCGACTTCTACCTGTTTCACGTCACAAGGAAACAGAAAGTCCCACCAGTTGCCCATCGGCAAATTCTTTCAGTAGTACACGCTGCGTGCCGCCGCTTATTCACGCTATCTTTTGCGCCATCCTCTCTACGCAGTGCTAGCGTGCGACACACGTTTTGTCGAGCCGCAAGTGCAGCGCTCTTTGATGACTTCCAAGCGCGCCGCCTCGCCCGCGTCTCCGGGCAGTCCCGGCGCCCCTTCCGACTCCGACGAACCGCCCGCCAAGAATCCTCGCTCGCAAGACGTTTCGCCCGCCAACGTGGCTCCGACCAGCGGCGCGGAGCCTCCTCCGCTGACGCTGCCACCTTCTATCGTCGAGCAAGCGTCCACGCAAAGCGCTCCCACCGGGGCTCCGCGTCCGGACGCACCTCCAAATCTAGATCAGTCGTCCATCATTGGCTCTGCTGAAACTGTCGGGCCCGACGAATCCTACGGCAACGACGAGAAGCAACTAAACGAATTCATGCGTCTTCACCCAATGCTTTCTCTCGAAGCGACGTCGGCAAAAACTCTTACCATGCTCAGCACGCTCTTCCAAAAAGCAAGCATTCGAACCGCTCCGCTCCCCGTGATCCCAAAGTCGCACGACGACCTTTTTCTCAAGCCAGCAAAGAAACAGATTGGCGAGAGGGATTGCATCTGCGGAGACCGTTGCCTCGCTCGCTTTGTTGCACAAATTCGGTACGGCAAGGACACAAACATGGCTTTCACAAACAAGGAGTTTCTCCTGCCCGAAGCTTACGCAAACTTTCTCAACGGACGCGGCCTGCCCGCCCAGCGCTCCAAGTGCCTGCTCTGCTCTCGCTACTTTTGCAACTACATCTACTTGCTCGCTCGCACGGATCCCTCGTTCAAAATCGAAAACACCCCCTTGGGAGTCCAAGTTTTCTCCAATGCCTGCGTCGATCCGCCGCAGCCCATGAAGGAGGAGGCGCAACACCTCGAAAAGACGCAAAAAGAGCTGCCAACGCACGCTTCTTTGATTGCGTGCAAGGATGGCTACAAGGCGGACGCCATGCTCTTTGTGGACGAAGACTTTGTAAACATGCGCTCTGCTCGCGAGGGAAAACTTGGAAACCTCCTCTGGCATCCCGTCGTTCGGTTTTGCTCTCGAGACTATCAGTATGTCATGACTTCCGACGGACCCGCCATCACGCAAATTGGCATCGGTGCCGACGACCACTCGGACGGGCTGCATTTTCGAGGGCCGGCGGCGCCGGCCGGGGCGCCGTCGGCAAACGCAACGGCAAACTAGAGGACTACGGGTCGCCAAAAACGCTCTGCGGCTCCTGGGAGGACGCCGGGCTCGCTCCCGCGCTTCGCCGCCTCGGCGCCGCAGAGCACCCCGCCTGGAAGTCGGAGCTCGATTTTGCCGTTGCATGCGCGCTGTCGCGCTGCACTCCCGAAGAAACTGCGCTCCAACGCCTACAGCTCGGCGCTCACCTCGAAGCCGTCGCTGCCGCGCGCGCCACGAAGCTGGCGCCCCCCGGCCACCCCGTGCCGTCCGCGCGCCGAACGCGGATGGCGCAGCTCTACGCGGACGCTGCCGTGGTTGCCGTCTGGACCACTGCGCACGCACGCTACCTCGTGCTCTGCGAAACGCTCGTCGAACCTCCGCATCCCACAGTGCACACCGTCCCCTCTTACTTGAACGAGCTCGACCTCTCCGATCTCTTTGCGCGCCGAACGTGTCCGCGCATGGCGCCCAAGCTTGCAACTCCAACGCTCTCGATTCTTCAGCGGTCCACCAACCCGGGCTCCCGCGGCTGGGACTCTTTGCTCAAGGAAAGCGTCGCCAACAGCGCTTCGGCACGCCTGATGTGCACCCACTCCCTCACGGTTTCGCTTGCTGGACTCCACCCTTTTCTCCACCCCGCTCTTCGAAAGCCCTGGCACGCGCGCGCCAAGACCGTCGACCTCGCAAGCTTACACCTCTCCACGTACGACCACGTGCTCTCCGCCGTCGTCGAACCCGCCGCTCCGATGAAGGAAGCCGTTCGACGAACGCTCGCCTGCATTGTCGCCGTTTCCCCCGCCACTTTTGCTGCTCTCCACACCCTGCAGCACCCGATCGGGTTCCTCACCATGCCGCCGCACCAGCTCCCCGCGCGCGGACTCGAAGCCGCCATGGACGCCTTTGCCGAAGCGGGCTCGCGACTCTTTGACATTGAGCACTCGGCCACCACGCCCGGGTGCCTTGCCGCCATCATCAAGGGCACTTTTCAAGCGCACTCGAAGAAGGCCTCCGAGGCGCATCCCTCGAATGCCGACAAGGTGCTGAGCTGGGACCCGCCGTGGCTCGGTAAAGGCACGGCTTCCGTTCACAGCAAAGTCTCCCTGGTGTCCGTCGCTTCAGAGCTCTTCAGCACCTCGTTTCGCACCCACTTTCTCGTGTTCTGGGCGCACGCCATGTCCCACCAGCTCCGCGCCTGCCGCCTCGACTCTACGCAACACGCGGCCATCCACTCCCTCAATGCGGTGACCAAGCTCTGCGCAAAGCTTTCGGAAGACGATGCTCTCGCCGTGCAACGCGCTGCGCTGCAACACAAGAGCGCAGGGCTCCTCACCATTGAGGAAGCCAGCGAACTCTTGGGCTGCCCAGACGTGCGCGGCACCTCCTCCAATGGTGGGGCCAAGGGTGCCATCGACGCGTGCGAAGCCCTCAGCGTTGCCGGGCCCGAGGCCATGGCAAAGCTTTTGCATTTTGCGCGCGCGGCCTGGCTCAGCGAGGAGCTTCTCATCGTGGATTTGGGACGCGACGTCTACCAAGCCCAAGCCCGCGCGCTCTGCCGCCGCTTCCGCGTGGATCCCGGCAACGACCCGCGCGCCAAGCTCAACGACCTTCCCATCCACGCCACCACACTGCTCGCCTGCTGCGAGTGTCACCGCGTCGCCAACGCGCATTCGGTTCAACCGTTTATCGATCCCGGCACCGTCAAGGCCTACGCCATGTTCAACGAACTCGGCGTCTCCTCCTCCATGCAATCCGTTGACGCCGGCAAGGTTGTGCTGCGCTGCGCCAAGCGAAGCTCCGCCGCTCTCAAAACTGCTCTGGCCTTTGAGGAGGAGATGCAAACGCGCATTGTGGAGGACGCCGAAATCCACACCGAAGCCATATCGCAGCTTTTTCGGAACCAACACACTGCCGATTCGGGACTCGCCTCGCGCGTGCGCCGCGATGCAAAAAACAGCTTTGAGCAGCGCTCGCAGGCCCTCAGTTGCGGCGAGCTTCCCATGGCCACCATTCCTCTCGTCGGACGCGCCGTGCGCCTCTGGTCCGAGTGGTACACCCTGTGCGCTCTGTGCGGCGCGTGCTTTCGCGTCTACCCCAACAACCGCTTTGGAGGCCAGCTTTGTTGTCTGCGCTGCGATCCAGAGCTGCTCGGCGTCGACGTTGCTGCAAAGGCAGCCGAACACAACTCGATGAACAAGCAGACTGTTTGTCGCTTTTGTGGCAAAGTCGATTTGCAGCGCAGCGGCGCTCGATGGAAGCTTGTCAAATCGCCCCGCGACGAGTCTGGCCGCAACCACGGCATTCCTCCACCGCTGCGCTTTGTGCACTTTTGCCCGTCGCACTATCGAAACTGGATTCCCGCCGCAATGCGCGTGCTCCCTACCCGCGTCATCCTCGCCCACCTGGCGCTCAACGCTCGACCCGTCTATGGCGCCGAGGCCAACGCCGCCGAGTGCGATCGACCTCTCGATTTTGACGACTCCCTTCTCAACGGACCGGTGCGAAAGCGCCGACGCCGCGGCCGCGCAAGCGCGGCCGCCGCAAACGCTGCCCAAGAGTGAACGACTCAACGACACGAAATTTAGAAACACCGTTTGCGAATTCTACCGTCCTCACGTTTGAGTGCGTCCTTCTCTCTCCCCCCTCACTTGCGCGGCTTTGTCGTGTCCACAAACGTCACGCCCTCCACCTCGTCGGACCCAAGAATGAGTTTGCGACCGGGCAGCTCGTACTTGAAGCGGCCCTGGTGGCTCGTGCGGACGTTCCCGTACTTTTTCGTCTCCTGCGCCTCAGCCTTTGTCAGATTGCGCTCCTGCATGCGGCCCTCGATGTGGCCCCCAGGCTTCACGTGGATGGAGACATCGTCCGTCGCTTTGCTGGTCACCGACTCGAGCTCGTCGTCCCGCCACCGCACCGCCTTGCCAAGATCGCGCGCCGTCGGAGCCTTGCAGACAAGGTCCGACACCTTGAAGTCCTGCCGCTGCGGCTGCTTCTTGAGCGCAATCCTGCTGAGACGCTGCTTCTCCTTCTCGTCGTGCTTCTCCTTCGCCGCCTCCGCCTCTGCCTCGAGACGCTTCTCGTGCGCCAGCTTCTGCTGCGCCGCGCCGTACTCCGCCCTCTGCGCCTGGGCGTGATCGCTCACCCACTCCGCGTGCACCGCCTCTTCTTCCTTGGTGCGCCGCCGCGTTGGCAGGCCAGACCCCGTAGCCTGCGCCCGCACCTTTGTCACCCCCGTCTTGGAGACTTCCCACAACCGCTCCATCTCCTTGACCTGCTTCTCCGCGCGCTCACGCCGCTGCCGCGCCAGATCCAGTATCTTCTGCAGCCGACTGGCCTCCGCATTCGCCGCAGCCTGATCCTCCTCCTCCTTCTGCTTCTCCTTTGCCAAAAGGTACGCCTCAGTCTTCTTCGGCGCCGGAGCCTTCCCCACGTACGCGGGCGTTTCGTGAACCGTCTTGCCCTCCCGCGATTTCGACCCCTTCTCCGACACCTGCGCCTCCTCCTTCCCCGTCTTCAATGGCGACGACGCCGCCACAATCGGGCACAGCACCTCTCCGTACTCCTGGAACGCAGGCGAACGATAGTGCCCGTCGTAGGCAAAGATGTTTGGCGTCACCACAAAGCACGCTGGGCATTCGCCACGACCCACCTCCTGCATGTGAGCCGCGCCGCACCCCGCGTGCACACGGTGCCCGCACAACAGCCCCGGCACCTTGCCCGCGTCGTCGCCGTCGAAGTCGAATGGCTCGGAGCACACCGCGCACAACGACTCCTCGCCCATGAGCTTGATGCGGTGCACTGCCTGCGACAAGCTCTCCGACAGACCCCGAACGTAGTCGTTGCCTTGGAACGCCTGCCAACGAAAAAATGAGCGACCGCAGTCCTCGTGGTCGATGTTGGCTACGGCGTCAAAGGCCTTGGACGTCTTGCCGCGACGTTCCATAAAGTGAACGATCTCCGGATCCTTGTCGCACAACTTGGCAATGTGCCCCACAAACTTCAGTGCCGTGTCCGTGTCGCACACCTCCTTCAGCAGCTCTGTCACGTCCACCGCCTTGGGCACCTGCTTCTTCAAAGCCTCAAACGTGAAGTGGTTGACCGCCGTCTGCGGCCGCACCCACCCGAGGTTTTGCGGAAGCGCGCGCAGAATCTCCACCGCCTGCTCAATCTTCACGACGAACCGCTGCTTCTCCTCGTCAAACTTGCTAAAGGTCGCAACCATCCCGTTGAGATCCTGGCGCTTGGAAAGCGAATGCAGGTACAGCATCTGACCCGGCTGCGGCATCTTGCCCGTGTACTTTTCTGGCGCAAAAGCCTCACGCTTGTGCTGCTTCGCCTCCGCCGGTTTGCGCAGATTCCGAGCGTCGTCCAACATCTTCTTCGCCACGTCCTCCGGCCGCACCTCGGCCCCAGCGTCCAACGCCACCTCTGCATCGTTCAGAATCCCCTTCGTTTGGAAGGCAGACCCGAGCGCGGAATTGGATGACGCTGTGCCCACGGAACCGCCTTCCGCGCGGAGCGCCAGAACTGGGACCTCCTCCAACTCCTTTTGCACTTGCTTGCCCGCCGCAATCCACACGCGGCCCGTCTCGAAGTCGCAAAACGTGCCGTTGGGCAGACGATAGCTCGGAGCTTTCGGCATCTTCATGCCCACCGTCACTGCATACCCGTGGTCGGCTGCAGATTCGATGTTACCGCCCGTCATGTCCAAGAAGGCGCAGGGCACGTAGTTGTCGCACGGCGGAGCATCCTCAGGCTGCATGCACCCGAGAAGCGGCTCGTTGAGGCCCGCATCCTTCTCCAAGTCAGGAAACTTTGCCTTGCGCAGCTCGGCGGGAGGCAAGTTTCGATAGTATGCGCGCGCCCGCACTGCGTGTACCGAAGCCTGATTGCCTTTTTTGGGCGGCATACCCTTCCTGACGATTGAGCCGGCGCAGAACGCGTTGCCGGAAGACGGCGCTGTGATTCGCTCTACTCAATGCTTGCACCCTGCACCCCCTCCCCACTCCCTCGGCTCACGTCTTTTCCAAGAGCAGCTGCGCCAAGCGGACCGGCAACGCATTTCCGACTAAGCGCTGCGCCAGCCTAGCGTTCCGCGGCAGTCGCGTGCTGTCTGGAAAGGTCTGCATCCGCGCCCCCTCACGAACGCTGAACACCAGCTTGTTCTCCCCGTCGTGGTTGCACCAGTAATTGACGTGCGACCCAATAATCGAGTATCCAGGACCCGTGGTGGGACTGATGGACATCTCACTTGCCTTGAGTCGCCGTCCGCGAATCGACCACTTGGGGTACATGCAAAAGCCGCGTTTTGGCGGCGTCCAATGTGCCACGGTCGACAGCTCGGGCGCAAACGTTCCGCGCTTTTTGAGCAGCGCGTGAATCAGCTTTGGCGAGCCTCCGAGGACTCGGCGCCGCATCTGCGGAATGCCGTAGTCGCTGCATCGCACCACCGCGTACGCAAACGAGTGCGGGTGCTGCTTTCGAAATGTTTCGCACACGTCCAGCACCCGCTTCACCGCAACCTGCTCAAACGTCCAAAACGTCGGTTTTTGCCGCAGCGCCAGCTCAAAGTACCACCGAATCATGTCGAGCGCGTCGTCAATCTCTTCCTGCGTCTTTTCCCACTTGGCCGCCGAGAGTTTGACGCAGGGCGGCGACCCGTGCAGCAGCCACCGCTTGGCGCTCTCGGGCCCCGGGAGCCCGAGCTTGTGCTCGTCGCGCGGCAGCGTCGCGCGCACGTGCTGCGCGTTGGGGTGATTTGCGCGGTGCCACACCAGCATCTTCTTCTCGCAGTCGGCCGCGACCACCACGCGGTGCCCCGCCAGCGTCGCGCCCGTCGAAAACCCGCCGATGCCGCAGAACAAGTCGTACACCTCGAGCTCCTCCTCCGGAGACTTGCTCACGCCAAAGTCCCACAGCGTCCGCTGCATTTGCTGCAGGTGCTTTCGCTGCCGTTTGAGGTTACTCGCGCATCCCGGGTTCCGGGATATCCCAGTTGTACACCGGCAAGCAACGCGTCTATAATACTCGCGCCTTTTTTTTGCCTCCCCCGTCTCTTTTTTTTTAACTCAACACCTCACTCAGCACTGCACACAGATCGTCTCCGCGCAAGTTGGGCCCCGGGTGGGTCGCCGACGCCGTGATCTCGTAGAGCGGCGGCGTTCGCGCGCACCACATTTGTGAAACGTGATTGCAAAACTCCGTCTGCGTCATCTGCCCGGACTCGACGATGGCCACCGCCGCAACCAAATCTGCAAGCGCCTCGTTGCGCACGCTCGTTTGGTATCGAGCGAGCACCGTGTCGTACTCGCTCGTGTACGTGCTCGTCATCGACGAGTGACCCATCTCGTGCGCGATGATGTAGCCAATGCGCGCCGCAAGACTTTTTTCGTCGTACTCCTCGTCTGCAAACGGACGACGAAGCATGCCCAGCAACAAAAAGGTGCAGCTGTACCACGGGTAAATGTATGCGTTTGTGCCCAAACTGTCGTACGCAGGCGGACCGTCGCAGGTCTCCGACGTTTCCAATGCCAGCTCGTTCGTGCGGCTCAGGAAGACTCCCCGCGACTGCCGCAGCGCTTGCAGAAACACGCCTTCGGAGCTGTCCAACGCAACGTCAGTCAGCGCGTGCCCCGCGCCCGCCCACGTGCCGTGCCGCGCTCCGGGTATCCGCACTCGCACATTCTCCACGTAGGTTGCAACGCGCTCCGGACTGTCCAGCATGGAACGGAGCTTGACGTTTGTCAACACGCTCGCCATCACTGCGGTCCGCATTGTCTCCGTCAACTGCTCCAGCCGCTGGTACAGCTTGTCCGACACGATCCGCCGAAACCTTCGGTGCTCCATCCGGTCGGGAAAGAGCGCCCGCGCCAGCCCCAGGCAGTCTGCGCGCGGGTCGCCCGCGGGTGCTCCCACCAGCTGCGACAAGGTGATCGTCGTCGCATTGAAGAGCGTGTCGTTGCGCAGCTCCAGCATCGGCTCCGATCCGCTGTGCGGCACCTGCAGCCGACCCAGCGACGCCGCTTTTGCACGATTGCGCGCAAGACCGCGCACGGCTGTACGAATGCCGCCGACCTCGCCCACGCTCACCGCCAACGTCGTGGCGCACAGCGCCGCCGTGCCGTGCAAAAACGACAGCACTTTGGTAAAGTCGCCCGTCTTTGCCAGGTGTAAAAAACCGTCCAGCTGCGCCGTAATCTCCACCGTTGCCGGCTGCCCGTTGGCGCTCGTCTCCTGCAGCGCACCGTCCACCACCAAAAGCAACTCGCTGCTGCTAATCGCAGGAGAATTCCACGCGTAGTCGTTCACGTGCTCGTTGGCCGCCTCTGCAGACTCCGAAACGGCTGCACGGCCCTCTTCTCCCTCCACCGCAAACAAGGCCTCGCTCAAGACCCCCGCCTCGTACATGCTGCCCTCGCTCACCGCAAGCTGGAATCCGTTGCTCTGCGTCGTCACGCCCAACCGCACCACCGTGTCGCAGTGGTGGGATGTCAGCCATCCCATGGCCGCAAGCGCTGCTGCAACCGACGCCGGCGCCCCGATCCCCGCAACCAAATACTCATACGCCACCGAGGCCGCGTCCCGCAACCCGCTCGCGCCTGCAAGCGCTGTGCTCTCGCACACGCTTCGGAACTTTCCAATGTCGTCTGCGCCCAAACGCTCCCCCCCTCCCTGATCTGCTTCCGCTTCCAGCACCGCCGCCCGCCACCCAAGATCGTCGTAAAACGACCACGACGATACCGCGGTCACCGATCCCACCGCGTCAATCCACTTGCCGCACGCACGCTCGTGTGGCGTCGCCGCCCCCGCCTGCATGATCGATGCGTCCAGAGCGTTCGGGTACGTCCGATGCGCCACGCACTCCTGCGCGCCCGTCAGCCGATTCTGATGCATCCGTTCTCCAGGAACGCACACCCCGCGAAGCGCGTCCACGCCCGTGCTGCTCGCATTGTACACCCGGTCCCCGGCAAGCGATACCAGGTTCACAAAGCTGCAGTACCCCAACACGCTCACGTTGCCATCTCCCATTGCACGCGCGCAGGTCTTTGGCGAGTTCACTTCGGAGCACTGCCAAAACTCCCAGCAGTGCACCCCTGCGGCTGCCGCCCCGATGACCACCGCCAACACCACGATTCCCACCGCGTCTGCCAACGCTCCGATGCGCTCACGCTCCGCCGCTTCGTCTTTCACAATGCGGTCCGCGCGCTCCAGCAACGTCTGTCGCTCCGCCATCCTGCGCGCTCGCGCTCTTGCTCTCTTTTTTGCACACACAAGGTTATTTTCCTAGCGATCACTTTCCCCACGCTACAAACGGAAGCGCCACGCTCAGCACTGGAAGGAAGGTCACCCCCACCGTCACCCGCAGCGACGCGACTCGTATCACCCACTCGGGCACTTGGGCCGGGTAAAACGCACGCTTGTATGTGTACATTCGCGTTGCGTCCATGAGCGACGACAAGATGAGGGACACCGAGCCCAGAATGTAAATCGTCAGCCACGCAAATTCAATGCCCCAGATCAAGAGCTGCATCACCGCGTGCACCATGATCGCGTAGGTTGCTGCGGCTCCCACCAGCACCACCGGCAGCACAATCGTCGCCTGCACGCACGTTTCAAACGGATTGCGCCAGTCGGATCCTCCAATCATGGAAAAGATTTTTACGACGCTCGGGTCGTTGCCCTTGCCAAATCGCGCAAGCCGATGTGCCTGGTTGGCCAAGAGTTCCAGCAACGCAACAACTCCATACGCTCCCACCATCAACCAGCCGTACCAAGGCATCGGCAGCTCTGCGTGAAACAGCTGCTGGTCGTTTATCATGAGACCCACTATCAGCGTAATTGAAAGCACGGCAAAGGCTCCCCGAAGCGCGCGGTCGACGAGGCCCAGCAACACCGCCGACCAAGACTGCAACTTGTTCTCTGCATTGAAGCACAAGTTGACGTACGCCACCACCGTCTCCGAAAAAATAATCTGCATCTCTTCCGGATCTGAATTGTTTGGCACTCCCCAAATTCCTCCGCCTGTATTCTCTGGCCGCTCTGGCAGCCGTGCCGCTAACGCATTTTTGAGGTTGAAGGCAAACTCTTGCGCGTCACTCATCTTCAAACTCCTTCTTGCTCCTATTCGCTACTCTGACCATCTTCTAATATCTTAACGGCCGATCGGTTCGCATCAGTGTGCCACATCCACAATTGTCCAGATGCCGCTTGCAAAAAAGGGAGCCAAGCAAGGCAAACTCAAGGAATGGCATGCAACTGCTCACGAATTGCAGGCGCAAGCGGCTGTGCGCTCCAGTGCAAATCCCCCCAACCTTGGAGAACCGGAAGAACCAGATCCTTCTGACGCAGAGGAGGCCGAGGAGCTCATCGACGACGACGACGAGGAGCCGAATTGGTCCGACTTGGGTGAAGACGACGACGTTCCAAAGAAGCGCGCGGGACGCAAAAAAAAACGGGACGACGACGACGACGACGCAGTCGCCAAGCGCCCAGAGCTGACAGAAGAAGAAGAGCGCGATCGTGCCGAGCTTGAACTGATGCAACACGGCGGCTTTCGCGACGAGGTTGAACCCGAAGTCGTCGAAAAGAAAAAGCCCCTGTCAAAGTTTGCCAAGCTGCGCGAGGAACACCGTCGCGAGGTGGCGCACCGACGTGCACAACTTGCCGAGATGAAAAAACTACAAGCCGACGCAGAGCAGCCACCCGACGCCGGCGTGACCGAGCACGAACTCTTTGGCACCCCCGAAAAAGCACCACGCTCCCCAGGAGCGCCCGACAGCGACGAGGACTAGAAAGCTACAAGGTTGAAAAACTTTTACTACGCCCTACCCGCACTTACCGAAACAGCATCAGCGGCAAATCTGTCCCTCCCGAAACGCGAAAGATTTTGCGTCTACGCAGCGCACGCACCGCGCCGCCCACCGTAAACTGCGTGAGGTACCGGCGACCCAGGCACCACCGAGCGCGCGGCAACCCCAGCGCTGCAAACGCCGCCCCGTCATCCTCAACGGGACTGTCGTCGTCAATCCGCGCCGCCGCAATTGTCCGCAGCACCAACGCCACGCACGTGCTTGGCGCCACGCGCGAAAACTCCCCAAGCTCGGGCGATCGCGCGGGCCGTGCCAAGCACTCCCAATACACGCGAAACGGCAAAACCTCAAAGAGCGCGTCGTACCGGTAAATGTTGTGGTTGATTGGCTGTGCCCGCGTCAACCGCAAGCAAAGCTCAAACAAACGTTCAAAATCCACCTTGAGCTCGTGCTCTTCGCGCACCTTGTAGCCAGCATAGTATTCCCCATCGTACCGCTGGAAGTGCGGCTGCCGCGTCACCTGGTAGTCCCAAGATACGTCCGTCGTCTGCGGACCCAGCGGCATTGCGTCCGGACGCCAAATCCCTGGCGCACGCAACGCCGCTCGGTGCTCGTCGCGCAAACCCGTAAACCTCAAGCCTGCGTGTGTAAACTTGATGCCTGGTTTCAACCAGTGCGAAAGACGTCCAATTCGCGTCAAACGCTCTTGCGGCCAGTCCGCAACCACCAAGTAAACTTCTCCCATCCCCACGTCTGTTGTGCTCAATTTGCGGCGTTATCCTTTGGCAACGTCGGCTCCCGCGACGGCGGCAGTGGCACCTTCTGCCACGGGTCGGGAAGAATGACTGCCGTGCTGTCCAGCTGCCGAAGAAAGTCTTGCGCGCTGTACCGCTCGCACTTGCTCGCTCCCGCGTCCACGCGACACCGCTTGTCTGCATGCGTCGGCGTCCTAGGCTCCGGCAACGCAGGACTGTTGGTCAGCTCCACAAGCGCCCGCATGCGCGGCCCCACCAACGTCTCACTCATATTGTAACGCCCCGCGCCCTCTCGCCAATGACGCATCTGCAACATCGCCCTCTCTTTCAAACGCTGCGACCGCATCATCGCCTCACGCGCAAACGCCCGGCGTCGAGAACCGGCTTCAACTCCAGTCTGCAGCAAGGCCTCCCGAACGTACCCATCGTAAATCGTCTTGTTCCACGTCCTGTTCACAGAAAGCAAATGCCAAATCACATCCACGTCTTCTGTGCATTCCGTGCTCAAGAACGGCCGAAACCAATGCAAGAAGTAATTCAAATACGGCACCGTCTTCCTTCGCTGAAGGAGCCGCTGCAAAATGGTCTCGAGCAGCTTGTCCACCCACTGGTAATACCCAGAAGGAATACGAGTCCCTCGTTCCGTGCCGCCGTACAACATTGTCTGGTTGCGCTCCACCATCGATTGCAACTTGTACGACACATCGTTTGCAATTGCTTTCCACTCGGAAAACGGCAACTTGCAAAAGCACGACACCCATGCCACCGCATGCACATCCACCTCGCCCCAGCCAAACGTGGAAACTGCATCGTCCGACGGAACATTCTCAGAAGAAGACAGCACCCGCAATGCCAACTCGTGCACCGCCGCCACGCGCGGGTGCTTGTCAGAATCGTAATGCTTGAAATCCTTCGCGCCCATCAAATTTTCTCTCTTGGGCTGTTTGTTTTCTACCCGTTCCCGCCACTTTGCCTTCCCGCTTTTTTTTGAATTTCTTGGCGGGAATATTGAGCCGGCTCCCTACCGCTCGTTAGCGCGTGTCTCACAAATTTGTTTCTCAGATCTTTTTTTGCACCCCCCACACCCTTCTCTCTCCCTCTTCCGGCTCTCGCCGCCCTAGCTCGTCACGTGCTTCACCGTGGCGCGCAGCTTCGACTGCTCCATTGCCGCCACGCACACCACTTCCGGCGCCAGCCGAATCGCCTTGCACGACGCAATGCCCAGCTCACGCGCCCAGCACGCCAAGAACTGCTCGCTGGCGTGGGAACCCCACACCGCCGTCGGCTCGATCATCAACCCAGGCTCGCCAAAATCCTTCGACTGCCACGCAAACCGCTCGTGAATCCAATCGTGGTCTGGATGCGCCTTCACCCCCTTCTTGCGCGCCTCCTTGTGCGCCGTCGCCACCCGGGATGCCACTTCCCGGTTGCTCGCAAGCCGCATCGTCGAAAACGGCAAACAGTTGTGCGCGTCGTTGCGCAAGCTCACACGGAACGAATCCTGTGAATCCGTAAACGCCACAAAGCCTTCCGCAAGGTTGGAGCTCGTCAGCAGGCCCTGGCTGATCTGCGCGTCGATGCACCCGCTCGAATACTGCCAAATCGAACGCGGGGTGCCCTCCAGCTTCCGAAGCGAATTGTAGGTCACATCCATCGTCGTAATCGCCGAACGGTGCGGCTTGCCGCTGAACGCAGCCTGATCCCCAATCGTGTCAATGGCGTGGAAGCCAATCGCCTCCGCTGCCAAGAGCAAGATGCGCTGCCGGTTGCGCTGCGCCGCCAGCGCCACCCGCCGCAGCGCCTGCGGCCCCGGCTCGGTGCCCCTCTCCAAAATCTCGTCGAGCGACTTGCCCGTCCGCAGCGCCGCCGTAAACCGAGCGTGAAATGTCTGCGCCGCCACCCCTCCTCCCGCCTTGCACACCAAGTAGTAGGCGCTGTGCGCGCGGTCCATTCCCGTCAACCCCGATTCTGGCGCTCGCGACTGCTGGGCCGCGTAGAGCCCCACGCAGCTCGACGCCGTGTCAAACCCCTGAATCCACCCCCCAAGGTCGCGATCCGACTCGTCGCATTCCAGCTCCGGACCCACCTGGATTTGCGAGTCTGCAAGCTCCGACGGAATCGCCGCCGCCAACCGCCGAAGCGCCGCCGCTTTTTTTGCGGGGTCACGAAGCAGCGGCTCCGCCACCTCCTTGGGCACCACCACCATGCTCACCCCCGTAAACCACGCTGCAGAAAAGGCGTCCGGGTTGACGTCGGGCTCCGACCCACCAATGCGCATGACGACATTCTTGAAGGCGCCGCTTTCCGACGAACGCTGCGCCTGCGGCAGCACCGTCGCTTCATCCGACATCCGCAAGGTGCTCAACAGAGAGCTGCGCATCCCATGCGTGATCTCTTCGAGCGAGACCAGCTTCGCCATTTGCGCTGTTCCCCTCTTCGTTCCAGTTTCAGTGTTTGATTTGATTTGCGCTTTGCAGACCGCCGCTCCGCACAGCTCGATAGCGAGTGCGTTTTACGCTTCGACTTTTTTTTCTCCCACCTGGAAACGACATGGAAATGGGAGGGGGAGGGGTTTTTCCCCTCCACTCTCCTACGCTCCGAATAACTCCTTCCGCGACCGCAAAAAAACAGGGCGACGCGGCGCGTGCCTCCACCATGTCCAGGCCCCTACCCGACGAGGGCAAAAGCCAGTACCGGAATATCTACCGCGACCAATTCGTGTGCTACTCAAATCGACGCTGCGATCGGCCCGCCCACATGCGCACGCGCTCCCTCACGGAACCCTGGTACATTCGAGGCCACATTGTGGACTCTACCGAAGATGGAGTCTGCCTCGACCCTACCTACAACGAGTTTCCGTGGCAAGGCATCTGCGCCTACTTGGAAATCGATCACCCCGGCATCTACGTTTTCGCCACGCCCTGCGACTGCGGCGACGGCTCCGGAAGCATCACCGACGAGCCGTCGGACATCAATGAGCGCGTCTGCGTCTGGCAGGGCGAGCGTTGCGCAGGGATGTTTGATCCCGCGCTTCCCCCTCGTCCTCCCGCCTCGCCTCCTTCTCCGAGCCCTCCACCAAGTCCTCCAAAGCAGCCGCCTCCGCCCACCCCACCGCCCGCCGAAGACGGCCTTTCCCCCGTCGGCACCCTCGGCGTTGCGTTTGCCGGCGTTGTTGGCGCTGGCGCTCTTGTTGGACTCGTGTACAATGGCCTGCCCGCTCTCATGCGTTCCTAGTTGCCAGGTAACCAAGTCTATTCACATTGCCCTTTTCACACAGTCTTTTCTCTCTCTCCCTCCCCTGTTACGCCTCAGACCAGGGCCGCCAAACCCGCCGTAAACCCAAAGTCGTCGAGCGGACCGCGCCACTCGGTCCCCGACCAGTAACACACCGTCCATGCTGCTCGCAGCAAGACGTCTGGCTCTTCCTGCTCTGCCTGGGCCACGCGCTGCACCGCGTCCATCTTGATCCCCCGCAACCCGTGCATCCATCCGCTGCACCGGTTCAACAAGTGCGCAAGCGCTCTCGTCATCTCCACCGCGGCTTCACGATCGTGCCCCCACGCCGCACTCATGCGCGCCAACACTTCGGGGTGCTTTGTCATCAACGCGGGAAGCGAGTCCAAGACCACGTCCGCGCGCAGCCCCTTGAGCTCTACAAAATCGCAACCCGCCAACGCCCAGCCTGCAACCAAAAATGTAATCGCCAAACGCCGCCCAAAAGGCGTCGGCGCCTGCTTTGCCGGTTTCCACATGCTCTGCTGCAGCAGCTCGTGCAGGTGCTCCGTGTCGCAGCACAAGTAGTGGCTACCCCCACCGCCCTCGCCTCCGTCGCGCGCACGCTTGCTGCCCCGCTCCCGCATGCAGAGCATTCCCGACATTCTCTTGCCGTCCAATGGCTTCTCCTGTCGTTTGGCCGCCTCCAACAACTCAATCGCAATCGAATCCGTGTCAATCGTCACCGTCAAGTGCATCTCGCATCCCTGCAGCTCGACCGCGTCCGCCGCCACCAGCTCGCGAATGCGTCTGGCCACGTGCGCAAGCTTCATGTCGCCCTCTCCAATCGGCAAGTCGGCGTGGCCAAAGAGCTCCACCAGCC
>CEQP01046255.1_pt1 | contig 17124 bp, 12 predicted proteins | sample 356291 | NCBI WGS metagenome assembly CEQP01 (sample SAMEA2621221, study PRJEB7988) | marine metagenome | isolation source: saline water (ENVO:00002010), including | reverse complement strand
TAGGAGTATATAAAATAAAAAATGCTAATATCTCTAAATGTCTAAAAGATACATTTCCTCCAAGGGCATAACTCACTTCACTATTAAATAAAATTTCAGACATCAAAAATAGCATTAATCCGGTAGTAATTATTGAAATAAATAAGTTTGATATTACATGTTTTAATTTATAATGACCTACTTCATGAGCAAGAACTGCAACTAATTCAGGAATAGTATGGTTTTTAATTAATGTATCATATAAAACAATTTTCTTGTTCTTACCAAAACCAGTAAAAAAAGCATTTGCTTTATTTGATCTTTTAGAACCATTAATCACAAAAATATTAGATAAAGAAAAACCAACACTACTTGCGTAATCATTTAGACTCTTCTTTAAATCTCCATCTTCTAAAGGGGTTAACTTATTGAATAATGGCACAATTAATGAGGTGTAAAACATATTTAATAAAATCATAAGTACAGATAGAAAAACCCAAGCATAAATCCAGAAATTTTGGGGATAAAGTAAAATTAGAATAAGTATAGGAACTAATAATAATAAACCGATTATTATAGTTAGCAGATAACCTTTTAATTTATCAAATATAAAAGTCCTTATCGTCATATTATTGAAACCATATTTTTCCTCAATGACAAAAACTTTATAGAGTTGAAATGGAATAGATATAAAATCATTAATAAAATAAATTGAAAAGAAAAATAATATAGAAGGACTAATTTCATTTTCAAAAGTATAGTTTCTAACAATTAAATCAAGAGACCCAAAATATCCGTTGTATAAAACAATATTTAAAATGATAAAACTAAAAGAAGTAGTAATTAGATTAAATCTGAAGTTTTCCTTTTTATATTCTTGAGATTTTAAGTACTCCTTTTTATTATAAATATCACTTACATTTTCAGGAAGTTTATTATTGAAACTATTATAATTTAGTAAACCACTTAATAAATCAACCAAATAATTTAAAATAATAATTGCAAAAATTATTTGAAGAATTGCCTCTGAACTCATAATTAAAATTACTTAAAAATTAGGTATAGGACATTCTAAAAATCTAACATTTTTAGGAGGCAATTTTTTTCCAAAAAAATGAAAATTATATATTAATGAAATTTCATGTGAACCTCCCGAAGCATTAGTAATTTCAGATAAACTATAATCATAACTGTAAGATAAATTAAGTTCATTTAGTTTTAAACTCAACGAACCAATTAAAGAATTAAAATTGTTATTTGAATCAATAGGAATACCTCTATACCATATACCTATATTAATAGGTTTTAAATCAATATAAGTGCCTATATCTAATTGTTTAAAAACTGAATGTTGTTTATAATGAATAGATGGTGATAATCTTAAATTTTCAATATAATATCCAAAATGAATTGAGTATAATTTATTTAGTTTGAAATTTTCATCAAGAAAAGAAATATTAGGATTGTTTAAATTAAATATTGAAGCACCTATCCAAGCTTTATCAGAATATGCAAGTAGACCTGCAGCTAATCCAAGATAACTTCTTCTATTATAAATTAATATATTTTCATTTGTTTGAGATAAAGAACCATCTTGATTTAACTGATCATAAAAAATTAAATTATCACTATTAAAATTTGAATTTGAATATGAAACTTGAATTCCAGATTTTAGAATCCAATTATAATTTAAATTAATTTCATATGATATAGATGGTGAAATATTTGAAGTTGATAAACTAGATAAATTTTCTATCTCCTTTGAAAAATTCAGACCAAAAGAAAAATTAGTTTTCAAAAAATTATAATCAGCCCATGAAGAAAAATAGTGTAAACCATCTCCAATATTTGGCCATTGATTTCTATAAATAATCCCTATTCTACCGAATTCACCAATTCCTGTCATAGCTGGATTTAGATTGAGAGGTGAAGAATAAAATTGTGAATAATTCAGATGTTGAGATATTGAATTAAATGAAATTATAAATAAGAAAAAAAAATATTTTAAATGTTTCATTTATTTTCAAACGTATTTTTTAAATAATTTATATAGTTATTATTTATTTTATGCTTAATTATTCCAGCAATTTCAAATGAGGTAGTTAATAAATTTTTTCTAGCAACACTCAATGATTTAATATTATCATTTGATTCACTTGTTGAAAAAATTAAATCAAAAGATTTTAATAGAATATTTAAACATTTGTAATCTACAATTCCACCAATAGCTACTGAGAAAATATTTTTATTTTTTAAGTAATTAACTAAAGAAAAAGGAGCCTTCATATTTAGAGTTTGTTCATCTATTCTACCTTCACCAGTAATTAAAATAGACCCCTCATTAATATTTTCACAATAATTTATTTTATTAAATATATATTCAGAGCCAAAATGTAATTCTGCATTTAAAAAAAGTTTTAAAAAACCTGCAGCACCACCTGCAGCACCACCTGATTTAATATTTGAAATATTTTTATTGAATTGTTTTTTAAATTTTAAACTAATTTTTTTTAAATAATTTTCAAAAATTTGAATTTGCGAATTTTTTAAACCTTTTTGTTTCCCATAAACATTTACACATCCATTATTGCCAAAAATGGTATTATTAACATCTGATAAAATTGTAAAATTGATATTTTTCTTATTTACTATTGAACTAGAAAAATCAATACTATTTGCGTAAACAATAGGATTTTTATCCTTTATAATATTTTCCATATCATCATAAAATTTCACTCCAAGAGCAATCATTGCACCACACCCACCATCAATAGTTGCAGATCCACCTAAAGTTAAAATAATATTTTCAACTCCTCTTTCAATAGCTGACTTTACTTGTAATCCAAAACCAAATGAATTTGAAATATTTAAATCGTTTTTATTAAAATCAACTTTGGCTAAACCACAAGTATTTGCAAACTCAATAATTGCTGTTTTACCATTCTCAATTATTATGTATTCAGATTCTATTTTTTCACCTATAGAATTAACTGAACTTTCTTTAATTGAATCGTAATCAAAATAATACTTGAAAATTTCTAAAGTTCCATCTCCACCATCTGCGATTGGAAGTTTCTTTATATTTAATTTTGAATCATAATTCAATAGTCCTTCAGCTATAATATTACAAGCATCAATTGAAGAAAATGTTCCCTTAAATGAATTCGGAGAAATTATTATTTCCATTAAAACAAATTATTCAATACTACGTATTGAAAACAAAAAAATAAAATTAATTATAAATTGAAATTATATTAATAAAAAAAAAATTTTCATATTTGGCAACTAAAAAAATCTAAAACAACCAGAATGAGTTCAAATCTTGTAATAGTTGAGTCACCTGCAAAAGCTAAAACCATTGAAAAATATTTAGGAAAAGATTTCAAAGTTACATCATGTTACGGTCACATTAGAGATCTTGCTAAAAATGATGAGTCAATAGATAAAGAAAATGGATTTCTTCCAACTTATATACCTTCTCCTGATAAGAAGAAAGTAATTAAAGAATTACAGTCACTAAAAAAAAAATCATCTAAAGTTTATCTAGCAACTGATAATGATAGAGAAGGAGAAGCTATAGCCTGGCATTTAAAAGAAATATTAAAGCTTAGTGAAGAGGAATATGATAGAATAATTTTCAGAGAAATTACTAAAACAGCAGTATTAAATTCTATTGAAAATCCAACAAAAATTAATATGAATTTAGTTAATGCACAACAAGCTAGGAGAGTTTTAGATAGATTAGTAGGATTTGAAATTTCACCAATTCTTTGGAAAAAAATTAAAAGGGGTTTATCAGCTGGAAGGGTCCAGTCAGTTGCAGTAAAATTTGTTGTAGATAGAGAAAATGAAATTAATTCTTTTAGGCCTGAATCATCATTTAAAACTACAGCTAATTTTTCATATGATAGTGAAACCTTTTCTGCTGAACTAAATGAAAGGTTTAAAACAAAAAATGAAGCTGAAAGTTTTTTAAATGAATGTAAAAATACAAACTTCAATGTAAGTAAAATTGAAAAAAAACCATCAAAAAGATCTCCTTCAGCTCCATTTACTACATCCACGTTACAGCAAGAAGCAAGTAGAAAAATTGGTTTTTCTCCCTCACTCACTATGTCTACAGCACAAAGACTCTATGAAGCTGGACATATAACATATATGAGAACAGACTCAGTTAATTTATCAGATGAAGCTTTGGAAAATTCAAAAAATGTGATTGCATCAAACTATGGTAATGATTATTTCAAACGTCGAGTTTATAAAACCAAAACTAACTCTGCACAAGAAGCCCACGAGGCAATAAGACCAACAAATTTTAAAATAGATAATGTAGGAAAAACAGATACAGAAAAAAAATTATATAATTTAATATGGAGAAGAACTTTAGCTTCTCAGATGAGCGAATCAATATTTGAAAGAACAATAGTAAATATAAGTAATGGTAAGAAATATGAATTTAAGGCTTCTGGAGAAGTTATGGTCTTTGATGGTTTCCTAAAATTATATAATGAAAATTCCGAAAGCACCAAGTTGTTACCTAAACTACAAAAAGATTTTTTATTAAATGCTGAAGAAATACTTTGTAAACAAGTTTTTACTAAACATCCACCTAGATATTCTGAAGCCAGTCTCATAAAAAAAATGGAAGACTCAGGAATTGGTAGACCATCAACCTTTGCTGAAACTATTAGAAAAATTAAAGAAAGAGAATATGTTGTTAAAGAAGATAGAAATGGTAAGATCATAGAAAGCAATGAATTAAGACTTATCTCAAATGAAATAAAGGATGAAATAAAGGATGAAAAGACTGGTTTTGAAAAAAATAAAATATATCCAACTAATATGGGAATGTTTGTTACAGAATTTCTAAATGAAAATTTCAATTCAAGTTTTATGGATTATTCCTTCACAGCAAAAACTGAATTACAATTAGATCAAATTGCATTTAAAGGAAGAAATTGGAACAATATGATTGAAGAATTTTATGATATATTTTCAAAATTATCTAATAATGTGCCTGAGGAAAGATATCAATTAGAAAAAGATTTAGGTGAATTTGAGGGAAAAAAAATGATTGCTAGAGTTGCTAAGTTTGGCCCAGTAATTCAAATTGGTGAAAAAGATGACTCAAACGAAGGCTTTCCAAAATATTTTAATATGTCCTCCGAAAATTTAATAAGACACATATCAATTAATGAAGCTATAGAAATTATAAATAAGAAAGAAGAAAATAACTCTCTTCCAATTTTTAAATATGAAAAAGGAAATATTGAGCTTAAAAATGGTAGATATGGTTTTTATCTTAGATTCAATGAAAAGAATTATAAGATAGATATTGATAAATATCCCGAACCTAAAAATATTTCTCATGATCAAGCAATTGAAATAGTAAATACACCAATTGAGAAATCGAAAGATATTCTAAAAGAATTTGACAATGGACTTCAAATTAGACTAGGAAAGTATGGGAAGCCTCCTTATCTACTTGCAGTTAGAGGTACTGAAATTGGTAATATGTTTAAAGAAAAAAGAAAGAAACCTTTTGTAGGTATTCCTAAAAATATTTTAGAGAAATATAAAAACAGCATTCAAAATATTTCAGATAATGATGTAGAAGAAATTATTGATAATTTTCTAAATAAATAATTCTATTCAAAATTTATAATATTATTTGATTTATCAATATCTGCCATTTTTCCTGATGGGTTTATTTCAATTTTTTTAATCTTTTTATCAGATATATTTAAATCAATTTGATAACTTTTATTTACCCATTCCCAATCATCTAATTGAATAAATTTATTTTCTTTTTCTCCTCTCATTATTGAAAGAGGTATATAATAATTTTCAATAGAAAGATCATCATACAATACTTCTAATTCAATAGGCATTGGCATCTTGCCTACTCTATTTACATATATTGAAATTTTATCGTTTTGTTTTTCTTTTATTTGTAAAGAATAGTCTATTTGATGTGTAGTTTTTACCCAGTAATCTAAGTACCAATCAAGTTCTATTTCACTTTCCTTTTCCATTATTCTTAAAAAATCATATTCATCTGGGTGTTTAAACTTCCACTCATTATAGTATCTTCTAAGACCATGAAATAATTTATCTTCTCCAATTATATATCCTAACTGCATTAAAAAAATTGCTCCTTTGGTGTATGATCCAACTCCATATGCCTGATTAGTTGAAAAATGATCTGAATGAGTTGAAAGAGGTTCTTCTAAATCAGTTTCAATAAAATTATAATATCTACTATATGACCCCTTTAATGGGTTGGTAGAATCTAAATTATATATTTCATTAAATTCATCATGAAAAGTTATATTTTGTGCAAACGATGTAAACCCTTCATCCATCCAAGCTAAATAACTTTCATTAGTAGCTAGGACCATCTGATACCAAGAATGAAGGACCTCATGAATTGTAACAGACAACAAACTAGGGTATGATCTTTCACCAGTTATCAAAGTCGCCATAGGATATTCCATTCCTCCATCACCTCCCTGTATAACTGAGTATTTAGAATATGGATATTTTCCAAATTTTTTATTAAGAAACCTAAAAGCATCTGCAGTATCATCTTGCAAACGCTTCCAATTATTTACCATTTCATTATTAGTATTTTGATAATAAAAATGAAGTTCTAATTTTTCAGAATCAACTTTTAAGATATCATGAATATAATCTGGATCAGCTGCCCATACAAAATCATGAACATTCTTTGCTTCAAAATTCCATATAAATTTATTTCCCTCTTTTATTTTGTTGAGAAGTATCCCAGTTGCTCCAATTATGTAATTTTTATGTATAGAAATTGAAACATCAAAATCTCCCCAGGGAGCATAAAATTCTCTAGCAATATATGGATTAGCATGCCATCCATTTTTATCATATTCAGCCATTTTAGGAAACCACTGTGCCATTGAATAATCGATACCCTCTTTATTATTCCTACCACTTCTTCTAATTTGAGCAGGCACCTGACTAAAATATTCTAGATAAAAAGAAGTGGATTGATTTGGTAATAGTGGTTTTATTAGTTCTACTTCTAAAATTGTCCCTTGAATATGGTGATTTAAGTCTTCACCGTTTTGTTGAATTTTATTAATTTCATGAAAACCAATCTCATTTTTATTCAATTTGGAAATTCTATCCATAACCCTTCTGTCAGGATCAGGTAAAGACCTACTTCTTACATCCATCATACTACCGGGTTGAAAAGCATTAAAATAAAGATGGAAAAAAACTTTAGTTAAAGTATCAGGAGAATTATTAAAATAATTTAGGGATTGATTACCAATAAATTGATGATTTTTATGATCAAAATCTATTTTAATTTTATATTCAACTCTTTGCTGCCAATAAGAAAAAGATTTAAATGATAAGAAAAATAAAATTAAAATATATTTAGACATCTACATTAGCATATTTAGCATTTTTTTCAATAAACTCTCTTCTAGGAGCAACTTCATCCCCCATTAGCTTTGAAAATAATACATCAGCCTCTGCTGCAGATTCTATGGTCACTTTATTTAGTAATCTTTCTTTAGGGTCCATTGTCGTTGACCATAATTGCTCTGGATTCATTTCACCTAAACCTTTATATCTTTGAATATTTACAGAAGATTCTTTACCATCTTTAGCCAATTCCTTAACTAATCTATCTTTTTCATCCTCAGACCATACGTATTCAACTCTCTTACCTTTTGAAATTAGGTATAGCGGAGGCAATGCTATATATAAATATCCTTTATCAATCAATGGCCTCATATATCTAAAAAAGAAAGTAAGAACTAATGTTCTAATATGACTACCATCAATATCAGCATCAGTCATTATTATAACTTTGTGATACCTTAATTTTTCCAAATTAAGTTCTTTTTCATCCTCCTCAGTTCCAAATTTTACTCCAAGTGCAGTAATTATATTTTTAATTTCGTCATTATCATAAATCTTATGTTCTTGAGCTTTTTCTACATTAAGTATTTTTCCTTTCAATGGTAAAATAGCTTGAAAAGTTCTGTCTCTTCCTTGTTTTGCTGATCCACCTGCAGAGTCACCTTCAACAACATATAATTCACATAATGCAGGATCCTTTTCTGAACAATCAGCAAGTTTTCCAGGTAGTCCAGTTCCTGTTAAAACATTTTTTCTTTGCACCATTTCTCTAGCCTTTCTTGCAGCATGTCTAGCCTGAGCTGCTAAAATTACTTTAGAAATAATTTGCTTTGCTTCTTTAGGATTTTCCTCAAGAAAGTCTCCTAACATCTCTCCTACACATTTGTCAACTGCTCCCATAGCTTCAGAATTACCAAGTTTTGTTTTTGTCTGTCCCTCAAATTGAGGTTCAGCAATCTTAATAGATATAACAGCAGTTAGCCCCTCTCTGAAGTCATCACCTGATATATCAACTTTAACTTTGTCTAATTGGCCTGATTTTTCAGCATACGACTTTAATGTTCTTGTTAATCCTCTTCTAAATCCTGCAACATGAGTACCTCCTTCTATAGTATTTATATTATTAACATATGAAACTACATTTTCTGAGTAAGATAAATTATATGATAAAGCTACTTGAACAGGAGTATCCTCTTTTTTTCCTTCCATATAAATTGGATCAGGAATTAACTTTTCTCTTGAACCATCTAAATAATTTACAAATTCTTTTAAACCACCCTCAGAAAAAAAAGTTTCTGACCTAGGTTCATTATTTTCATCAGGATCTCGTTTATCAATTAATTCTATTTTGATTCCGGCATTAAGAAAAGATAATTCCCTTAGCCTTGAAGCTACAGTATCATATTTATATTCATGAGTAGTGAAAATTTCTTTATCAGGAGAAAATTTAACTATGGTTCCCCTATCCTTTGATTTTCCAATTTCCTTAACATCAGCTTCAGGAATTCCTCTTTGATAGCTTTGCTCGAAAATTTTTCCTTCTCTATGTACAGTAGCAGTTAGATTTTCAGATAAAGCATTTACACACGATACACCAACACCATGTAGACCACCAGATACTTTATATGTATCCTTATCAAATTTTCCTCCAGCATGTAAAACTGTCATCACAACCTCTAATGCAGACTTTTTTTCCTTTGGATGGATACCAGTAGGTATACCTCTTCCATTATCTTTAACTGTAATTGAATTATCTTCATTTATTTCTACTGTAATCAAATCACAGTGGCCTGCAAGAGCTTCATCAATAGAATTATCTACAACTTCCCAAATAAGATGATGTAACCCTTTGTTTCCTACATCTCCAATATACATTGCAGGTCTTTTTCTAACAGCTTCAAGCCCTTCTAGAACTTGAATATTACCTGCTGAATATTGTTTTTTATTATCAGAATTTTCTGGCATTATTTAGTTTGAAATCTAGACTATAAAACTAATCAAAAATTAGCATTTTTAATAGTTTTAAAGCATAATAATTGATATTTAATAAAATATAAAATTATAATTTTTATCTATTTCTTTGTTATTAAAATATTACTTTTATAAAAAATAAATTATGGGTATAAATAGAGATTTTGAATCGGTTGATTTCTATAATATAGATGAAATCTTGACAGAAGAACAAAAACTTATCAGAAATTCAGTAAGGGACTTCGTTTCTAGAGAAATATCTCCTAATATCGAAGAATGGTTTGAGAATAATCATTTTCCAATTGAGATTGTAAAAAAAATGGGTAATTCTGGAATTTTTGGCCCAACAGTAAATGAAAAATATGGTGGTGGAGGATTGGATTATATTTCTTATGGGCTTATTATGCAGGAATTAGAAAGAGGAGATTCAGGAATGAGATCAACAGCAAGTGTTCAGAGTTCATTAGTAATGTATCCAATAGAAGCATACGGCTCTGAAGAACAAAAGAAAAAATATTTACCAAAATTAGCATCTGGAGAAATCTTAGGATGCTTTGGATTAACAGAGGCAGATTATGGATCTGACCCCGGGGGGATGGTGTCAAAATTAAAAGATGAAGGTGATTATTATATTCTCAATGGTTCAAAAATGTGGATTTCAAATTCACCTGAAGCAGATATAGCAATAGTATGGGCAAAAGATGAAAATAAAAGAATAAAAGGTATAATAGTTGAAAAGGGAATGGAAGGATTCTCTGCTCCTAAAACTGAAGGGAAACTTTCGTTAAGATCTAGTCTAACTGGAGAGTTAGTATTTAATAGTGTTAAAATACCTAAAGAAAATATTTTACCAAATAAAGATGGACTTGGAGCACCATTAGGATGCTTAGATAAAGCTAGATATGGAATATCATGGGGAGCAATTGGAGTAGCAATGGACTGTTATGACTCTGCAAAAAAATACTCCTTAGAAAGAAAACAATTTGGTAAACCAATTGCTTCATTTCAATTAATTCAAAAAAAATTAGCCGAAATGCTGACAGAAATAACCAAAGCACAATTACTATGCTGGAGACTTGGTAAGCTTATGGATAATGGTAAAGCAAAGTCATCTCATATATCGTTAGCTAAAAGAAATAATGTAGAAATTGCATTAAAAATTGCAAGAGATGCAAGACAGATACATGGTGGAATGGGAATAACTAATGATTTCCCGATGATGAGACATATGATGAATTTAGAATCCGTCATTACATACGAAGGCACACATGATATTCATTTGCTAATATTAGGAAATGAAATTACAGGCATATCAGCATTTTCTTAATATGAAATACTCTGAAAATTTTATTGTAAAAAATTTAGATAATAAGCTTTTTATAAGAAGCTGGATTCCTGAATTTCCACCTAAAAAAAATATACTTGTAGTTCATGGTCTTGGGGAACATTCTGGCAGATACAGAAATTTTGCAAAAATTTTTGTAAAAAATGGGTTTGGTGTTTTTGCAATGGACTTAATTGGTCACGGAAAAAGTTTTGGGAAAAAAGGACATTTAAAAAAATTTGTTAATTATTTAGACTCTATTGAAGCTAGTTTAATCTATATAAGGAAAAAATATTTAAATACTCCAATTATTTTATTTGGTCATAGCTTAGGTGGACTAGTTTCATTGAAATTTTTAATTGATAGAGAAAGTAAAGAAATAGATAAGTCAATTATATCATCTCCTTGGATTGAAACTGCTATTAAAATTCCAAGTTATCTATTATTGATACATAAGGTTCTACATAAAATTTTTCCAAGTCTTCAACTTCATAATAATTTAGTGACGCAGCATTTATCAAAAGATAAAAATGTAATTGATGATTATGAAAATGATCCATTGGTACATGATAGAATTTCACTCAATCTTTTTTCTGAAATTATAAAAACAATTGATAATGTAATTAAGAAATCATCAAGAATTAAGTTAGAAACATTCTTATATCATGGAGAAAATGATAAAATAATATCTCACAAGGGCACAAAAAAAATTGCTTCTTTAATTCCTAATAATAAATTTATATTATTTGAAGACATCTATCATGAGCCTCATAATGACAATGAGAAAGATCTTGTTTTTAAGCAAATGATTGAATTTATCAATAAACAATAAATTTTATATATTTATATAAAAAGATTTTAGAAATGAAAGAAAAATTCTTTTCAGTGATACTAATAATAATTGTATTGTCCTGTACTTCAAAAAAACAAGAATTAAATTCAGAATGGATTAATTTATCTGATGATAACTCTTTTAATAACTGGCACACATACCTGTCTGATTCTGTAATAGGATGGAAAATAGAAGATGGGGCTTATGTTTTTTATCCTGGGGAAAGAAATAGTAATAATGGATTAGTATCTAATAAAAGTTATACAAGCTTTATTTTATCTCTTGAATGGAAAGTTGAGGAGAATGGTAATAGCGGAATATTTTGGGGGGTAAATGAGTCTAGGGAGTATTCTGTACCCTATCTTTCATCCGCAGAAATTCAAGTTATAGATGATGATATTTATGGAAAAGAAGATACATCTAATTTCCATCATATGAATGGTGCTCTTTATGACATGGTTGCCCCAACCGAGCTATATGCAAACCCAACTGGAGAATGGAACCATTATTTGATTGAAATTAATTATAATAAAAATATTGCTAATATTGATTTAAATGGCAAAAGGTCTATTAGTTTTCCACTTGAGGGCCCCGAATGGGATGCTTTAATTTATAATTCTAAATTTAGAGACTGGAAAGGTTTTGCAAAGACTAGAACTGGACCTATTACATTTCAAGATCATGGCACAAAAGTTTATTATCGTAATATTAAAATCAAAGAACTATGATTAGATATATAATTTATATAATACCATTACTTCTTATATTTTCATTTAATCCAATAAATAATAAATTTGAAAATTATGTTGAGACAGAGATTCCCTATCTAAAGGAATTTTATATTGATATTCATAAAAATCCTGAAATATCTTTAATGGAGAAAGAGACATCAATAAAGCTTGCAAATGAATTAAGAAAAGTTGGCTTTGATGTAGAAGAAAATTTCGGAGGATATGGTATAGTAGGAATTTTAAAAAATGGAGAAGGCCCAACCATACTATACAGAACTGACATGGATGCTCTTCCTATGGAGGAAAAAACTGGACTCCCTTATGCAAGTAAAGTAAAAACAAAAACCTTTGACGGAAATGAAGTAGGAACCATGCATTCATGTGGACATGATATGCACATGACAGTTTGGACTGGTACAGCTAGAGCAATGGTTGAAAGAAAAAATGAATGGAGTGGAACCATGATGATGATAGGTCAACCTGCTGAAGAAATTGGTGCAGGAGCAGCAATGATGCTTAAGGCAGGACTTTATGAAGAATTTCCCATTCCAGATTATGGAATAGCATTACATGCTTCACCAACAATTCCATCAGGAAAAGTTGGCTTTGGAAAAGGTTATATAATGGCAAATACTGAATCTGTTGATATTAAAATTTTTGGACAAGGTTCACATGGAGCAGCTCCTCATATGTCAATAGACCCAATTGTAACTGCATCTATGATAGTTATGGAATTACAAACCATAGTAAGTAGAAATTTAAATCCTCTTGATGATGCAGTCATAACTGTTGGCTCAATTAGAGGTGGGACAAAACATAATATTATACCGGACGAGGTTAATCTTCAGCTTACAATTAGAACATATAAGGATGAAGTAAGAAATTTAATTCATAAAAGAATTAAAGAAATTTGTAACGGGGTTGCGGCTTCAATGGGACTAGATGAATCAAGATGGCCTAAAATTATAATGCCCGAACAGTATACCCCTGCTAATTATAATGATGAGTTACTTATTGATATTATGACTAATGTTTCTAATTCAATTATTGGAAAAGAAAATGTTGTAACTGCTGAGCCACAAATGGTTGGAGAAGATTTTGCTAGATATGGAAGTACTAAAGAAAATATTCCAACTGCAATGTATTGGTTAGGGACAGTTCCAAAGGAAAGAATGGATAAATATAATTCTGGAGAATATGCTCTGCCAGCTCTTCATTCTCCATTTTATTATCCTGATATAGAAAATTCTATAAGAACAGGTGTAAAGGTAAGTACTGAATCATTAATAAAACTATTTAATATGTAAACGTTTTTTCTCTATCAGAAAAAGAAAAAATATGTGACTTTGTTTGATTTTCAGAAATTATAAGAGTAACATTTTTTTGAATTTTATATACATCAAACAGTATATTATTTTTTACACTTATTTTATTTATTCTTAATTGAGATTTAAAATAAAATGATGTTTCAACCAAGTCATTTATAAGTTGCAAATCAATCATCAAATAATTAATTTTCGATTTCTCAATTGTTAATTTGAATTTACTTTTAATATAGGCTTCTATTTTTTTTGATTCTTTTTTTAATTTTTGATTTGTATCAATTGAAATTGATTCACCATGGAATAATCTAAGTCCATCTTCAAGATCATCTCTAAAAATTCTAATTTTTACTTCAATATTATTATTATTTAAAATTATTTCTGATGTACTTATATAAATTGGATGTAATAGAAATAAAAAATTTAGATAAAAAGCAATCATGATCTTTTAATTTAATAATAATGTATAACAAATTTTTAATAAGAAAAATATTTTTGCTATAATTGAAATAGACAAACCAAAATGAATATTAACTCGAAATCCAAAAAAGAAAATACATTTGATGCTATTGTTGTTGGTACAGGAATTAGTGGTGGATGGGCTGCTAAAGAGCTAACCGAAGGTGGTTTAAAAACATTAGTTTTAGAAAGAGGGAGAGATGTAAAACATGTAAAAGACTACCCAACAATGAATAAAAACTCTTGGGAACTTCCTTATAGAGATCAACTTACTGCTAAAGAAAGGAAACATTACAAAGTACAATCTAGAACAGGATATACATTAAAACAATCAACTAAACATTGGTGGATAAAAGATACAGATCAACCATATAATGAGAAAAAAGGCTCTTTTGATTGGATAAGAGGGTATCATGTTGGTGGTAAATCAATTATGTGGAGTAGACATGTATATAGATGGAGTAAAATTGATTTTGAAGCTAATGCAAAGGATGGAATAGGAATTGACTGGCCAATTAGATATAGAGATATTGAAAAATGGTATGGACATGTCGAAAATTTCATTGGAGTAAGTGGAATGAAAGAAGGGTTATCTCAACTACCTGATGGCAATTTTTTACCGCCTCTTGATATGAATTGTGTTGAGAGAGATTTTAAAAAGAATTTATTTGATAAGTTAGGTAGAACATACACATCTGGTAGAGTAACAAATATTACAAAAAATCATAATGGAAGAGGGAAGTGCCAAAGCAGAAACTTATGTATAAGAGGATGTCCTTATGGAGCTTATTTTAGTTCAAATTCATCAACATTACCAGCTGCTGAGGCTACTGGGAATATGACTCTTAAAGCAAATTCTATAGTACATTCTATAATCTATGATAATGAAAAAAATAAAGCAACTGGAGTTAGAGTTCTTGATAGTGAAACTCTAGAAATAAAAGAATATTTTGCTAAAATAATTTTCCTTAATGCATCTACAATTAATACAACACTCATTATGCTTAATTCAAAATCTAGAAGGTTTCCAAACGGATTTGGAAATGATAGTGGTGAGCTAGGTCATAATATTATGGACCATCATTTTAAGGCTGGAGCTAGAGCACAAATAGATGGATATGAAGACTATTATTATTATGGAAATCGACCAGCAAATGGATATCTGGCAAGGTTTAGAAATTTGGGAAATGAAAGCATGAATTATCTTAGAGGTTTTGGATATCAAGGAGGTGCAATTAGAGGTGGTTGGGCAAATTCTGGAGAAGGAGCATTCACAGGTGAAGATTTACTTAAAAAAGCATCAACCCCAGGAGGTTGGACAATGAATTTACTTGGATTTGGAGAAATCCTTCCTTACCATGATAATAAAATGTATCTTGATAATGAAAAATTAGATAAATGGGGAATGCCAACTGTAGTTTTTGAAACTTCAATAAGAGAAAATGAAAAAAAAATGAGAGAAGATATGAAAAACTCAGCAGCTGAAATGTTAGAAAAATGTGGATTTAAGAATGTTAAAGGTTATGATAATAAATATAACATGGGAAATGGAATTCATGAAATGGGAACAGCAAGAATGGGAAAAGACCCTAAAACTTCTGTTCTAAACAAATGGAATCAAGTACATTCAGCTAAAAATGTTTTTATAACAGACGGAGCTTGTATGACATCAGCAAGTTGCGTAAATCCATCAATAACATATATGGCACTAACTGCTAGAGCTGCCAATTACGCAATAAGTGAATTAAATAAGAGAAACCTATAATGAAAAGAAGAGAATCATTAAAAAAAATATCCGCTTTCCTATATGGTAGCTTAATTATACCTAGCTCCTCAATCATGATGAATTCATGTTCAAGTTCAACGAAAGAACTCAAATGGGAACCTGAATATTTTGAAATTGATAATGCATTCTTCATAAATGAATTAACCAATACAGTTATTCCTAATACAGAATTTCCTGGTGCTTTAGCATTGGGAGTTCCACAAGAAATTGAAAAATATGTTTATAATGTTTATGATGATAAAAAATTAAATAAATTTTTATCTGATCTTATTCTATTGAAAGAATATCTTATCGAAAATAATTTTTATAAATCTACTTTATCTGAAAAAACTGTTATTTTGAATTCTATCCAAAAGATGAAAAGAAGCAATAAAATTAGAAGAATATATATGTCATTTAAAAAAATAATAATTGAATCTTACTTTTTGACTGAAGTTGGATCCACTCAAGTTCTAAAGTATAATGGTCCATCTGTTGTCCTAGGTGAATATGAGGGATGTGTTCCATTTAGTGAGATAGGAAAAACATGGGCAATTTAAAATAATTATATATGAGCAATATATTAAAATCACCAGTTGAAAATTTTTTAAAATGGGAAAGCTCAAAGAAGAATGAAACTTTTTTAATTCAACCTATTAGTGGGAAAAATTATGAATTTTCATGGGAAAGAGTTGGAATTGAAGCAAGAAAAATTTGTAATTATATTAAGAGTCTAAATTTTCCTAAAAATTCAAAAATTGCAATTATATCAAAAAATTGTGCACATTGGATTATTACTGACTTAGCTATAATGATGAGTGGAAATATCTCAGTTCCTATTTATGCTAACGTAAATGGTAAAACAGCAAAATATATTTTAGAACATAGCGAATCTAAAATGATATTTATAGGAAAACTAGAAGAGTCTGATTGGGCTCAAATTGAAAATCATATCCCAAATGAAATAGTTAAAGTTGACTTTGGTTATTATGATCTAAAATGTGATTTTACAAAATGGGATGAAATTATTTCACAATATGAACCTATTAATAAAATTCATAATATTAATATGTATGATACAATCACCATTATTTATACTTCTGGTACAACTGGAATTCCAAAGGGCGTAGTTTTAAATTATAAAGCTGCTGCAACAGCTACAAAAAATTTAGATCTACTTTTTCCACTAAATGAAAATGATAGGTTTATTTCATATCTCCCTTTATCTCATATTGCAGAAAGAGCATTGGTTGAGCATGGTGGTATACTATCTGGAGGAAAAATATTTTTTGTTGAAACTTTAGAAACATTTGCAAAAAATTTGAAAGACTGTA
>CEQP01077270.1_pt1 | contig 17257 bp, 10 predicted proteins | sample 356291 | NCBI WGS metagenome assembly CEQP01 (sample SAMEA2621221, study PRJEB7988) | marine metagenome | isolation source: saline water (ENVO:00002010), including | reverse complement strand
TATCATCCCCCTATCATCCCCCTACCATCCCCATCATCCATCTCTCATGACTCCTTTAGGCGATAACTTGTACAACTCTGCAGTTGTGTATTCTGAAACGGACATAATGTTTGTCCACTATTTCGTTCACTATCATCAACCTTTCTTGCGGAAGCGTCTCATCCGCAAGCAGCGAATCGTTGGCTTGCTCCACAGTTGACGCCTTTGATGCCTTTGCTGACTTGCGAATCGATAATGGCGTCCGACGGCGTTTAGACCCCGCTGATGTAACAGGAAAGTAATCCGTTACGCGCGCCTTGTCCATCTGGAAAACGTTATCAAAGATGGGAATATCGTTGTGAGCAGTAGCATCATTGTCTGACAAAAGCGCACTGAGCTCCTTGTCGACATTAGAAGGGCGACCTCGACCACGGCGCGCAAGGTCCGTCTGGAGAACGTCCAACGGATCAAACGGAAGCTCCATATACTCTTGCATGGCAACATCCTCCTCGTCGTGCAGGGCCTCGCCTGACAAATGGTCAATTTCAATCAAGCCGTCTTCGCAGATGAAATCATCCATCAGACTGTCCGTTGGTTTGTCCATTGGATCGTGCATGGGATCGTCTTTTTGGTTATCGTGTGCGTGGTCAAAGTCCAGTTTACGCGGTGCGAGTCGATACTCGTACCATTTACCATTAATGCCTTGGTGTGCATACCCATCGTTTAAATAACGCCCGATGTCGCAACGATCCTGTCCAGACACGAGTGATAGATCTGGATCTTCACTGAGTGTGTGCGTGTCGATCCATGACAACGGTTTCTTGCCACCAACCCACTCGCGGTACTGAATGTCGAATTGCACGCCTTTTGCTAGGCCAATGTCAGGACGATGCTGTCCGTCCTTGGCAAGGTGTGCGGAGTAATCGTAAGTGTAGGTTTTCCCGGTGTCTGACAAGGAAGCGAGCTTCACAGAAGGGGTCAGTGTGCGGGACGTTCGGCGCATTTCACCCTTTTATTTTCGTGTCGGTTACTCTAACCTTTCGGGCCCCATCACACCTTCGCACACCCTAGCGGGCCAGGCTCAAATAGCCAGACAGTCAAAAGCGCCCTCTCCAACGATCGTCCCTCGCCCTCCGAACAACAACTTACCAGCACTGGACCCCTTCCAAAACACGAAAGAGCGAATTGCTCTGCGTTTGTCGTGCAATCATCACGTCTTTTGCACAAACTTTGACGCCGCGCGCAGTTTGGCCGGCTCCACGCCCGCGATCGAGACAATCTCTGGATGCAATTTCATCACACGGCAGTTTGCGATGCCAAGTTCTCGTCCCCACGCGGTTATGAAACCTTCACTATCGTAAGTGCCCCACAAAGGCGTTGGCTCGATGTCGACACCGAATTCCTTGGATTTCCATCCAAATCGATCACGAATCCATTCGTCATCTGGATGTGCATTCTTTTCTTCTCCCATTGCCTTTTTGTGGCATTCGGCCGCCTGCATGACAACGTCTCGGTTCTTTGCGATTCGCACAGAGGAGAAAGGCAGTGTATTGTATGCTTGATTACGCAAGTTGATTTTGTAACCACCATTCGAGTCTGTAAAAATGATGAAGCCCTCATGGACATTGGAGCTTGCAATCAGTCCAAGACTCGTTGTTGCATCGACGCATCCGGCAGAGTAATACCACGACGCACGGCCTTGTCCGTCGCTCGACTCACGCAGCACGTTTGTGTTCACATTAAGGGATACGATCGCCATACGATGGGGCGCTTTAAGGGGGCTTGCGTTATCTCCAATCGTGTCGACATTTGTAAAACCAATAGCACGTGCAGCCATTTCAAGAATACGCGCACGGTTGCGCTGTGCAGCCATGCTAACGCGTCGGAGCCCCCTTGGTCCAGGAGACGATCCACTCTTGAGACACTCGTCCAGCGAATGTCCGTTTGCCAGTGCGGCCGTAAGCCTAGAATGGAAGGTCTGTGCCGCAATTCCACCACCCGCCTTACAGACCAAGAAATACGTGTTGTGAATCCTATGTGCTCCTTCCATGTTGTTTTCGGGTGCGCGCGATTGCTGAGCCGAATAGAGGCCAACGCAGCATCCGGGAGAGTCAAACCCAGCAACCCACGACGATTCGTCACGGTCCTGCTCGTCCCCATCCAGCGTTGGGCCAACTTGGATCTCCACGTTTGCCATTTCCGATGGAATCATGTCCACTAGCTTTTTCAAGACAGTGGATCGTCGGCGCGGATCACGCAGAAGGGGTTCGGCAATTTCGTTGGGCACTTGGAGAACCGAAACGCCCGACCACCAATTGGGACTAAAAACCCCAGGACTCAATTCGGATTCGGTGCTATTCAATTTCATGGCGGTGTTTTTAAATGCACCGCTTTCGGAGGAACGGTGGGCCTGTGGCAGCATAACGGCCTCGTCATACACCCGAAGACTCGAACTTACAGCGGCTTTCAAAGAAGCGGGTATTTCATCGAGCCCCCAGACACGAGCCATTTTATAGATGATAGTTTCCTAGCTTATACACTACTTTTAGATGCTAGCGTTGAACATATGTATGCACTGCCATTCTTTTAGTGAGTCCTAAGAACCAATAGTGCGAACAGAGTCAAATACCTTGCCTTTGTTGTATGAGCATCTTGACAAATTTGACTAACGCGACCAACGTGACCGAAGTTGGTCACACCGATCACACAACAACATACGACGCTTCGTGGTTGATCATCTACCTATTCTTCCTTTGCCTTCTCTTATCCATCATGGCGGGCCCGTACTATTACTACGATGTCTATTATCCATGGGGGTACAGCACATATCGTCAGGTAGACCAACGCACAGACACCGCCGATAAAGCAAAGAAGAGTGGTGACGGTGAAGCACCGAACATGGTAGGGTTGAACTACTAATCAGAAAATAAAAACCCATGTGTCCAGTCACATTCATGACACAAGACCAGCCGTCACCATTCTCGCTTCTCACGACCATATACATTGCCCAGTCACCGCCCACTCGTCACTCGTCACTACCGACCCAGCTACACACCAACCAACCCACTACCAACCGTCCCCGTCCGTGACTCCACATTATCGTTTTCTGCCTACGAGTCATCCGGATCGTCCGAGCCTCCCGACGGTTTGACCATTCCTTTCACCTCCTTCTTGAGCTTTTCGGTGTTTGCCTTGGTTGCTTCCAAATTTAAGGACCGTTCCTTTTCGGACAGTTTGCGCTCCGTCTGTTGCCACGCACGATCCTCGTCATCACACGTGCACTGCTTGTCATCCTTGTCTTTGCCACGTTGCATTGCCGCCTCAATCTCGGACGTGGTCGCGCCAAGACTATGCAATGCTGCTGGAAGCGCGGTTTCGCGGTCAATAAGTTGTGACGTGAAAAGCCGCTCCACCTCCTCGGCGACGGACAGCGGCGCAGTCACCAGCTTTAGCATAGGAGGATCGGAACTGTCAGAGTTCTCATCATCCTCTTCTTCGTACAAGACATTGTACACCTTTGTAAGCACCTGCGAAACGGCCTTGGCCATCTGCGTAACTGTCGAGTTCAACAACTGAAGCCTGTTCCAAAGGGACGGGGAGCACTAACACTCAGTTGGAGAAGCAAACCATATCGCGAGAAAAAAGCGCGTACTGTGTGGAGCTGTTGTTGGAGAAGCGTCCTTCAAAGACGAGGGAGGATGGAAGCCCCAGGGCGGCACAGAACTGCTCTACAGCTAGGCGTATGAGCGATTCTAAATCGCCACGAGGTTGTGGAAGTTGGACATGAGGAGCCAGTTCCTGCTCACGTGGCAGAGTAAAGAGTTTGGGGGCAACTTCTGGAGCTCCATACGTCACAGCGGGCGATGATATGCCTCCACCACCCCGCCCTTGGTGCTGCACTTTGTTGATGGCCTTGGCCAGTTGTGCTTGAAGCTCCAACGCTCGTGCGGCCGCAACCGATTCCTCCGAATCTTGCCCAGATGCTTGCGCACGCGATTCCGAATCGTAGAAAAGACCTCCCGCAGTCAGTTCGTCGACCTTGCTATCCTTTTTGCGTATCTGAGTTACCATGTGTGGCACCGCTCGCTGTGTCTCTGCTTGGAATGCCAGCTCGACCAGACTGTGCACAAACGACCCCAAGTCGTACACCGATGATAACGGAGAGGAGACATTACCCACCGAATCTGGATGCGTCTTGACAAAGACCATGCTTGCATCGTCGACCTGGGTGGACTGACCAGGCGCTTGCGAGTACAAAAAGTATTCCCTCGTGTATCCCAGTCGACCAGCAGAACGCCAGGCTATATCATATGTTCCCAGCAACGGCACGTATGGAACAAGAACACGTGGTTTGTTGACTTCTCGCTTTCTCTTACTTTCCGGAGAGACTCGCATCCCAATTTCACTTTTGAGTTTTTGTATCGCTTGGGATTGAGCTTCCTCTTGTTCACCAGCCTCCTCAAAGACGACTGGGCATAGCCCATACATGAGAAAGTGATCGATGACATCACGAGCAAACGGTAGCCACTTTTCGTCGAGGTGTGCCGCAAACGTCTTGGTGATGCCTTGCTTGCGTTTTCCATTCTCATCGATCTCACCATACTTGACTTCTTTGAGAGGTTCGCCGCCGCGTTCGAGCTGAACGCCTCCCGCCAAGAGCTGGCTGTGCAGGACTGCTTTCGCTGCTTGGACCGACGCGTTGCCGTAGTACATGCTGGCAAGAGCATGCATTTGTTGCACATTGACCCTACTCTCGCCCAGTTCGGAAGTATGGATTCCCAGTGTGGGCGCCAAAAGACTTTTCGATCCGTGGCGTGCAGACTTTCGCTGGCCCTGTGAACGATTTGCTCGTATACCTACACTCGACATTTGCGGTTGTTACTCCTTCTACTCTCTCACACGCTCTGGCTGCCAAATCTGTTTTAGCGTTGGTATTTTGACAAGTAGACAAATTGCTCTAAAACTTAAAGAACACTCAAAACGTAGGATGAAAACCAAATTCGACGGTCGCCGGATACTCAACCTGTGCCCAATACGCCGCGGCCCATACTGATCTTTTAAGCAGCTCGCGAGGAGCTTCCTGAACATTCGCGGCTTGCTTTTTATATCTTGCAAGTGTTGTCATGTACTCGGACGCGTGATAACACACACGCCGAAGTCCTCGTGTAGCATTCAACGCCACAACGCTTTCTCCAGTCAGCGTGTTTCCAAAACACGCCAGCGCTTCTGGCTCATCCGTCACAAACTTCGGCAACGAATTCCAAAAATGATCAAAACGACCCGACACTCCCTTCAACCCATCAAGTGTAAAATCGCAACCACATAATGCAGCTGCACTTGTGAATGCCAACATTGCGTTTAAACATGCCACTGGCGTCGCTTCTTCTGGAGGAACGTCACCTGGGCCCATCGACCACAGATGCTGCTGGATGAGCGCCTCGCATTTTTGAGGGTCAAAGCAATTAAACGACGCTCTTGCTGAAGGGTCCCATTCTCTGTCACGTTTATTCGGGGGCTCTCGCATACAAAGAAGTGAAGAAAGCGTAGTATTGTAGGGGTTCACACGTCGCTTTGCAATATCAAGCAACATGATAGCAATCGAATCCGTGTCGATCGTGGAAGTCAAAGCGAGGTGATAATTGGCAAATTGTGTATTTGTCAGCTTCAGTTCTCTCAGACGGTTGTCGATCCACATGAGTTTCACATCGCCTTCTCCAATTGGCACGGAACGCACAAAGTGCGCTCCAATATCGGGGTTGGTGGAATGCATCGCAGGTTCCCGGGAGACTCCATGGGGTCGATCCGCTCCACGCAAATCGACCCCGTCTAATATAAGGCAGCCACCGATGCCACCGATGCCACCAGCGACACCAGTGACATTACCGGTCGAGGTTGCCTGCTCGATTTCGACCGTCGTTCGATCGAAGACGCGCTTGATCACCTCGTCAAAAAGACGAATGCGATAACGCCGATCGTTCTTCAGAATGTGGACATCTTCCAAGATCTCGATGTCCTTTGCGGAAAAGTCTTCTGGCAGCTGTATCGCGTCGAAATCGTCGGATGTCACGACAGCCCGTTGTCGACGTTGCTGATCGCGCCGACACTGCTCCTCCTTTTTGGCATTGGTCAACACATGAGGTTCGTCAAATACCACTATCACCAACGCCCCGGCAACCATCGCCTCTTTCACATACCTGTAAACCACCTCCGTATACGCCGCAAGTGTCGATACCGTTTCCGGCACCGCCTGCAAAATGACATTACCGTCCAAGAATACAGCGGTTGCATCGCGGTAGGATTGTGCGTTTTCAACATTTTCTGTGTTTTCTTCTCCCCTCTCTGTTCCACCTTCCATCTTTGCAAACAAATTCGGCATGACGGCGTCACGCGCGCGTGCCAGACTGTCGAAACGGCGAAACGCCGATGGTATCTTGTTTCGTAACAGCGCTTTTACTCCGTGTTCACCGTATGATTTTAATCCCATGCCCCTTCCCTTTACAAAGTTTGTGCCGGGCCCACACCTGGTCCACACCTGGTCCGCGCCCAACCCGTTCGTTTCCCACTCCAAAACATAACTACAGGCACGTTATAAAACTACAGCAGTTGTTTAGCGAGTGATGAAAGCGAAAATTTACCGCTAAACGAAACACGAGCGTGTTTTAGGAGGAAACAAAACAATGAAAATGCGTGAACGGTTACGTGTTGGTGCGACAATTGATGTCAAGACCACCCGCCAGCTTGCAATCCCGTCAGAGACAAATAAGCGTGAAAGGGTGCAAACGGCTTGTGGTGATCTAAACGAACATAACCAGCGTGTGGTGCGTCATCGGACGCGTTCTTTTACTTCTAACCAATCAAAGGAACAAAATGTAATTACAGACATGCCTCTGCCCATTGCAAAAGCACACACGGTGCAATTTGTCGAAGAGGACAGGAGAGTCGAAGACATTGGAATGTCACTCTTGGTCGCCGCCTCAAAGCTACGCGTTTTCGAGTACCACCTTTTGCGGAATCGCGCTGTTCGAAATTGCCAGAGTTTTGACCCAGAAGAAGAGACCGATGCCATATTTGAGTGTTTTCATCTAATCAGGGCGCCTGATGAATCCAATTATGTTCTGACTGGTGATCTGGAAATAAGCAGTGATGAGATGGTACAAACTCTGAAGTCGATCGGAGCATTTGGAAGAGGCATATCGTACGCCGAAATAGACGCACTCCCTCTGTTGGCATTGGACGAATTGGAAGTTCTCGATGTGGAAGAGTGTGCTTGTTACATGACGGTGCCTCTCCCATCGCACAAATCGTGGCGCTTTCAAAGCTTGATGAGGAAACATATGCCCATGAAACATCATTTTCCTGGGCGTATGAGTGGTCGAATCATGGCACGCATGCAAAATCTAAGACCCGCTGTAGATGACGCGGAAGATGACGCGGAAGAGGGCGTGGAAGAGGGCGCGGAAGAGGGCGCGTAAGGGATCAATTGATTTTGGTTATAGTTTGTGGTGCTAATTACTCTTACCCGACACAAACGATCACATCCGTCTATGCTTTACAATTGGAGGGGGAAACAAACCAAGGTGCGTCTCGTGAAGATCATTGGCAGGCGCTCGCCTCTTCTTCACGTCCGCAAGTGTGATGGGGCTACACTGACCATCTCCGTTATCAATTGCAAGGACTTCGGTTCTAGCAGTGGGACGTATATGACGACGTATATTACCAGCGCGAAGAGCATCAATGGCGTCCATGTCTCTGCGTTTCAAGTCGCTTGCACTCTGCATTTCTCCATTCTTGATGTTCTTGGTGTCCATCGTTTCAAGTGTATGAATCACATCCTTCTTAGCTTGGCTGCAAATACGAGCAACCCTCTCTATCTGCACAGCGTGTCCTCTAAAGGAGGAAGAGGAGGAGGAAGAGGAGGGGCGGGGTAACAGAGGGGATAATTGGGTGTTGTATTTGACAGCGAGGGCCAAAAGAGCTTGTGCGTGTCTTAACGTAGGTCCAGAAAGAGCCATATCCGAAATCCTGAACTTGACCAAGCGTTCACACTGACCGCCATCCTTGCTGGGTATGGTGTGCACACATCTCATAGAGGCAACCGTGCTGCAGCAGCATATATGCGGCAGTTCTTTAACATGTGGTGTCTTTGGCCCGTGGAGTAAGCATTCGCAGTGACTGTCCTTCAAAGGTCGACCACACATCTCCAGCGAGAATTCAACGTGTGAAGATTCCATAGACTTCATTCTTCGAGTCTCCTCTCCCAGTTTGCCGTGTAAATTACACGCACAAGCGACTGATGTGGGGTGTGCAATACCCGTCACTCTGAAATGTGCCAATCCAACACATCGTTGATCCACTTTGAACAGATCAAAGGCAATGGGACGTCGCGAACCCCGAGGAGAGCAAACGCTTGCCACCACGTGAGCACGCATGGAGTTCTGCCAAAACTCCGCAAATGCGAGAGCAAGTGGGATGGGTAACTCATCGCAATTCGTAGGAAGTGGACACTGGCGAACTGCGGAAATCGATGGACTTGAAGCATTCTTGTTACTATGCCCGTCCTCAAACAAAGAGTCTATCACGTTCTTGGGGATGTCATTGAGCGTCTTCCGCAGCACGTCGCCATGCCTCGAGCGTATTGTCATCCGAATTGCTCCAACAGTGGCATCTTCCTTTGCCTTCTCCGATTCCTTGATACCCTCGTCACCCTCGTCACCCTCGTCACCCTCGTCGCCCCCATCGCCCCCATCGCCCCCATCGCCCCCATCGCCCCCGCAACGGCAAAATTCAATGTGCGCGCCACGCCCACCGACGCGGTCGCTTGAAAAGTTCACGTGGATCGTCCGTTTCGGCAGAAGCGATGTGTGCGCGTCAATACTCGCCAGCATGTCCGTTCCCTTTACAGGTACCAAACACGTACGAAGGTTGAGCTTATCATTGTCGTTACCCAACACGGCATCTGCGCCTTTTGTCCCGTAAAGCACACACGTTGGCTTATAAATACACACTGTGGGTTTCCACGGTGCGTCTTGACTGAACATGGACCTGTGGATTTCAGCATTGTCAATGTGCACGTCTTGCACGTCACCAGGCACCGACGCCTTTGGAGAGCCCAAGACCAGATTAGCAATAGAGTGTGGGCCGTCTGCATGAGCCAATCCGGGTATGTTGCGCTGCGCCAAAAAGAGTGTCTTGCGCAATAGGCGCAAACGGCATTCGCCCTCGTCCCGGTCCTTGGTCTGTGCCCCCGGATCCAAATCGCCGTGTGTATACGCTATCAAAGGGCTAGGACGCCACGACCGTTTTCTAGAATGCGACGCCGGTTCTCGTTCACACCGGTCGCCCTGCAGACCGTCGTTGGATTGGGAACTCATAATGGACTATTTTGGTATGTTGCCTGTTTTGCAAAAAGACGTTTGGTGCATTCGCACAACGCTAGCGACAAGTTTGTCGGTTCTGTCCTTTTGTGCACGGGAATTCGGGTTGGGCGACGAAAACCGAATAAGCACGTCGAGATATGGGGGACGATCATGTAGTATACGACCCCACTCCAGAATGGTGTGCTGCGTTCTTAGTAAAGGCGAACCGCTTGCTTGGTGTGTACCATGGGCTCTTAGACACACCAGAACAACGCGACAACGCAATTACGTTTAATCTTTATATGACCAGATTAATTTCTGATGAGGGGGCAGACGGAATGGCCGATGGAATGTCCGATGGAATGTCCGATGGAATGACCAACGGGGGGTCCGAAAAAGAATCGGCCAGCCACCCCTCGCATCTGCACGGCGTCTTGTACACCGTGTCGCAATTGCGCAAGGCAATAAGCAAACGCGTTGAAACAGCTAGTGCACTCGGTGAATTGGAAGAGCCACATCGGAGCGAACTTGCGCTTTCTTATGGAGCACTAGACTGGCTCAACGCTGCTGCTCACACAACAACTTCCGATATAACTTCGGCGTTACGATCACCAACGAAACTGTACGATTTGTGCGTGTATGGCAACACTGTAATAAGGAAGGCAGTGAGTGATGCTTCAAAGTATTACATGGAAAGTAATGTTGAACAACCAGGTATTATCACCACGCTGACTAATCGTGCGTCTCTTCGATGCACGCGTCGGTTGATAACTCGCTGCATAGTCATGCACACACTGACGACACTCTTTGATGGTACTCGTCTTGCGGCCGGAGCGCGTTTGGCAAATCGCGCATTTGGCGATGCGCTTTCCCCGTTGGTGGACGACGTGCGTCGGGCGGAATTGGGGCGTTCAGACGCGTATGCCATAATGCGTATCTATTGTTGCCTTGAACTCATAGTGGCGATAACGATGATGGGTGCCGCACGACTTTCTCAAGACATTTCACGTGACGAGTGGATCAACACCCCCGCAGGACGTGACATTCTTGCCTTTCGCAAGAATGTGGGAGACACCCTGAAGGCTTACGACGACGCCAAGCGCAAATCTGCAGCGGATTCGCAAAGAGCATACACAGTTCAAACGTCCGGATATGCGGCTGCGCTTCATGAGCAAGCCGCTCTGTTTGTTGCACATATAAACGAACCTGGTCGGCCATTGTACGACGCGTTAGTAGCCGGATTCACAACAAAACTCTTCTGCGACGCGACGAGCGACTTGGTGGGCAACTCGAGGGCAATATCTGCGACACCACCCAAAAGCTTTTGGCACGCCGCAATGTCACTCGTCCGATTGCACGAGGCTCGATGCACACAGGGCAACACACATCGCATCATCCCATTGGAGACGGCGGTGGCTGTAGTAATGGCCACGGTCGTTTTCGACTGTGCGAGAAGCAAGGACGTGCGTACACCAAAACGTCCATCCGAGTACACAGAGACGGCAAAGACGTTGGTGTGGCCGAGCGAGTCTCTGTCTATTGCGAGACGACAGGCTTCACACGGGTGGCCCAACAGGGAGGCATTTTATGGACGTGATTATGCAGACACCGATCGCAAAATAGCCGCAAGGGTGATACACGATGGTCGCGATCCAGAAGGAAGGGAGATGGGCGAGTCGCTTGGATTTAAGCGTGAGTGGGTTGAATATTGGATGCGCAACAGCGAGTCTGTGCCGCTCACGCCACTCGTACCACTTGTACCATCAGCATCGACTTCTTCATTCTCAGATGAAGATTGTGTGCACACAACCGCGGCTGTTTGCACACTTGCACGTGTCGAAACCCTGTCGGTGATCCCAACATTGTTTACTCCGATGCATATGACGCCACATGCACTACCGTCGATTGCAAACAACGCAATTGGATACACACATGGTATCGCGCTTTCGTGTGAGCCTGGTGTGTGTACGACCGACAATGCCAATGCTCTGTACAATGTTGGGGACGACCGATATCGCCGCGACGCCATCCAAAAGTCGGACAACATCCTCGCGCAAAAACAATTGTTTTCAGAGAGGATGCTTGAACGAACAACGCCGCTGTTTCGCGCGTGGTCTGGGGGTGTATTGCTCACAGAGTGCTATCGCCCCATCTTTGCAGAAACGTGGAAACGATTCAATTCTAAGATCCGCCACGCCGACAGCGAGTGGTCGCCCAAGATTGCGCGTTGGATTGCGCACGTCGAGTCGGGTAACGACAGAGCACCCCCTGGTGCTAAATTGATACACCCGTGGAGAGCAATGCGATTGCAACAGGCAATATGTAGAGATATTTTGGAGGAAACACACGGCGAAAATGTCGCAGGTGCTCTTTCGGATCAGCGTGAGCGTACTGGCCTGCGATTACACCGTGCACTTCTTCATCGGCTTATCAATGTGCTAGACTACGCGCCGTGGGCACCTCACATCATCCGAAGGTTTTGTGCAGGAGACAGAAAAGGACCCAGAAAAAAGCGGGCGTCGAACGCGCCAACGTTTCGACATGATAAAGCATAGGTCGGTTATGATAAGCATGTGATTGTGTTGTACAAAGTAGACTCCTGGCGCTTCTGTTTAGTCCCCAAACACACACTTCTCTGTTTTTTCTACGCTCGTGGTGCAAAGTAAAATAAAATGACCAAATACGGTAACCACAGCAACACAAAGGGTATATGGGGGGACAACGAAGATTGTGACACGGATTCTGAGGACGAGAACTTTGGAAAGGCTTCGTTTTCATTCACCTTCTTCGACCTGGAAAGCGAGGGGTCCAGGGCTGGTAATCGCATGCGATGGGAGCGGTGGTCGCCGTCGTCACCGTCGCCGTCGTCGCGGGGGGAGCAGAACGAATCGGAGGCGGCTGCGGCGCGCCGCAGCCGCTCTCACAATGCAGACAACGGAAAATCCGCCACCAAAAGGTAAGCCAGCCCAAGCACAAAGCGCTCGCCTTTTTGTAACGGCTGCCCGCACGCGCACGCACACGCTGTGGCCACCACACAAAACAGCAGTAGATAGTCGACCGCCAAAACCCCGGCGATCGGCTCGTGCCGTTCTCACATTTCCGTTACTTTTTCTTTGTGGGTGCGTGCAGCGTTTCTGACGCGGCAATGTCAACCAGCGTACAGCCAACATCGCCATCAATGGAGACCAATCGGGCTATGGCGATGTTGGCACAACAAAAGATAATGCAGAAGAGAGCAGAGATGGAGGCGGCCAGGGCGGAGATGAAGAGGCAGGAGGAGGCGGAGAAGGCGGAGAAGGCGAGGAAGAAGGCGGAGAAGAAGGCGGACAGGGATAGGAAGGAGGCGGAGAAGCAGAGGCAGAGGGCGGAGAGGGAGAGGCAGAAGGAGGAGAAGGCGAGGGCGGCGGCGGCGGCGGCGGCGGCGATGGCGGCGGCGAGGGCGAAGGCGGCGGCGGACAAGGCGGAGAGGCCGAGGCGGAGGCAGAGAAAGCAGCCGGCAGTATCGCCATCAATGGGGATGTTTCAGAAGGATTCACATGGTCGGAATGTAGACAATGCAACTCAGGCAGATCCACAAGCTATGCCGTCGCAAGTCCCGACCAGTGATATGTATAGGGGTGCGGACATCACGACGAACGCCCAGATCCTGCTAGCGCTTTTCAAATTCAACATGGAGCTCAAACAACTTACAAACCGCCAGCTAGCTCACGTGCTGATGCAATATTTTGGCGCGCCTCTACAAGAAGGCGAGGTACCTATTAAATACGCACAGACTGCCCTAGAATCGATGAAAGGTGATAGCTTACTGCCTATCTTCAGCTATCCGGAGCCTGATGGGTCTGGTGAAGCTTCGAAGGTCATCGGATTTGTCCCACATCACAAACCAAAGATCATGGATCATTTCTTTTGGTGGTTATCTATCAACGACAGGAGGGTGCATGGAGCTGTTATGGAAACGTGGGATTCGTATAACAATGTTCTCTACAGTGCTGCTGTGCAGGGAGGTGGTGACGAGGAGGGTGATTCTCGTGATAGCTACCCAATCATATCACTTTATCCGAATGATTATGCGACTGAAGAGCATATAAAGGACGCTTTCACCAATGCAGCCGAGGCAAACATGTACGCTCTTTGCACCTATGTGAAGGGTCTGTACGACTGGTTGATGAACACTGACCATCCCCCGTTCTTCGACTATGTCGAACGTGGTGCGCCGAATTCGGAGGACGAATCAAGTTTTTTTCCGGCGGATTCGGACGCGCATACGCATTGGGTGCGACAAATGACGTTTGTGTTCTTTGTCACTACACAACTCGACGACGATGAGAAGGATGCGATTCGCACTTCGTACTACAAGGACTGGTACGTTAATTCAGCAGCTTGGGACAAAACCCAGGCTAATGATACCATCGCCAGGTTGCGAGGCGTGCTCTTCTTCCACGAGTTGTTACGGAAGAATCCCCTTAGAGAGAACTTCGAAGGCGCCGACATTGATATAAATAAGAATGACGAGCGTATTCTTGTTAGAATGCTCCGCGCCAATGATGTATCGGGGTCGGGCGACGATAGTGAATCGGAGCTGGTCGACGATAGTGCCGGAGTGAATTTTCACAACGAGTGGAAACGCGAGCTCGAAGCTGTATGGAACACCCTTGGAGAGGATAAGGAGAAGGTGACCTACTCCTTCTTCGAGAATAATACGGGCTCGTGGATGTTGTTTCTGGAGCATATCGAGATGAAAGGATTCGAGCACACGGTTGAATATAGCATGCGAGGCAAATTTGATATTCAAGCCGAAATGCTCAAGCACAGTAACGAAGCGATCGACGCTCGTATTGAATCAGGACATCCTCTATGTTGGGCGTTTCACAAGGGTTATGTTTATGTTGTCTCAGCACCTTTGAACAGACGAAGAGGGGCAGTGCAACAGAGCGCAGCCTATCACGACGAGGAAGGGCTTTCCAGACAATATAGGCCATGGGAACGGACCTTCAACAACAACACATCCGCGACAGTGGAAAGAGTATACGGTGAGCTTAACCTGATAGCCAATACGGAGCCTGGCCAAGACTTTCTGGTCGCGACAGACGACGGGGCTCTGAGGGGGACCTTTGCGGACGGCAGTCTAACGGTTGCTGGATCAGAGCGCCAGGGCAAGAAAGTCGTGGGAATTGATCTACTTCGAGCCCATGACGATCCATTCATCGTCAATGTGTCCACTCTTCGACCTTATGTTAGACAACGCATTGGTGTCTGGGACAATGAAAGAATCCGTCAGCTCGAATCAGTTTACAGTGGGGCTGATTCTAAGAAGAAGGCAGGTGACCCCTTCTTTTCCACCGACCCGGGCTGGGACTTTAATAACACCAGGCTTCGATCTCTTAGTGACTGTGTGTCTCGAATGGAAGGTGCCATAGATCGCCTTTCCGATTATACAAATGTCTCTGAACTTGATGACGCGCGCGAGGAGGGGTTCCCTGAATGCGATGGGCATTACGTTGCTTACCATTTAAGCATGGTAGACGTGGAAGCAAATCGCCTCTCGTTGCGATTATATTATCTGTTCATGCGATCTGGCTCTAATGGGAACAACGAGTTCTTTGCGTTTTCGACAGATAAGCGCAAAGGTGACATCGTGGAGATCGCCCATGGCACCAAAATAGATGTCAAGGAATGGAAAGAACGGGGGCAGTGCAGCTGGCGCACAGAGTGGGCAAAGGCTTCTATACGTTATGGACTACGCGTCTTTAATTATGAAATGTTCTATCCGTGGATTCGACCAGAGGATATCAATGCGATGTTCGTGAAGGTGTCGGATGTTAGTATGAGGAAGTGGCAGGAAATGTCTCGTGAAGAGCAGGATAATCAGCCTCCCGAGAAAAAGACGCATCCTGGGATGACGATGATGATATCCGCGATTCGAGAAGCGCTCCGTGAGCTAATCAAAGACGGCTTTCTACAGCAAGGCGGCACGAGCGTTTATTCGTTGGATGGCAAAGACCGATACATTGACGATACAAACAAGCAGAATTTCTATAGATCGTCAAAGGACTTTGCCGAGAAATACTGCATACACCTTTACGAGTTGTGCGACGATCTTTCCACGGCGGGTGAAGTGTTACGCAACGAGGAGAATCTCGATTGTCACCATTTCAAAAAAGAAAACGATCCGGGATATAAGAAGCCTGGGAGCGCCAATGGGCAGGTCAAACAGGTGGTCGAGACCTATACAGTGAAGGAGAATAATATTCCAAAGACGGTGAAGATTGCCAACTACCCGTATCCGCAGCAGCATGGATGGCCGCGCGAGCGCAATAAGAAAATCTCCACCACCATCCCCACTCCAAGGAACACAGGCCGTAACATAAGGAAGGCACTTACACAGTATTTGGACGCTGCCACCAGGTTCCAGGATTTCATTGCGAACGACCATATCATCCAGAAGCTTGACCGACGTCAACAGGAAAAAGTTAGTAAGATGGAATGGGTCCCGTCGTTTGATGTGCGTAATTTAATGCCAACACCAGATCCTTTACCGCCGATGAAGTCTCCGAATCCCAAGTTCGAGTTTGCCTATATAAGACCATTCTTTCTGGGGGACGCGAATACGGCGGTCCAGGATGATGGCACTCATGACCGAATAAGTTACATACAAGGGAAACTGGAGTCGCTGTTCAACCAGATCATCCAAGTGGACCTTGGACTCATCGATGGGGTGGTGAAGGAGAATTTGGATGGCAAGACCGTCGTCCACACATGGGCTGGATACGAAGCAAAAGACAGACAGGACGGGACTACACTTGGCATGATATACGGTAAGACTGCGAATCAGCAGCAGGGGAAGCCATTTGACAACAAGAGTCCTATTCAGCGACTCGAGGAAATAAAAGAGCTCTATGGGTTACTGGCGCTCATTGAGACTGAGATTGAGATAAACGAGAACAAGCATCACGGCAATATTGTTTCCTCTCCTCGTAATGGATCGTTGGAGGTGGATTTTACTCTCCTCAGCAAGGCCCACAAGTTGCTTCCTCGGGGACAGTTGAACCCAAAATTGATTGACGTGTTTAACAAAGCGGATTGGATCACGGATGGTGCTGCGGCTGATGATGCGAGTATGATGGATCCAGGCCCATCTAACAGTCAAGGCACGGTCAAGGGCAGTAAATCAGCCAGGTTTGAAAAGCAGTCCCCCGTATTGACTCATTTGAATGACAGGATAAGACAAGTGCATAACAACATGTACCACTATTTACGGCAAGACAAAGCTCGTGGCGATGAAAAAACGAGGGCGGAGAAGGTGGACATGTTAAGGAAGGAAAAGGAGCAATTGATTGCAACGAGGGACGAACTTAGGAAAAGGGACGAGGTGCCTGTTGAATCGGTGTTGATGACCAAAGCGGTGGAATTCACGGTCAGCGAGCTGAGTAATCTCGTGGAGGCCGCTGGTGCTTCCAATACGACTATGTCGAATAAAAGATCAAGGCAGGAGTCGCATGGGTCGCATTCGGATATGCCACAGTCTTCGGGCCTGACGACAGCGGAGGATGCTGTTGAAACACTCCAATCCTTTACGCAGTGGTTGAAGTTGTTGCACCCACAGGTTGAGAATCACATTCAGCACCTATTGCAATGGCTCAAGTACGAACGTCACCTCGCGCTCACCCAGCATGCATACGACCACGATTACTCGAGCATATTCGGACCGCTGCGTATTAATTCAGCTCGTATGGGCAAAGCCACTGCGAGACATAATGTGGTCAGAAAGCGGAGTCGACGCGCCGACGTTACCTCCCTCCCCTCGTCTAGTAGTGAGAAGGATGGCGAGGAGGATGGCGAGGGCGAGTATATGGATGATGGCGAGGAGGAGGGCGAGTATATGGATGATGGCGAGGAGGAGGGCGCGTATATGGATGATGGCG
>CEQP01003395.1_pt1 | contig 17570 bp, 15 predicted proteins | sample 356291 | NCBI WGS metagenome assembly CEQP01 (sample SAMEA2621221, study PRJEB7988) | marine metagenome | isolation source: saline water (ENVO:00002010), including | reverse complement strand
AAATTTTATGGGAAAAGATAACAGCTATTGGACAGAGAATATATCACTTATTTTTAAGTGTCTAATTGTATGGTTTACTGTATCCTTCGGATTCAGTATCATTTTGGTAGATATTCTAAATACAATAAGAATCGGTGGATACAAGCTTGGTTTCTGGTTTTCACAACAGGGCTCCATATTTACTTTTGTTGCTCTCATTTTTTATTACGCAAGAGAAATTGAAAAATTAGATGAAAAATATATCAAATAATTAATTACTAATTACAAAATAAAGTTAATGGATTTACAGACTCTAACATTTATAATTGTTGGTACAACTTTCGCAATTTACATAGGAATAGCTTTTTGGGCTAAAGCGGAGAACACTGAAGAATTCTATATCGCTAGTGGTGGTATCCATCCTATTGCGAACGGAATGGCTACTGCGGCAGATTGGATGTCTGCTGCTTCATTTATATCAATGGCAGGTATAATCGCTTTCTATGGTTACGGGGGGTCAGTCTTTCTTATGGGATGGACAGGAGGATATGTTTTGCTGGCTCTTTTATTAGCTCCCTATTTAAGGAAACATGGCTCATTTACGGTCCCTCAATTCATAAGTGATAGATATTATTCGAAGACAGCAAGATTTGTTGCTGTTATCTGCTTGATTATTGCATCTATAACCTATGTAATTGGACAAATGAAAGGGATCGGAGTTGCTTTTTCTAGGTTCTTAGAGGTTGACTATGATAAAGGACTAACTGTAGGAATGATCATTGTTTTCTTTTATGCGGTGATGGGTGGGATGAAAGGTATCACATATACACAGATAGCTCAATATATCATAATGATTATAGCCTACACTATTCCTGCAATTTTTATTTCTTTCATGCTAACAGGAAATCCAATACCTCAGCTCGGTCTTGGAGACAAATTGAGTGACGGGACATATTTACTTGATAAATTAGATTTAATATTAAAAGACTTAGGATTCCATGAGTACACTACAAATGCAAGACTAAGCTTGTTTAATATGTTTTTCTTCACCCTTTCCCTAATGATAGGTACAGCAGGACTTCCGCACGTGATTATGCGTTTCTTTACTGTTCCATCTGTTAAAGCTGCACGTTCTTCTGCGGGGTGGGCCCTTCTTTTTATCGCTATTTTATATACGACAGCTCCTGCTGTTGCCGCAATGGCACGCTTCAACCTAGTTAATACAATTGAACAACCTGAAAAACTGAAAAATCTTAGATATAGTGATAGACCATCATGGTTTAAAAACTGGGAGAAGACAGGGTTGTTAAAATTTAAGGATAAAAATAATGATGGCCTAATTCAATACAATGGTAACGATAGTAATGAAATGATTAAGGTAGATCGAGATATTGTGGTTCTTGCAAACCCTGAGATTGCGGATCTTCCCAATTGGATAATTGCCCTAGTGGCTGCAGGGGGTCTTGCTGCTGCCCTTTCTACCGCAGCAGGCCTTCTACTTGCAATTTCCTCGTCAATATCTCATGATCTTATGAAAGGTGTTCTATGGCCAAATATTTCCGAAAATCAAGAACTTAAGGCAAGTCGAATCGCTATGGCAGGTTCAATTGCTGTTGCGGGCTACTTTGGTTTTAATCCTCCAGACTTTGCTGCTGGAACGGTTGCTCTTGCTTTTGGCCTTGCAGCCTCTTCAATATTTCCTGCATTAATGTTGGGAATTTTTTCAAAAAAAATGAACAAGGAAGGTGCTATAGCAGGTATGCTTGCAGGAATTAGCATTACTCTGTTTTATGTATTTCAACATAAAGGGTTTATGTTTATTGAGTCAACATCTTTCTTGGGCAATATGAAACCTAATTGGTTCTTTGGTATTGAACCAAATGCTTTCGGGGCAGTAGGTGCATTTGTAAACTTCGCAGTAGCTTTTTTGGTAGCAAAGCGTAATCCTCCTGTACCAGAAAATGTAAGTAAAATGATCGATAAAATACGTATGCCTTAAAAACTAATACCCTCAATTTTTAAGTATTTTATACATAAACTATTTCAACTCAACTAAGAACAAGTTTTTAAATCATCTGAAAATTCTATATCTAATTTTAACTCAGCAATAATTCGTTTAATGGAATAATAAAATTAGTAAAGTGATATTTTTTAATTGATTTCAACCAAAGGATTTTTTACACAAATAATGTTAGCATTTTTTTTATGACACTGGGAAAAAGTCAGACTCCACCATGCACCTTAGGTGTTGTTTACATCAATGGAGGCCATACATCAAGAAACCCAGAGGATTACATAGAAATATATAACTTCGGCACTAGTGACTGTTCGCTGGAGGGATTTCAGCTCGATGATAATATAGAGCTTGAGGATTTTACATTTGGGCAAGTGATTTTAAAGGCAAATGATTTCTCGATAGGATATGAAGACCAAGATACCAGTTTTACATCTAGCATAACCTACTCTAGTTGTTTTAAATCAGAGACAATCAGTCTTGTTTAGTTTGAATGCTGTTATAAAATATGTCAGTATAATCATAATGGCATTATTTTACACTACTACGGGGGTTGACCATTTTTTGCGTCCGGAACGGTATCTGAAGATTGTTCCACCACCTTTACCATTCAAATATACTGCAGTTTATGTAAGCGGTTTCCTTGAGATTTTATTTGGAGTTTTACTTATTTTACCCTCAACTAGGTTCTTTGTCGGATGGGGATTAATTATTTTGTTAATTACTATATAACCTGCAAACATCTACTTAGCAATCACAAGTGGTGATGCATTAAATATACCACCCCTCATAGCCTGGGGGAGACTTCCAATGCAATTTATTTTTATGGGCATTGCCTATTGGCACACAAAAAATTGAAACTTGGTGTATCTTGTTATGACTACAAATCTATAAGTACTATTATAAAAGAAAATTTTCGTTATGGATTGACTAAGATCAAGTTTAGAACTATTCTAAAGAAATATTTCCTCACTGTAATACTTGATTAAAAATGTCCCCTGAATTTATCAGAGGGATATTTTTTAATATTCTTTTTCATTTTATTCTTCACAGCTTCTGAAATATCAACATTATTGCTATTACAAAATGCAATGGCATAAATAATAATATCTGCAATCTCATCTAAAGCATCATCCCTTAGTTTCCCTTTTTTCATAGCCTCAATAGACTCATTGAGATCTAACCACTGAAAAAGTTCCATCAGTTCTGCTGACTCAATAGATAGTGACATTGCCAAATTTTTAGGACTATGGAACTGATTCCATTCCCTTTCATCAACAAATGATTTAACCTGGGATTTCAAATCTTCAAGGCTTGTTTGTTTATCAGCCATAATTTTTTTTCTATTATAAGTATACCAAAAATAATTTTATTTTTTTCTATTTAACCAATTTTTTTAAAAATTATTTTAAAAAAGTAAAGTTGTAATGTTAGTTACACCATGCTCCTAAACCTGCTTTTCGCAGTTTTGGACCAATCACGGATTCTATTTCTAATGTATCCTTCCTTATACTGCTCAAACCTAAGTGATGGTTTTCTAGTTGATTCTACTGTGTGAACACATGGATTCCCTCTTGAAACCTTAGGGTTTTTTTAAACGGAACTTAATCTTTTCAGATACTACAGGGTCCAATTCAATCATACATACAAAATACTTTCTCATATTCTTTTTCAAAAATGAATTTACTTTATTAGTAACATTTTCCCGTTTCTTTTTTCCTCCCCGATTGTTACTGTATAAAAATAAACTCCTGATGGGGTTTCCAAACCGTGCTTATCTAAACCATTCCATTGAATGATATTTTTCCCGTAATTAGTATAACGACTATTGATAGAACTAATTATTCTTCCCTGCAAATCTGCAATCATTATTCTTGCAGTTTGTCTCCCCATGGACTGGAATGAAATATTTGTTAGGGAGTTAAAAGGGTTTGGGTAGTTTGCGAATAAGCGAAAGGATAAGGGCGGACCACCACCCGAAATAAATAGAACAATTTCCTCCCTCAAGGATGAAATAGCCGGCCATATATTATTTCCAGGGCAAGAGGTCGTACCAAAATAATCACGATGACCCAATAATACATTGGGGTCAATATTATAGGAATCTGCAATCCAGGAGTATAAATAAACCAAGGCGTTTTCGGTGTCTTTAGTCATGACATCAAAGCATGACCAATTAGTCTCTGGTGGATGGTAACAACCTAAAATACAGACTCCAATATTTCCCGTATTTGCACCACCCACATGCGCTCCGATAACAGTCTCTGGTCTCCCTTGGTATATGTTCCCACCCATGTCTACAACAAAATGATATCCAATATCATTCCATCCTCTACCTGCTTGATGAAATTCCTGGATTGCTTTCACTTGCTTTTTACCCTCTTCAATAGTCCATGCTTGCCAACCAGCAGCGTGGTGAAGAGTTAGTTTATCAAAATATGGATGATAATTATAGTTGGATTTTGGTGGATCCGCATCCCACGATGATCGACTAATTACAGTGGGCTTTTGAATATTTGAGAAATGATCTAATCTTTTAATACTCTCATCAAAAGTAAGATTTTCTTTTTCCTCTAAATTAAATATACCAATGGATAAAATTTTTATATAATTGCGTGATTTGATATCATAGATTACAGAATCTGCGTAAAAAGACTTGGGTGGCCTATAAACCGCAATAATTCTATCTGAAAAAGGTTCTGGGAAAAACATGATCTCATCAAGCAAGGATGAGACCTCTTTACCTTCTGAAATTTTTAGTACAAAACTTTCAATAGTTTTTGCTTTAATACGAACTGCAATACCAGATATTTTCTTATTTTTTAATCTAAAATTACCATCAATTGAATATAGACCAGATCGTATTTTAGCAACTGGAAAATCCATTATTGGAAGAGGATCAGTTGTATCCAGAAATTGACCTTTTAAATCAGAAGTCAAAAAAGATCCTAAAGTCAAAAACAGAAAATATTTATTTTTGTTTATTTTTATTAATTTCAATGAAAAACGAAAAAAATTTAAAATTATTAATTATCTATTTTAAATGCATTACTTTGAAAAAGGTGGACCACTATCATTCATTTTTCATAGCTGGTGGCTTAGATAGTTCTAAGTACCAGCCGTAAGAAAAAATTCCAACTGAGATTGAGGCAAGGATTGAGCCAAAAAAATTTCCTGGATACAAGTCTAATAAGCCATTAGCCACAATAGGTAAAATTTGCATCACAGCTGTGATAATTGGTAGGATTTCTGGCTGAAAGCGAATCAAATCATTATATATTATATAAAACATAGCACTAAAAAGAATTCCAAAAACAACCCACAGTGATTTTAATTCAAGAGATCCATCAATTCCACTTGCCATAGCTATTCCAAGAAGAAAAAAACAGGCTATTCCCATTGGGATATTTTTTGTTAGGTTATTTGTTAATGCACTGATTCCAGTTATTGCCACCAATGCAATCAGTGTTAACTGTATATAACCCGAGATACCTTGTAAAATGGTTCCAATAATCACATTTCTGCCTGATAAGGTAGACCAATATCCAATGAGAGGTTCCAAATCAGGGAAAGGAATTCCAAAAACTTTCGCAGAACCAGAGATAAATAATCCAATAAAAACGCCCTTTATTGGGGTTGATGATTTTTGGATCAGCATACTGGAGTGCATGAGACTATGAGTAGAACCTGCTAAAAGAGCCTGAGCTAGACTAAGAAAAACAATCGATAATCCAGAACTAAATAAAGCTTGAAAGAGTTGATCAGCAAGAGGTTCTGAAGTGGAGAAATTCCATGTGATACTTGGCCAATTATTCCATGTACCAATAATACTTAAGACTACCAAAATAACAAGTGATTTAATAAATAAGTCAATTTGGAATTTTTTCTTACTCCAGCGAATTATACCAGAGAAAATTGCGGTCAGTAATGAGAAGATAATCACAAACAAAACTAAAAAATTAAATGGTTCATTCTTTGCATTCTTCTCGTTTTCTTTTCTAGTCCACTCTTCCGGTACGTGCACGGTACGATCAAAATCTGTAATCTTATCTCCAGAGATTCTTATAATATTCCTCAGTTCACCCTGTTCAAGTGTAATGATAGAGGTATCTTGAAACTGAAAAGTCCAGTCCATTCGGTAGGGCATTTTTTCTGATCTAGCTTCCAACTCAACTAGATTCTCGATATTTAAGGCATATCTGTTTTCTAAAAATTCTAAAGCTTTGGCACGAGCCTCGCTCTCATCAATGGAATTGGCCCTCTGCGCCTCTGCCATTGTATGAATAATCCTAACTGATTCACCTCTAGAGTTTATCCAGCAGAGATACTCCTCGGCTCTTGATGCAACATCTCCCTTGTAAAGTCGATATCGAACCTGCCATACCGGCTCGCGAAGATAAGTACCAATCATTCCTGTGAAAATATCAGGCCCAGCGGTCTGCCAAATAAATTGATATTTTTTATCATTAGTGACCAAAGGTATTGTATGCCGTGTCCAATCTGAATCGGGAAGAAACCCTGAAGATGCCAGTACATCTGCTGCAATCTTTTCTGCATCGCTTTTTGAAATCTCCATGCTTGGAAGATCACCTTTAAGTGTGATCTGAGAGAGCCAGAAAAATAAACCCAATACTCCAAAAATTGTCAATAAATATTTTGAAAGATATTTGCTTTTTTTGGTGAAATTTATATTTTGTAATTCATCCTCAGTTATGGCTGTTTTATTCTTAACAGCTCTCCAATCTTGATTCAAAATAGGACCAATTATTCTAAACCATTTTCCTGACTCTATCCTCCGATAGCTGACAACTAATAATGGAACCATCAAAAATAATATTACAAAAAATCGATGAATCCATATACCCGGAACCTGAGCGACGAAAAGGGGTAATGAAAAAAGCACAACATCAATTGCGTAGTGCATGATAATACCCGCAAGCAGACCAAAGCGTAAGTAAATCGCTCCAAAAAACAGTGAAGGTAGAATAAGCTCAATTACTCTCGCATATGCAGGTTGAACTGGATAATTGGCATGTCCTGCACCAAAAATAATTGACTGAACACCCATTGCTATCATGATAAATAGGTTGCGTTTTCCAAAGCGATCTCCGATTAGAGCTGCGCCAGCAAGAGGGACTGCCCTAAATAAGCATTCTTCCCAAAAACCTGCACCTAAAGATATTGCAATAGAGGTGAGCCAAGGAAAATATGCTGCTAAAATATTTGGGTCATAATCTGTATCTGCAGGTGACCACCAACCCAGATTTTCATGGGTGTATGTATAAAAAATAAGGATATAAACTAAGAAAATTGCAGCAGAATAATATCCTCCAATTGTTCGGCCCAATATGGGTATAGATGCTCCTATCTTTTTATCCCAAACACGCCAGAATTGAATTCTCTTAGGAAATGCTTTTCTTGATAGACTCTCTGCAGCAATAAATGAAAGAGCATATATAATTGAAAATAAAAGTAGATTAACTAATGAACTAAAAACTAGCTGAATTATAAAACTATTAAGCTGAATGGATGTATCATAATTCATCCACATCAGGGGTAAATAGTTTATTTCGGATAAGGTTTGTAACGAGGCAATAAATATACCCCAGAGAAGTGCTCCTTTCCAAAGGACCAATCCCTCCCTCAAAAGAAAGAAAATTCCAATAATTATTCCACCTAGTCCATATAAGAAAACAACACCCATTGTTGCTGAAAATGCAATCGTGTTATTAGCTGAACGCATTTCTTCAAATCTTCTTTGGAAAGCCTCAGGGATATGAGGATAATGAATTACTCCAGTTAACCTTTCTCCACTAACAATGAGTTTTAGTCTCAAAAATCCATTTTCACCTATCTCAACATTATTTCTTTGGTATGTAAATGTGTGATCTACTCTACCGCTGGGTTGCACTTTTTCAGATTCATCAATAATACTAAAATTACTAATATCTATTTTCCAGTCTTTTTTAATGTTCCCCATCGCTATGCTAAAAGCAGACTTTCGGTCAAGAGCTGGACCAGGCTCATCTTCACTTAGGATTTGCTCAAAAGAATAGGGCATTCCTGATGGGGTGAACCAGACAAGAATTTCATTTGGGTCTTTCTCTTGAAAATGGCGGACTTTCCAACCGTACGGAAAATAAATACTATCCTTAGAAAGTGTTTTAAATTTTTCTAGCCCCCCCCCTTCAAGCTCTACAAAAGTTTGCAAATCTCTATCAGAGTAAAATGTTACAGCAGTACGATAATCAATAGGCTTCCAATTATATTTTTCACTTAATTCTGCAGCTGCATCCAAAGCCATATCTCTGCTCATTCGTATATCTAAAGAAAGTACAGGAAAAACTTTGTCGTAATTTTTGATAAAAAAGGTAACAGACCCTACAAATACAAGCGTGAAAGCTATCCAAAATCCTGGCTTTCTAGTCATATACCCTCCAAAGATAAGCTTATGTAATATTTAACCTTTTAATAGGACTTCAATTTAGTAGAATAGCGTATATAATTTAATAAAAAGGGGGGAAATTAGCAGGAAACGATTCCTATTTTAATTTTACGAATTTTGAGAGACTGCGGGGTGGCCCAAAATATAGAAAAGTATAAACTAACCTAAGTACCTTCTTAAGCTCTTTGCACGCGAACGATGCCGTAATCTTTGAATCGCTTTTTCTTTGATTTGACGAACACGCTCACGCGTGAGGTCAAACTCTTCTCCTATCTCGTTGAGGGTCATTGCACTATCCCTATTAATTCCAAAGTACATTTCAAGAACTGTTCGCTCTCTGCCTGATAAAGTCTCAAGTGCCGCCATCACCTCTTCAGACATTGACTCCATCATAATCTGAGTTTCAGGTTCCTCTGCTTGAGAATCTTCAATAATATCAAGCAAACTACTATTTTCGCCCTCTTGAAATGGAGAATTAAGCGAACTGTGTCTTCGCGAGTACTGCATAGCCATCAAGACCTCATCCCCGCTCATTTCAAGCTGAGCACCGATTTCATTACCCTTTGGTTGCCTCTCGACTTCTGATTCTAATTTTTCAGCTGCCCTAGTGATCTTTGTTATGGTTCCAACTCTATTTAGGGGAAGTCTGATTAATCTCGATTGCTCAGCAAGAGCTTGTAAAATTGATTGACGTATCCACCATACAGCATATGAAATGAATTTAAAACCTCGGGTGTGGTCAAACCGTTTTGCTGCTTTGATTAGGCCCATATTGCCCTCATTTATGATATCAGCAAGTGAGAGTCCATTTCCTTGGTATTTTTTTGCAACTGATACAACAAAACGTAAGTTGGCCTCAACAAGCTCTTTCATTGCTCGTTCGTCACCTTCTTGAATACGGATGGCCAATTCAACTTCTCTCTGGGGGGGCAGAGGTTCAAACTTACCTATTTCTGCAAGATACATACTGATACTCCCACTATTTACCTTGCTTACTTTTTGTTTCTTTTTTTTCTGTTCTTTTACTTCTTTTTCAGCCTGTAATACTTCTTTTTCTATCGTTTCTTCTTTGATATTATCTAATTTAGACTCAGCCAAGTTTTTGCCCCCAAAGTGGTTTTAATGAATGATACATTTATTTACAAAAAAATAAACCAATTAATCTACACAATTATTATTATTTCATAAAGAGAATCTTTTTACTAATGTGACCATTCTTTCCTCTGATTGTTACAATAAATGTACCTGATGCTAAGTTATTTCCCCTATATCCAATTGGCGACCAACTTGTGTTACCCACGTTATTTATATTGGGTAAGATTATTTCTTTGTAAACGGTCTCTCCTAAAACATTAAAGATGATGAGTTCTGGTTCTGAAATGCCTACTGTGCTGTAATGAATATTTACATTATTGTTAAATGGATTTGGATAAGTCTTAATTACCGAATAGGCCACCAGTGTATTATTTAAACTCGCATCATTTATGCTAGCAAAATTTGGATAATGAACCAGTTCGCTATCACCAAAAACAAGCAACTCTCCGTTTGATATGCTTTCCCATTCCAATGTTGACGAAGAAATACTGGTCGGGGGCGACGACATTACTGAGTAGTGTGATTCCGATTCAGCAAAATATAGTCCCCCACTCGCTCCATAGGAATATAAGTTTTGACCATCAGAGAAAACTAAATTCAATTGCCAAGGTGATACTCCAGCGTTCAATAGGGATGATAAAGCTGACTCAAGTCCCTCAAGTACTGAGCCAACTAAATTTATTTGCTGAATTATGTAAAGTAAAATCAACTCAGAATCAACTACGTTCTCCCAGCCTTCATGATCCTGCCAGCTTTGAATTCCAAAAGTCTGGGGTGGGTTACTTATCAACCATGAGTTATCGGACCCTTCATTAGTAATTAGTCCTCGAAGCAAATTTTTATCAATAGTGCCATTGTGAGCCAGAGAATATGCTACGCTATCTTGATAAATCCATGGATGTGGGTTTGGTATACCACTTACTCCTGATGTGGCAATCCTTATGTGCCCCATAACAATTGAGTTTTCTCTTTCGTACAATATACTATTTGCTCTGTTCCAATAGCTCAAGGAGTCTTGATATGCAGATCTTTCTGATCTAAATATTAAGTCTATAGAATCTTTCATAATATTTGAATAACCTACAAAGGCCCAACCATCTGGAGCATATTGTGACTGATTATAAAAAGACTCCAGTTGCTCAAGAACTAGTCCTTTTTCAGTATTATTCAATTCCGATGTGGATGAGTCCCCTTTTACTGAAACAGCCCATATCCAACAGGCATGCAATTCGCTTATAAATAAAATGTAGACTAGTATTATAATCATAAAAAAATAGCGCTCATCATCACACCACACAACCAAGCACCATATGTCCCAACTGCATAACCCATAACCGCAAGTAAAACACCTACAGGAGCCAAAGATTTATGGAATGCCGATGCTACAATTGGAGCTGACGCAGCACCTCCAATATTGGCCTGGCTTCCAACGGCCAAGAAAAAAAATGGCGCTTTTATCATATGTGCTACAACTAATAATAAGATTGCGTGAAAGGCAATCCAGATAAATGCTGCGATAAAAAGAATGGGATTATCCAAAACAGCAAATACATCCATCTTTATACCAATTGTAGCAACAAGTAAATATAAAAAAAGACTTCCATATCTTGATGCACCAATTCCTTCGATTTCTCGAACTGGTGTAAATGATAAAATAATGGAAATAGTGGTAGTAATAATGATCAACCAAAAAAAACTGGATGTTAGATTGAATTTGGAAAGATATGGGGCGTTTCTGCTGATAAAAGGTGCAATTACATCTCCCAGAAAATGCGCTAATCCTGATATTCCAAATGCAACTGCCATCACAAATATAGTATCAGAGAAATTCGGCAATCGAGTAATTTTTAATTCATATTTCTCCATTTTCTCTTTCATATCTCTGATAGATGCAGTGTTAGCTCCTGTCCATTTATCAATTTTTTCACAGATCCCCGCCCCATACAATAAAAATGCCATCCAAACATTGGCAACCACTACATCTACAGCTACCATAGATGAGAACAAATCATCACTAACATTAAATATTTCTTTCATTGCAGCCTGATTAGCTCCACCGCCAATCCAACTTCCTGCGACTGTTGTGAAACCACGCCAAACAGAATCAGAACCATTGATTGTTAGTAGATCTGGAGAAAAAAACAATAAACAAAGTAGGGCAAGCGGACCACCAAAAATGATTCCAATTGTACCTGTGAAAAACATGACCAGAGATTTTGCACCCAGTTTGAGAATTTCTCTTAAATCAATACTTATGGTCAATAACACAAGACTAGCAGGTAACAAATATCTTGATGCAACAAAATATAGTTTTGATTCTTTTCCTGAAACTATACCAAATGTATTGAGCAAAGAAGGTAAAAAGTAGCATAGCAATAATGTAGGGACATATTTATAAAATTTTTTCCAGATTCTATTATCACTCCTAGCAGTCTGAAAAATAAACGATAGAATCAATAATAAAATACCCAGAATAACTGCATCATTTGTAATCATAAGTTTAATCTCAGAAATAATTATATCATTAAAATTGAAGGTTTTTTTGCATTTTATTTTTTCTCATATCTTTTTTCTTTTTAAGATATGATACCACGTTGTTTATCTCTTCTATTGCTGTGTCAATATCATCCTTGCGATTAAATCTTCCTAGACTAAATCGTATTGCAGAATGTGATAATTCAGTTTCTCTCCCAATTGCTTTTATCACATGAGAAGGTTCCAAACTTTGGCCACTGCAAGCGGATCCCATAGAACAAGCTATCCCTTTCATCCTCATTATTAATGTCTCTCCATCAAGCCCAGGAAAACAGAGATTAAGATTATGGGGTAAACAATTATCGGGGTCGCCATTTACCATAACCTCAGAATGAATTCTTATTATCCCATTTTTTAGACGATCCCTCAAGTTCATTAAATAATTATTTTCTACGTCCCTAGAATTTTCCATTATTTGATATGCCTTCCCAAAACCAACGATCTGAGGCACAGAGAGAGTGCCAGACCTAAAACCTCTCTCGTGACCTCCCCCATCAATTTGCATTTTTAATTTTATTTTTGGTCCCTTCTGCCTTACGAATAAAAAACCAATGCCTTTTGGTCCGTATATTTTGTGAGAAGTTGCAGCTAAAAGGTCAATATTCATTCTTTCTACATCAATGGTCACTTTACCAAAAGTTTGGCATGCATCAACCATAAACATAATGTTTTTTTCTCGGCAAATAGACCCGATCTCTTTTATTGGCTGGATTGTTCCTATTTCATTATTTGCATGCATAATTGCAACTAAAATAGTATCATCATCGATAGAATTGAGAACAGAACTAGGGTCTACATTACCCATACTGTCAACGGGCAAAATAGTAATCTTCCAACCTTTTCTCTTAAGTGTTTTGCAAGTATCTAGAACGGCCTTGTGCTCGGTAGCTTGTGTGATAATATGCTTCCCTTGACCTTCATAGTTCTCTGCGGCCCCTTTTATAGCGAGATTAATTGCTTCGGTTGCACCGCTTGTAAAAATAATTTCTCTGGAAGCTGCATTGATTCCTTTTGCCAAAATTCCTCTTGACCTTTCAACCGCTTCTTTTGCCTGTCTCCCATATACGTGGTGTACGCTCGCTGGATTACCAAAATCCTCCTGAAAAAATGGCAACATTTTTTCTACCACAGCAGGATCTACTGGAGTAGTGGCCTGATTGTCTAGATAGATGGGTTTTTGCATCGAATAATTTATTTATAAAAAGTGATTTACAATTTAGAGAAAAATTTTATTTACCCAGATTTAGTTCTCTCATTTGTCTCCCTGTACCATTATTAGATAGCATAACAATTTCTGACATTATACTCAAAGCTATTTGCTCTGGAGTTTTTGCCTTAAGCTCAAGTCCCGTGGGTGAATGGAGACAGTCTAGCTCTTCATCACTTATGCCATTATTTTTTAAAAATGATAAAATAATTTGTGTTTTTTTTATACTGGCAATGACTCCGACGTACTTAATACCTTTTTTAAGCGCTTCAAGTGTAATTTGATCATCATTTCTGTGGTGAGTCGCTAGTATAAAATAATCCACCTTAAAGTCTATATCCTCAATCTCTAATGGTTCAGTAATTACATTGGCTGCATCAGGATAGCGTTCCTTTTCTTTGTCAGATGTCTGTACTATAACCTTAAACTTTAATAAATTTGCAATTTGGCATAAAATTTCTACTACTGCTCCCATACCCCTAATCAGAATGGTTGGTGCTAAGATTTGAGGCTCTACAATAACTGACATATATCCTCCACAGGGGATGCCCATATCCATTTCATCACTATCTAAATCTATCTCAATAGTTCTTGGAAGACCATCCATTAAAGATTCTTTTGCTGTTCCAGCAACTCTGTTTTCAATACAACCGCCACCGATGTATCCAATGATTCTTTGCCCTTCTTTATCAAAAAGTGCTTTATCCCCTATTTTTCCTGAAGAAGATCCTGATACACTGAAGACTGTAGCGATAGCATACGGTACTTCATTTTTCTCAAGCATGGCCATCTTTTGAATTAGATCATTGTGTTTAGACATTTTAAGACATTTTCGTATTAATTAAAAAATAATCATCATCCGTATCGCAATCAAGTATCACCTCATCGGATTCAATTGGAATTCCGATACTTTTATCTGGGAAATTCATCAAAACTTTTTTGGCGCCATTGTCACCATTACAGGCTAGGATGTCAGGGAAAAAAGAATTAGGAAAGATTACGGGGTTTGCTTGATTTTTTTTATACATTGGGAAAACGATTTTTTCATATAAATGTTTTTTAAATTCTGATAAAAGTAAATTAATAGTCTCAATTTTAATCAAGGGCATATCTCCAAGTATTATCATGCAGCCACTAACACTATTTGGCATGCACGATAAACCAGCATAAATAGAACTAGCCATACCTGAAATCCAATTCGTATTGTATATAATCTTATCAATTTTTGGAGGTATCACTTTTTCAATGAGATTTTTCTGAAAACCAGTTACCACATATAATGGTTCCAGATTTGTATTAAGTGCCACTCTGCAAACTTGTTTAATAATCGGTTCAGATCTAAACTTAAGAAGTAACTTGTTTTTATCCCCCATCCTTTTTGAGTTTCCTGCAGCAAGGATTAAGCCCCCAACTTGCACTACAAAGTCTCCATTCTTAAATCCATGAAATTGAAAAGATAAATCAAATCAGGTAGTATTTCTTGTGAGTCGTTGATAGCAAAAATCTGTATTCAATTTGATTTGGCATATAATCTGATTTAATTAATCCATTTTAAAGACTAACTTAATGACTGCACATACTAGGAATTCTATCACCATTTTTGAGAATGGCCCATTTCCAGATTGGGATACGCTTTTTCAATTCTGAAATAAAGTAAGTAATTGCGTTTAAACCCTCCTCACGATGCTTCGACCAAATTACCACGTGCAAACTAGTTTCTCCAACCTTGACCTGACCAACTCTATGTTGGCATAACAAATCACGGATAGGAAATTTTTTTACTGTCTCTTCCGCTAATTGCTTAAGCTGAGTCTCTGCCATTCCTTGATAGTACTCATAATCCAATGAAAGAATTGGCCTGCCATCCTCTACACCTCGAACTCGTCCATTAAAAACCAATTCTGATCCTTCATCAGACCGATCATTCCGGCTAGGAAATGTTTTAATTTTCTCTGAAATAATTTTAGTAATAATCATTTTAACCCCCTTGCACTGGCGGAATAAATGCAACTTCATCACCATCTTTGACCACTACTGGATTTGTGATATAGACCTTATTTAGGGCAGTTCTCAACCTAACGCCATCCAATCTTCCTTTTGCTTTCTCTCGAATTATTTCTTCAATATCAGATGTGTCGCTTCCTTCTCGCAGGTTAATTATTAATTGATCTTTCTCAATAGCATATTTTACCTGTGAAAAACATTTTACTTTAATTTTCATATTTTCTTTTTCAATTTAATCGTAGTTGTTTTGTGTGATAGACCGTCATACATTAATAGGTTTCCAGATAAATTAGGTTCAATTCCAACTAATATTTTTATTGCCTCCAAAGCTTGTATGTTTCCGATAATTCCTGGTAGCATTCCAATGACACCTGCATCACTACAAACTCCTTTTTCAAAAGCCGCTTCTGGAAAGATATCCCTATAACTTGGTCCTCCTTGATAATTAAAAATAGATACCTGCCCCTCAAAACGATACAAACCACCATATACCATGGGAATAGAGAACTCTTTTGAAACTGAATCAATTACCGCTCTGCTTTCGTAATTATCTGTAGCATCGATTATAATATCCGATCCTTGGACCAAAATTTTCCCATTTTCTTCATTTATATATTTTGCTACAGGATATATCTGAAGTTCCTTATATTTATTTAATAGTTGATATGAGGCTACATCAACCTTCATCTTACCAATATCTTCAATCCCATATATTGGCTGTCGGTGTAAATTAGAAAGTTCAACCTTATCGCCATCTACAAGAATTATTTTTCCCACACCACAAGCAGCGAGTATAGAAGCGGCTGGGCATCCAAGGCCACCTATGCCAACAACGGTAACAGTTGCTTGTGATATTTTTTTTTGACCAATATTACCAATTTCTGGTAGGCTTATTTGACGAGACCATTTACTATGCTCTACTATATCATCAGCTAGGCTTTCCCAAGCAAGAGCACCTCCCAAAAGACTATACGCGCATTCTAAGTTTTGCTCGGCAATTAGGGATTCAGTTCTTAAACCGTACTGACATATGTAAACCTTTGGATTTCGATCATCATCTTCTATTTCATTAATGCTTTTCATAAATTTATTTAGATCTGGTAATGGGAGTTTTTTTTGTTGTTCTTCAGTTCGAAAATCTATCACATAAAAAAATTTTTCTTGCACTACCCATTCTTGTAATTCATTTGGAGTAATTATCATTGTATTAATTTCCATGGAAGAACTCGAGCCTTAACCAAATCTCCGGGCTGTAAATCATAGGGGCCTGGATCGGAGTATAGTATGCAATTTGAGTTAAGTGAGGATGATAACATATGAGAACCAACTTTCAGTGACGGAGCACATAAAACCTTTCCGCCACTTAACCATGCCTTACCGAAAAGAAAACGAGACTTATTTATCTCCCTTGGAAAAGGTTTATCTAAGACACCTAAAATCTTTTTACCTAAACTGTTACCCATCATTTTTTCTAATGAAGGCCATACGAACTCCATGAAACCAATGAAACTAGACACTGGATTGCCAGGTAAACCAAAAATTAGTGTTTGCCCCTTGGACCCAAAAAATATTGGCTTCCCTGGCTTTTGGGCAACTTTCCAAAAATGTTCTTTAACTCCTAGCTCCATGAAAATATTTCGAACATGATCATGTTTTCCCATTGAGACTCCGCCAGAGGTTACTACAGCATCACTATTTTTTAGAGCATTCGATAAAAACTCTCGCAGACTATCTGGCCTATCTTTTATTATTTCATCCGTCACAATTTTTGCCCCTGCTCTTAAAGCTAGTTCAGAAAACACAAATGAGTTTGAATTATAAATTTGTCCTAAACCAATAGATTTTCCAGGACTTACTAATTCATTACCTGTTGCAAAAAGAGAAACTCTTGCTTTACGAAAAACTCTAGCTTCTTTGATTCCATATGTTGCAATTATACCAATCTCTGAGGGAGATACTTTTGACCTTTTCTTGATTAACAATTCATTACTCTCAATTTCTTCACCTTTTTTTCGGATATGTTTTAGGGGAAGGGATTCAACAAATATTTTCACCTTATTTTTGTTATCATATCCGTTTGTATTTTCCACCATAACAACAGAATCTGCGCCATTCGGTATTGGCGCACCAGTCATACAATGAGCACATTCCCCTCGCCCTATTGAAATATTTCCAGAATCTCCTGCTGCTACACTACCTACAAGTTTTAAAGTTACGGGGCTATTTTTCTTTGCACCAAGTGTGTCTTTTGATCGTACAGCAAATCCATCCATCGCGGAGTTATCAAAACG
>CEQP01005577.1_pt1 | contig 17640 bp, 23 predicted proteins | sample 356291 | NCBI WGS metagenome assembly CEQP01 (sample SAMEA2621221, study PRJEB7988) | marine metagenome | isolation source: saline water (ENVO:00002010), including | reverse complement strand
GGACACAGAGTCGATAGCGCAATCGAAGAGTATTGCCAGAACATGGACTTCAGTGATGAGATGTCCGACTGCATCAGTAGCTACTACTACTGGGGCAAGATCTTCGAGCGTGAACTTCCTGACCTGCTTGGACAATGGGGATATGTCAGCGAAGAGAGAGTAGAAGTCCTAGTGGAGCGCGAAGTTCAAGAGGCGATGAAAGCTATGCAGCCTAAGGATGAGCGAACTGATGACATTATCGAGATCCTTAAGACTGTCAGCAGTCTCCTCACTGAGTTGTTGGGCAGGCTAGAATCGTGATTGTCAACGTTGGGTTGCCACGCTTAAGTAGTGACCGCAAAGTTGCGCCTCTAGTCAGGAAAAAAGGTAAGGGCATTAACGAGGGGACCCCGAAGGTTAAGAACACCTTCGGGCTTCCCGCCCTTGTCTCCTGTCCTGGGCACACGGAGTGGTGCGCCGAAGCTTGTTATGCGTTGGCACTTCAGAACTTTCCAAGCGTCCGTAACGTGGTCCAAGAGAACTGGGAAATAGTATCCCCACATCTCAACGACACAGACACACTGCACGCCATGCTCAGTGCCATGCTCAGCGAATGCTCTATCGAGTACGTCCGAGCAGGCATACCGCAAGACGAGTGGGTGTTCCGTCACTTCTGGGACGGTGACATTCCCTCTGCTGCGTTCGCCCAAGCAATCAGACGAGTAGCTGAAGACTTCCCCGAGTTTCAGTTCTGGTTGTATACGAGAACCTTTAAGGCAGTCCCTCTGCTCATGGGGGTCAGCAATCTAGCTGTCTACTTATCGATAGATAAAGACAACGTGCTAGATGCAGTCCGAGTAGAGAAAGCTTTACTGTCCGAACCCATGCTGGCATTCTGTGCCGACACTTGGGAAGAGACTGAAGAGTTAGCTGCCAAGTTTCCACACCGTCGCAAGGGACCTAAGTGTCCTGAGCTAACAGGTAAAACTCCGATGGTCGTCTGGGACGACGATGGGGTGTTTGGTCGTGGCGCATGTGTCGAATGCGGCATGTGTATCTACGGTCGCAACAATGTCAGGTTTGCTTCCACCAACAGAAAGGGAGAGTGATGAAGCATGTTATCCACGTTCACCAACAGAAAATTAAGAAGGGTGAACCCGCTATTATTGATCGTACTTATAAAGGCTCTACTCATCACCGTAGAGTCTTTATAGACGGGCCTTGTTACATCGTTCAGCCTGATGAGCCTGACCGATGTGGTGCTCGTGTCTGGATCGAGACAGAAGCAGAGACATACTATGGGTGACTCTGCATACACAGATCTAGAACGCTCGGCTTATGCGTTTGCTTTGTTTACCGTCCTGATCTTGGACGAATTGAAACAGCAATATCTAGAAGACCGAGACAGTTTCCTAGACTTCATCCCAAGCATCGATGTCATAACTGATCGAGCTATCCAGTATCAGTTAGAGATGCTTGTCGAAGATCCTGAAATTGACTTCGATGAGATAGTCGAATGACGGATACAAAGCCGTGTAAGAAATGCGGTAGACCTACTCGCTTGGAGTCTGAAATGTTTGGGTTTATCCGTCCTAAAAATGGTGTACCTGATTGGCCTATCCATATCTGGAATCAGTCTGTCTTGTGTAACGGTGCGCCTAAACGAATTGAGGTAGAAGAATGAATGTTTGGCTAGCTATCTGGTCGATACTGGACTTCGCATCAGTGAACCATGAGCCACCTCGGCCTGAAGTTCCTGAGATTGTGTGTGAGTATTTTCAGGAGGATTGTGTTCGTGCTCTTGGGGTGGCGTGGTGCGAGTCATTGCATAATCCTTACGCTTATGCTGCGGCCGAGAAGTCATATGGTTTGTTCCAGATCAATGAGTACTACTGGGGTGATGTCTTTGAGGATTACTGGCATAAACGCTACGAGGTTGAGCAGAACACTCGGTTTGCGTTCTACATAGTGGAACACACCCGAGCCAAGTGGGACCTTTGGACTTGCGGTAGATACTGATGTGGGCAAGGGGAGAGTGCGGGGCGATACTTCCTGATGGGAGTAAGTGTCAGCGTGAGCGGCGAACGTTACAACCTTATGATGGGCCTGGATCTAAAGATGGTTACATTCCTTTGTGTCATGGGCACAGAAAGCATTTGCTGAAGTACGGGTCACCTCGAACAGATATCCCTATCAGGTTGATGACGAACATTACGTTTGAACAACGAGTTGAAACGTATTTGAATCCTGCGTTTGCTCACGTTCAGCTTGGTCACGTCATTCGTGAGGATGGAACTGTCTGCGTTCTTTGGCAGGGCTTCACACAGAATGGTGGATACGGAGCAGTCAACAGCAAGGTAATTGCTGAACGAGTAGGCACAAGACGCAACGCCTTGACACATCGTATGGTGTGGGTTTACCATAATGGTCCTATACCTGAGGGATTGCAGGTACACCACACATGCCACGAACCAAGATGCTGCAACATCAACCATTTAGAACTAGTAACAGCCGAAGACAACTCTTTGGAAGCAAGTACGCATTCAGTTGTCGTATACCGATTAGAAGAAGAAATTAAAGAATTAAAAGCAGAGAACAATGAGCTACGAAGACAGCTTCACAATTAGGTGGAATAAAACAGACTTCACTAAACATGGCTACATAGCTACTTATGTTTTAGGCGGATGTAGATGCAAGAAATGTAAACAAGGATGGGAAGACTGGGACGAGAACGAAACGTCACGAAAAAGAAAAGCAAACATTAGATCTTTACTAACAGAAGGGAAACCCCGTGGACCATATCGACGGAGAACTACTACTTGAAGTGATGGACGAGGCACACGACCTCATACACTCAGACCGCAAACTTGCAGTGCTTCTGCTTGAACGAGCAGAGAGACTGGAAGAGAAAATGCACAAGTTTTTGCACGACGCAAATAACCAAGAAGACGCCGAAGTCATACCCCTCAGGGATACTGATGCCGACGAATAGAACAAGAAGAAAAGGATACAACTGCAAAGGGAAACCGTCCGCTTCTCATTACGGAAACGGTTGCAGATGTTTAGGATGTCGTTCCGCATGGAACCAATACAGCAAGGATAGAGCAGATCAGAAACGTGGATCAGGACCGAAAAGGGAGAAACACGCACCGCTCCAAGATGCGTTTACCCGAGAACAAATACTGGAGGCTAGAGCCAATGAGTCCCTCTAAGTATGAGATAAAGGGAACGATAGTTCCTTTAGGAGCAGGCTTGAGAACATCAGGCTATGTAGTTATACAAGACGGTCATTACAAAGAGTTCTTTGAAACTCTGGCCGAGGCTCAACAAGCAGCCAAAACTTATGAAGAAAACGAATCTAACAAGGAGTGTTGCGAATGAGTGCGACCAAAGAACTGCATGAAAAATTAAGAAACTTTGTAGACAACACAGATCCTTTGGTTGCTCTTAAACATCTGGACAACATAGATAACCAGTTAAGAGAACAAACAAAGCTCACCAGTTATATGCGTAGACATGCACTGTTGGATGCTGTCTATGCCGAAGGCAACCAAGCACAAGTTGGACGTAGCATTGGGTTGTCTCGACAAAGAACACATGACATGGTTGAACGTGCACAATTTGAACGTTTGCACAAGGTTGAACCGCCTCTGGGAGAAGGGGCTGTTTGACTTAAGTTGTATCCATGTTAAAATGGGGGGAACCCCCAAAAGGGTTCCCCCCATTTGAAGCAATGGGGAATTTCCATTTATAACACCGTTATAAATGGAGAAGTCACAAGGTTGGGTCGTCCTGTGTCTCCCTGCAGGGCGGCCCCACCGAACAGGGAGATAGATGATTGAAATACGTTTACGACAGAGTTGGATCAATACGTTCCTCCGATGTCCTGAGCAGGCACGACAAGAACGCTTAGGTCTTGTATCCCAGAAAGAAACAACAGATTTTCTGAGAGGTAACGCTGTTCACGGAGCCATCGAATACGCAGGACGAATGATCATGGCTGGTTTACCTCGTCCTAGCTTGGACGATGTACTAGAAGTCGCAGAAGAATTTATTGCTACCTACTCATCCGAAGTAGAAGTATGGCGTCACGAGTATGAAGCCATAGTTGATGTAGTCCGAGCCAACCTCGCAGTTTGGTACGACGAACTGTTCCCTTCCTTAGATCCTGAGGGAGTTGAGGTTCCGTTTGAACGAGAGATCGGTAGAAGAGACAACGTTAGGTTGGTTCTCACTGGCACTGTTGACTGGGTAGACAAGTCTGGTGTGCTGTGGGATTGGAAGAATCCTGGCAGGGAGTACCAAGCTTGGGAGAAGAAGCGTTGGGATATACAATCTCATGCTTACAGTTGGGCTTTGGATGCAACGGAGTTCAACTTCGGTGTGATGGCTAACGGGAAGCTTCAGATAATTGAGATCGAAAGAACAGAAGAGCACAAGAAAGCTTTTCTGGAATTGTGCTGGTCGATGGTACCGACAATCATGTCGGACGCTGAGACTTGGCCGCAGAACTGGGAGGGCTGGCATTGCTCTCCTTTATGGTGTCCTGTCTGGCAGGCAGGCAAATGCCGAGGTGAACACCTCGGAGAGAATCCCTGGTAGGGAGAAAGGTAAAAGATGACTGACACAGCGAAAGTGACAGTTAGCTTCACACAGAAAGTAAGTGAAGCTCCATATGAAACAGCGGACTATTCGCTCTCCATAGAGCGGAGTGTTCCTGAGTCAATGGGAGATGACGGCATTCTTGCCGAAGCATCTTCCATGTTTGAACAAGTTAAGAGTGAGGTCCTGAAACAATCAGGTCAGGAGATAGATCTATCTCCCGACGGGGTTGTGATGCGGCGCCTGAAAAGCGGCGTTTCCAGGTCTGCTAGTAGTGCAAGCGCCTCCCCCTCGGAAGCGAATGCCAGTGTCCCTGCAGCGTCAGGACCTACGGCAGCATCAGTAGCTGCACCTCCATCACCTGTCCAAGCTGCACCAGCAGGTGCAAAAATAAGTGGGCGCACATACAAGCGCACCGAATTTTGTACAGGTAAGGGTGCTGACGAACGTCAAGCAGCTTTCAACTTGCTTGCGTTCCACCCAAATCAGTGGGACACCCAAGAAGGTGACACTCTTAAGGTGTACGAAGTTAAGGAATACGCTGACGGATCTACTGACGTAACGAAGACTGGGAAGAACTTCCCTAACTTCTCGATCAGTAAGGATGCGTTGGAATACATCGGGGTAGCAACATCCCGTGACGTTGGTATCTGGGTCAACGATGGGGACAGCAATGTACCTATCAAGGTCTGGGACCAAGCCTCAGGACAAGCCCAAACCGAAGCAGTTGAATGGGACTGGGTGGCTCGCCGCCAAGAACTTCAACAGTTTGCATATAAGGGCAACTGATGAGTGAGGGTGACGAAGCTGTCGCCCTCACCACCGAGGAGATCGATGCCCGACTTGCGGGCATTGATCTCCCCGAGGGAGAGCCGCAGTACAAATTCTTTAAGCCAACCGCAGATGCCGTAGACCGCTGGGTCGAATACGCCAAAGGAAGCCACGACTGCTTCCACCTAGGACTACAAGACATCGACAGTCGCATGCGAGGAGTCTGGCCGAGCGACGTACTCGTCGTCACAGGCAGAGCACACAGCGGCAAATCCGCAGTGCTTCTATCTTCAATGGCACGCAACCTACAAGAAGACCCAGACTTCTACGGAGTCATATACACTCCTGACGAACCCGAAATCTTGGTTGTATCCAAACTCTATGCACTCATTTATCAACGAAATCTTGCTGAAGTGGAAGAAGCTCTACGCAGTCAAGATGAAACAGTCATTAACGAAATTCAAGAAGCCAAGTACGGGTTCTTAGACAGAATCAAAATCTTCCCTAACGCTCTGTCATTCAACGACATGAGTAACGCAATGAGGGAATGCGAAGACTACTGGCAACACAAACCACGATTCGTAATGGTTGACTTCCTCGAACAACTTCCTGGCGCATCAGGATACGAAGGAGTGTCAACAGTTCTTAAAGGACTGAAAGAGTGGGCAGAAATGGAGAACCTCCCTGTCGGACTGGTTCACCAATCAGGCAAAGGCTCAACTCGCGGCACATCAAGAGGCATGGACGACGGCAAATTCAATGCCGACGAATACGCAATCCTGCAGCTAAACGTCTTCAGAAGAAGAGATGACCCAAAGCTTTCTGATTCGGAAAGAAGAATCCATTCCGTGTCAGTCTCACTGGATCTATGCAAGAACAAACGTCCACCATGTCAGGTAACTGACCCTCCCATTGACTATTACATGGACCCGAATTGTGGTCTTGTGAGAGAATATTATGAGAACGATATTCCTGGGGATGACCGATGGGTGGAGTAACTCTTGAAAGGTTCGCTGAGCTACACCAAGGCGGAGCACTAGCAGACGTAACAGACTGGGTTCATCCGCTGGAGAAAGGCGGCAACGTAGCTCTCGGCTACGGAGAAGAATACCTGCAGCACATAGATCAGCACCTCAACGACAAACTTGCACTTGGGGTGTACCCGTTATGGCAACGTAACGGAGTGTGGATGGTCAACTGGTGTGCAGTTGACCTTGACGATGGAGAAAACTCCAGCGTCCACGCTGACAACCTGATCGCTCTCTTAGAAAAGACAGGGATACAAAGCTGGAAAGAAACATCAAAGAGTAAGGGCTACCACGTTTGGGTTTACCTAACTGAACCAGTAGCAGCGACCGTGGCACGCAAAGCTTTAATAGGTGCATGCCGCATTGTTGATGTTCCTACCCGAGAGGTGTATCCGAAACAAACATCATTGAACGAAGGTGCTCTAGGCAACTGTTTACGTTTGCCTTACCCTGAGCACCGTAACCCTGGCCGCCATGAAGTTTATGACCCATCGAAAACAGATTCTTTCTTCTCCCTTGAAGAATTTGTTGACGCTGCATGGGCATCACGAACTTCGCCAGGGTTGCTTCGCTCGTTGCTTCGTTTCTTCGAGGCAACGGAACCTAAAGCCCCTCAATACAAGCCAGGAAACAGAGAAGACGGAGACTTCAAGGGCAACGCTAAAACGATTTGGGAACAAGGAGAGTTTTCAGATCGTTCCGAAGCGATGTACGCTTTTGCCAGCAGTCTTCTTTGGCAGGAGTATTCCCCTGACGCAACACTTGATTGGCTTCGACGCCTTGACGAGAGACTTGAGAAGTTTGTTGACCGAGCAGACAGAGAGAAACAATTAGAAAACATTGTTTCTAAGGCTGCACAAACAACGAGGTATCATGCGTAAACGTTCTTATAAGTTCACTGTCCCAGGAAAACCAAAGGTTAAAGGTCGCCCTCGATTTGCACGAGGGAGAACGTATACACCTAAGTCCACGCTGGAACACGAAGAACATATCCGCAACCATTACGATGGCCCCAAGTTTGAGGGACCAATCTCTATTAGCTGTGTGTTCACATCTAAACGAACACAAGTAACTATCTCTGAACTAGAAGACAGCGAAACAAAGCTACGAGGAGACACAACTAACTACTTGAAAGCAGTCGAAGACGCATTAAATGGCGTCGCTTACGACGACGACATCATGGTTTACCGAATAGTAGGGAGAAAAAAATGATGGCACCCAAGTTCCACAAACGCCCATACCAAGAACGATATAAAGATATGGGTGACGAAGCCGAAAGCGAGTTCGAGAAACGAGAACGAGGCTGGGAACGATTCGGGTTTAACCGACCCGACGCTTTCGAGCTACACCAAATACCTCAAACGTTTGCAGCTACTCCCGACTACATACAGTTATCTAACGGTGGGTTCCCTCGCCTAGTAGAAGTCATGGGTATGGGTGGCGACGACATGCTAAAGGTTAAGTTCAATAAAATTCGTGCGCTACAGTGGTGGGACACATCCGATTTGGATGTGTGGTTTTGGATCTGGCATCGAACACGCCAGGACTATGCAGACCTGAGTTATAGAGAACTAATGAAAATCATTAACACTGAAGACATCCCTGTAGGGAACTTCGATAACAACAAGTTGTACTTCTCTATCCATTCAGATTTCCTGCATTGGGCAGGTGGATGAAGGAAGCGAGGGAGCAAAGCTCTTTGACGCTCTTAGGAAAGCAAACTTTCCTTCACTACAACCACAACGCCCGTGGACAAACATAACTAGCTTACCTAAAAGTGGTCACTGGCAAGAAACAAGCAGAATAACTAGAAAAGAAGTTCTTTACAGGCCAACGCCTGCAACAGAAATGCAAAGCATAATGGAGGCGGGTCCTTTCGAGGACCCGCTTCGGTCTATACAAGAACGAGAAGAAAACTTAGAAGATCTTATTCTCGCGGTACATGAAACATTTATAAGGCTCACAGAAGACGAGCAGTGGCTTTACCACATGCTTGTTGATGTGGGCCTTTCTTTGCGTTTTGTAGCCATAATTTTGGACATACCTAAAACAACTATGGCTAGACGCAGAGATGAGCTAGCAGACAAACTACGAACTAGCTTGCTTCAGCAGCCAGCAGTACAAGAATATTTGAATCGAGATACCTAAGGCTCTTCAATGTTCCCTGTACACGCCTGCAAAAACACAGTGAAACCCTGCAACCAATGAATCAAAGTTGACAAAGCAATAAGGTTTCCATCCTGCGCTTCATCCCACGCATTCAAAATAGAATCAACTTCTTCAAAGTCGAACGTTAAAAGAACACCTAACGTACCGCCCACCCACTGAGCATGAGTCCCATCATCCATGTCAAGCAAACCTTTGCTTGCCAACAAAGTCTGATGAATCTCATCCTCAATAGCTAAACCTTCTTCGGCCATCCAGTTGGCCCAAAGATCGTCAAACTGTTCTTCAGCCACGGGATCACTTCCCGAGGCGTGCCTTCGCAAGCGTTTTAAGCGCTGCGATAGCAGCGGCAGCGAACGCTGTAGCTGCAGCTTTGAGACTTGATACGTCAGTAACGACAACAACAGCAAGAGCAGACTCGACACCCGTCCAAACCGAACGTTCAATCCAATCCCCCCAAGAAAACTTTGTCTTCGCTGTTTCTTCAGTCACTTCTTGCCTTTCAATGGCTTAATATTTTTTGCTAGGACGACGAGCCGTTTTACGGCTCTTCTTAGGTTTTTTGTAACCTGCTTTAGGCGCTGGTTTCTTCATTTCCCGAACGGTCGTCCGCCTTGATGCTGGTTACCCAGCCCAGTTGAACGAAGATAAGCAGCATCAGCTTTAGCTTTCGCTGCCATATCAGCCATGTTGTCCGCAGATGACGAATCATATGGCTGCTCATCGGAATCACCGAACGTATCAGCAAACGATCCGTAACCTTTATCTTTAGGCATTTCAAGACCTCCTATAGAGTGTTGAGAGTGGCCCACTAACCAAACAATACATCCCAAGTCCTGGCACCCACAATGCCATCGACCTTAAGAAAAGAACAATATTTAACCTGAAACATCTTCACTGCACGTTTTGTGTTGTATCCAAATATTCCATCGATACCCCCAGGCTCATACCCAAGGTCCTTCAAACGCTCCTGAACGACCCTCACAGCCTCTCCACGGCTCCGCTTACGCTTAGATAGCGGACTATGGGATACAACCGCTTTCAGGCCCTCCAGATGAGCATTGATTCCGTCCCAATCCACTTTGTTGGGATCTCCAAGCGGTGACGGCATCCCTGACTTCAGCCAGTTGTACAACCAATTCCCAGGGCACGTAGAGTTCCCTAAATCTCGATGCCCTTTGACCCACAGCTTCCCTCCATAACGACTATTAATATCACCAACCAGCCACTTAATAGAATCCAAAGCAGCTTGAGGAGCTTCTATCTCTCCCCAACCCGTGAAACAAATCGACTCAGTACGAGAATTCCAACCCTTAGTAGCACCAGAAACGACACCAGGCCCACGCCCTGCATAAATAACTCCTGCTTCGTCAACCAACCAGTTGTAAGCAATAGCGTTCCAACCACGAGAATCCATATGAAAACGCTCATAAGCTTTCAAAGCAGACATACCCTTAGGTCCGTCCTTCACACCACTGTGATGAAGAACAATGCCCTGCACTCGTGCTGGCTTTAATTTACTAAACGGTTTCTTAGGAGGACGGGCATCCCACCCATCCCGAGAAATAACAGTTCTCTCAGACATACCTAAATCCTAGACCTTGCGGAATTCTATATCTTTCTTATCACGAAGCTCTTCAGCCAGTTCTTTTTGCATACGAATTAGCTCGCTACGTTTCGTAGAAGGAGTATTAGGACGAATGTTCGTACCTAGAAACACCGAAAGCCAAGTAGTCACCGCTCGTTCTTGTTTAGGAGCTTCATTAGGAAGAACCCTTCGCACCCTACCCAACAACGGCATAAACTGATCTAACACATAAAGAGTTTGATCAGTTGTTTTCCATTCCCCTCTACGATTCTTCTTCGCAAATCCAAGCGCACCAAGGGCTGGCATAAACCCAGGAATCTTTCCATAAGAATTAGGCGCTTGTTGATATCGACCAGTAAATGGGATATTGCCAAAATATTTTTTGCCAAACGCAAGCTCTATCGGGAGCTTGTACATCGGGAAAACACTTTCCGCTAAAGGTCGCCACGGTTCTCTACCTTCAATAGCTTTAGACCATTTAGCAAGATCACGGAACGGCAAATCAGGAATAGCATACGCTCTGTTCCCACCAATATTAAAGGGCAAACGTATACCCATATTCTCTCCGAACCAGCTAGGCACTAGCCCTTCTTCAGGAGAATGCAACTCTAACTCGCCTTTAATCTGCTGCAACCGACCCCAAGCCGTAGGTTTCTTACCAATCGACTCGACAAGCACAGGCAAAATGTTTTTCTGCCAAGTCCAAAACGGAATAACCTGCTTCATCTTGCGTTCAGTTTGAGTCAGATTCGCATAATCAAAGTGATACTTATTTACAAGCTCGAAAGCATCATCGATACTTCCACCAGTCATAGCAGTGTGATGCGCTACTGAACCACGCAACATAAACTCAGCTTCTTGGTTCAATTTACGAACCGCAGCAAACGGAGCAAACTCTGCTTTGAGCGGGTTAAAGGTTCTTTGACCGCCACCAATAGCATCCAACGAAGATCTAACTTCCTGAGACACCTGACCACTGCTAGCCATACCAGTCCGATACCACGTCAAAAACGTTTCAAGCTCACCCACATCAACCGCAGACTGAACCTGTGGAATACCCAACTTCTTCAAACCAACAGGTTTCCCGTTAGCAATAAGTTGTTCTAAACCGTAAGCAATGTCACCTTTACGGCCACCTTCTCGTGCAGCCTTAGCTGCAGCACGACGGATACCCAAAACCCTTGTGTGCATACTCATAGGCACATCAGCAATCTGGTTGTTAATCCACATGCCGCCCATCATGTTTCTCATAATGAACCCAGGAGTAGCAACAGCTTGAGCTTTCCACCAGTTCACAAACGATGAGTACTTCTTCATGAAGTCACTCATCGCTTTAACATCAGCGGTTCTAGCAGCAGCCTGAACCGCAGCAGAAAACAGTTCAACCGAACCTTCTCCCGCCCCGTCAACAAGACTGTATCCACGCAACAAATTGTTTGTTCTATTGGATACATCCTGAACGTTGCCAAGCCCCGACATATTCACCATGTAATCGTTTAACCGACCACCATAAACATCTGACAAATTGTGAAGGTTGCGTACTTTACGAAGCTCATTAGCAGCAGCTTGCTGCGAATCAGCAGCACTTATTCGGACAGTTGTTCTATCCGAATCCATCAACCGCATCTTTTCTAATTTCAATTCGTCAATGATTCTTTGTTGCTGAACCATTGTTGCGCTGACTTCAGACAACTCACTTTCAGTTAGTTGTTTCTTTCCTCGCCAGTAAGTACGTCGCTCCGCTAAATAAGCCTCTGTTTCCAAAAGCTTCTTCTGAGCACTGTTCATAGCTACTTCAAGCTCTTCAAACTTTGCGCCAAGAAGATCAAACGTTTCTTGCAAAGCTTCAGTTGCTTCATCAGAAACCTGACCCGCTAATGGTTTATAAGGAACACCTCTATCAGCTTTTAAGCCAAGTCTTAAAATTTCTTCTATCTCACGCAACTTCGCATTCAACAACCTGCGTTCCGCCCCACCTATATCAGACAAAAGCTCAGCAATATTGTTACCTATAGGAGACTTCCCATCGATCAAAGCATCAGCGCCCTTGATCTCCCTGTAACGCTCAAGACGAGCAAGAATCCCCATATCTCCTTCATCAAGATTCTCAATAGCGTTCTTAAGATCCGCCAATTCAGGCATCTCTTCCAGCCACTTCTCCCACTTAGGATTACCCTTAAAGATCTGACCTAACCGTTTAGAAATCCGACCAAGCTCATCTTTACGAGCAGCACTTATAAGCCGCTTACCATTCTTAGCGAAATCAAACAAGCCATCGCCTGTCATCCCATTTAAGAAATCTTCTAAATCGTCAGCAGCACGAACCGTAACGTCATCCAACATGCGGTTAATAAACGTGGACTTATATCCACGCAAACCCTCACGCATAATATTCACTGCATCTTGGATCTCTTTATAACCATCAAACAAAGGCAAAAACCCTTGAAGCTCAGGATCAATATTGTTGACAGCTTCAATGCGTTTAAGCATCTCTTCAACCTGAGCAATCTGCTCATCTAAAGAATGAATCAACTCAACAGCATCATTACGAGCATTATGCAAACGAGCAACTTCCTCAGAAGTTTGCTTCACCTTCTGACTTATGTATCCAACACCTCTACGAAGATCGAACTGAGCGCCAGGTTGAATAAGAGCCAAAGCATCGTTAGTCAAACCCTCAATCCCTGAACCATTAGCTATAGCGTCCATAACAGAAGAAATAGCTCTTAGCTCTCCTTCAAGTCTGGCTACTTCAAGAGCAGCTTTAGTAGCTGCTCGTTGACTTGTCTTACTTCCAGCTTTACCAGCCTCACCCGTGTAAAAAGCAATCTTCTCATCACGAGCAGTCTTAGTAGCTTCCAGTTTCTCTTTAGCTATCTGAGCATTAGTAAGTTTTTTACCTGCTCTATTCATCGCAGATGTCAAACGATTAGCAGCCGCACGACTCAACTGACCATTAGCGCCACGAACAATAATCCCACGTTGCGCTAAACCATCAACAACATACTGAGAACGAATGTAACGAGAATGAGAATCTATGTAGCTCGTCAAAGCTTTAGTCATATCCGTATCGAATATGTCAACCCACTCGCTACCGTGAGCTTCTTTGCCCATTCTTGAAAGCTGATCTCTAATAGAGCCAGCTTTTTTAATGTCCTTAAACGTTCCAACATGCGTTTTGTTGGTGTATACATGCCCGTCTGTACCAGTAACTCTGAAACCATCGTCAGCCGCATCGTCAATAGCGTCCAACAAAGCATCTCTTAACCTGTTGCCAGTTAGAGAAGGATCAACACCTAGATCATCAACCAGCTTCGGAATATTGATACTGTCAAGACCTTCTTCGATGTTCTGCCTAATAATTTCTTTCATTCCCTTAGGCGTAATCCAATTACGCCGATGAAAAGAATTACCCTGAATCATGTCATCAGCAGCAACACCCTTTGGCAACGGCCTGCCACTTAAACGACCAAGCTCATCAAGCTTCTCTGCGCCTTCCTTACCGATATAACGCATCAAATAAAGCTCACCAACAACGCCATCTAAATCGTCGCTGTACGGCAAAGCCTCATTAACCATCGTCCGCAAACTGTCCAAATACTCCCGAGCCTGTGCCCTTAAAGCCACATGCTTAGGGCTAAGACCAAAGTCACTACCCTGCGAAACAAGGTAAGGAACCTCATTCTCGGCAGCCAACATCAACTCGTCAAAATCAATCTCAGCATCATCAGCGGCACGTTTAAGATTCTCTGCCCCCTGCTTTGCTGTCGCAGCAAACGCAGACGACTTCGTATTAGCTTGCGAACCAATACGCTGAACCCAACGACCAGTAACCTGTTCTTCTATATTGCTAGAACGAATCATTTTGTTGATATCAACGTTCGTTGAAAACGCTTTACCAAACGCCTGACCCATCTTTGTATCCGAAGAAGCTGCGAATGCTTTGCCAGGAGCAGAAGCAGTCCAAGCAACAAAAGCAGTACTCCCTGGAATCTTCGCTAACATCTGAGCACTTCCAGGCATCTCGACTGCCATCTTCATAGCCAGTCTCGCTGCTTTATCAGCCTCAGAACCAGTCTTCACAGCAACAGCAGGTCCCTCACCCCGCAACTGCCGAACCCTATTCCTAACAAGCTTCTGATTATTAGGATTAGTTAAATCAAGAGCACGATCCGCTTCATCACCCCACCGAAACATGCCCCCAGGACCAGCAGCAGTATCGGTATACAACTGCCTGACACGCATGTCATCTAACTTCCTGCCAACAACAGGAAATATTCTTCGTAACGGCTTCTCAATAATCGTGCGACCAATCTTGCCAGTCCCAGGAATCGTGAAACGAGCACCAGACGAAATACCTATGTCGTCCAAGTATTTACCTGCAGACAACACAGACTTAGTGCGATCAACTCTTTGTGCAGCCTTCAACATTCCTGCTGCCTTAGCTGCATCACCAGCAGCTTCAGCAGCTTTAGCGCCTTTACGCAAACCATTCGCCACATCAGCAGCCTTAGCGCCACGAGCCAACAACCCAGCACCAGCCATATAAGTCAAAGGATCTAAAGCAATATCTAACCCAAGACCCACAGCAAAATCTAAAGGCCCAGGAAGATCAACGTCCCAATCCCGCAACACCTCACCCATCATGATGTTGTCACGAGTTTGCTGAACAAATTCCCCAATCGAGAAATCATTATCAGCATCAAAGATGTCACCTATCTCTTTAATACCCGAAACAATCGCAGCACGAGGCGTATCAATAACATCAATAAGTTGCCCAAGAACAGGAATATCAAATATCCCTCCACCCGTTTTTGTAGGAGCAACATACCCAGGCAAAGGAGCAGAAGAAGACTTATTTCCCCAATCGATCTTCAAATTTTTGATCATATTTCCACGGTCTTGAGGCCGTGGAGGAGGAGGAATCGCCACCTTAACTCCTAGCCGTACAAAGCAGCTTGTTCAGCAATTTTCCCTAACTGCTCAATCTGGTCAAGAGTAAAACTTTCACCCTCCAGATGTTCATACCCATCAGGAAGCATCCCTGGAGTCAACGTCATAGTCAATCCCTGATTGTTGCCTGCTGCAATCTTTGCAAACTCTTTCAACAACCCAGGGAACGCAGACGAAGCCGCAGCCGCATCACCAGGCATATCAAAAGACTGCCCAATGACCATTGCCCGAGCAGCCTGCGCCCGAGCCTCATTAGCCGCTGCAGCAGAAGCAGCAGCAGCATCTGCTGCGCTAATACGACGATTCATCAAAGCCTGATTAATGTCTTGAAGCTCATACGACAACCGCTGAGAACCCTGGAACAGCATGTCAGAAGCATTTCGATCAAACGCCCGACGTTCCTTAGCCATCCCAGCCTTAGCACGACCAATACCCAACTGGGCACGTTCAGCACCAAGCATCGCCATACGCTCAGCCAAATCTGCACCAGACTGCATCTGAGCACCAAGCAAAGCACCCATTTCCTGACCAACCACATTCGTGTAACCAGCGGGATCAATGCCAAGATTCTTTAATCTTGCGCTTGCAGCGTCTGTGCGAGCATCAAATTTTCTTTGCAGTTCGTTAAACGATTGGCCTCTACGGGCTGTATACATATCTTCTGCTTGACGCCGTTTAGCGTCAGAACCTAAAAGCTGTTTAACAATGGCTTGTTCGTCGCTGTCGAACTGGGCACCAGCCCTAGTGCGTTCAGCGTCCAAGAAACTTGTTAGATCGTTGTAACGTCCTTGAGCGTAACCACGATTAGTGTCTGCTAACTGTTCTGCTAAACCCATACCGCCTGCTGCTTGTCCACCTGCAGGGAACATTTGGTCAAACAAAGCCTGCAATCGAGCAGCTTCTTGTTCTTCAAAATTTCTTATAGCTTTTTCGTACTCTGGTCTTCCTGGCCCATACATTTCACCGTCAGCGTCAGGAGAAGAACTTTTGCTGCTCCCTCCTCTTTCGGGAACTAAAGTGCCTGCTTCTTTACGAGCAATAGCATCTCTCAAAGCTTCCAAGGTCGAGTTATCAGTATCCCCCGAACCATACGGGCTATAAGCCCCAGACGTAACCTCAGGAGGAACAATAATGTCATTCAAACGATTAATCTGACCAGTCATCAAGTAATCAGCAAGAGCTTCTTTCTCTGCTGCACTTGGATCTTTCTTATTCATCAACATTTGAACGTAATCATTATCTGAAAGATTCAAATTACTTAAAGCAGGATCCTGTAAAGGAGGCTCAGAACCACTCGGAATATTTATGTTGCTTAAAGCGTTATTGACACCACGAAAATTACGAGCAACTGTTCCTGCAGGACTAGTAACCAAAGACTGAACAGCGTTACCAACAGGACTAAGAGCACCTTTTAACGCTCTGTCCATATCAGCTAAAGCTTGAGCTTCGCTACTCGCAGGCCCAAGATTCTGCCCAGTTAGCCTATTCTTACGTTGCAATGGTTGATTCACAATAACTCCTAGCCCATAGCCCGAATCTGCTGGGCAATACTCGCCCTCAACTCATTCGGATCAGAAATATTTGCTGTATTAGCAGCAACATTCAAAGCATCAGCAATCGCATCAGCATCAACACCACGGTAATACTGCTGCTCCTGAGCCAAATCCCCACCAATATCAAGACGCTGAGAAGACAAATCATACTCACGAAGCATGTCCCCAATCGCTCTCAACTGGTCAGACTCATACTCCCCCATCGTACGATCCCTAATTCCACTATTAACAATGCCACGCTGATTCAACCTGTCCCAAATAGGACGCTCCCCACGAATACGATTCCGCTCGGCTGTATCCAAACCATAAGCCAACTGTTGACCCAAAAGCTCACGGTTATATTGATTGCCGCTCAAAGCGTCAATCAAATTAAAGTAATACTCATCAGCCGCAGACGTACCAAACGTACCAATATTGGTATTACCCACAGAAGGCTGTGCGTAATACGCACTCGGATCAGAGGATACAACCGCTGACCCAGGAGCATTCGTAGAAGCAGCTTGAGACAAAGCAGCCGACTCAGGAGTAACTGTCGCCCCTAAAGAAGCAGCATCGATAGTTGCCCAATCCGCAGTAGGTTTAGGGGTTACCCCAAAAGAACCATGATCGGCAGCAGCATAACCACTCTGGTTACGTTCTGCCCGAGACTCAGCACGACTAGGACCACCAACACCGTATTCTTTACGGTTGTACATGACTTCAGGGTTAAGAGTAACCCCTCTATTTTTTTTGCTTTTGCCAGGAACTGGCATGTGATCAAGCAACCTGAAAGCCATGATTCCTCCTATATTTAATCCTCAGTCGTCCCACATTTGTCACAGTCACCTGTGCATTGGTTCTCTTCAAGCTGTTTAATGTGAACCCGCATCAAAGCGAGTTCCCATTCCATCTGTCCACGTTCACTTAAAGAAGCAATAACTTCTTCGATACCAACGTCTGTCATGCCACAGGGCCATCAGGAATTTCAATTACCTGTTGATCCGCTGGAACAATCGCAGCG
>CEQP01316921.1_pt1 | contig 17666 bp, 7 predicted proteins | sample 356291 | NCBI WGS metagenome assembly CEQP01 (sample SAMEA2621221, study PRJEB7988) | marine metagenome | isolation source: saline water (ENVO:00002010), including | reverse complement strand
TATCTAAATTATAATTATCTACATATTCTTTTATTTCTCCACTACCTCCTAGTGGTATTCTTTCTATTAATGATTTTCCTGTATTATTATGTTTACAGGCTATATATGGAATTTCGGGGATAACTAAGTCTACAAAATGTGAGTTTTGTTGGGCAACTTGGTCGGAGGTATGTGAAAGTTTATATTCAGTATCAATATTCAAAAAACCAAATAATCGATAAGAATAGCCAGTAGAAGAATTCCATAGAAAACGAACCTTTTTATCCCCATGAGTTATATTATATTTGTAAGTTGAATCGGATGTTAGTGTGAACAAGCCATCGATGGCTGTCAATTTACTTAATAAGTGGGTTCCCATTTCTGTAAAATTATATGATCCATTATCGAGTGTGACCGTTATAGGAGAACCGGATTCAATCTGTAATTGAAATGAGTTATTATTTTCATTGATTTGATAAATTGAGTTTGGTAAAATGGCTTTAATAAATTTAAATCCAATAACATTATCGTAATTATAGTAACCATTATGGTTAGTGCTTGATTCATTGTTAAAATTAATTACATAATTAGATGTATCGTGAACACCTGTATGATTCAAACTTTTAGATTCTACGACAATCCTATGTTTACTAATTTCGGGAGTAAATAGCTTATTTCTTTTATCAATATAATCGTGTGTTTGTTCTGTATTTAAGAAGTTTTTTTGATTTATATTTTCATTTGGTCTATTGTACATTCCTATATTATCAGACAGTAACATTCCATTATCAGAGCTAGATTCAGAGGAAACAGATGAATCTTCCGAATCATCTGATTCATTTGGGGATTGTGGTATTTCATAGGGTATAACTGAATTATCCATTTTATATTAATAGTATTATAATTAATTTTTAAGTTTTATCCATGATTAACTACAACGTTTATCTTCGCCATATGATTCACCCCTACATGTTTCAGTATTTTCATCAGCACCACCGTAATATTTACTATTACCTATTTTGTAATGATCACCATAAATAGGAGTATTAACTTTTGGATCTGATAATGTACTGGTGGTACCAGATGTATATGCTAATGATACATTGCTACGAGGGCCAGAACTCGGTCTAGAATCTGAAGTTGAATCAACATGGTCTCCATCTTGAAAACATGTATGTGTCTGTGTATGATCATTATTATAACTAAAGCATCCATAATGTCCTTCTCCAAATGCCCAACCACAATCCCCTTTTCCATTAGGTGAACCCAAATCTTGACCACTTCCACAACCAGCAATGCTTCCGTGAGATTTATCAGCTTGACAATTTATATCTAAATCTCCAACAGCCCGTAACTCAGAACAATCATAACATGTCTGTTGTTGATGGGCTCTTGTAATTGAACCGTCTGCACTATTTTTACCACATTTTTGTGTCCATTCCATACTCCTATCTCTATAGTTATAGTGGGTCCCGTCAGTACCAATTGTGCTGTATGAGGTCCACCCATAACCTTTATCTTCGCCATCGCGATTTGTAATATAATTATCATCCCTTATAGAACCACCCGCAACTTTACCAACTATCGCAGAATCACAAATTTCAGTTAAATATCCTGACCCATGTACATTTGATGTTGACCACCCTGATTTATAATTTGCCTGACAAACGCTATCATAATTAGAATTATTTGGCGATCCAACATTTCCACATGTAACTGTTCTAATATTCTCATTATTTCCTAAATCAGTAGGTTTTTTATTTAAAGTGAAATTAAGGAAATTTTTAGTATTTTCAGCCGAATAATAGTTTAATTTTTCATATAATAATCCAAACGATGTCTTTTTATTATTTTCAGGTTCATTATCTAGTTTAACGTTTTGACCTGATGGACTTTCAGAAGACCATCTATCAATATTAGATGCCCACCCAGAAGGGCACTGTTGAATATATTTAGATAGAGGATGACTTGATGAATCTTTGAGAGTAGAAGTTCTCCTTTTATTCGAGGAGTCCCAAAGTGAAGTATTATCAGAAGCCGAGAGTTGGTGACTTGAGTCCTGAAAATAACATTCTTTATCCGCATCGTCCTCCCCAAAATCCGTCGCCTCAGCTTCGGCGACTGCGCATGCTTGTTCATTTAAATAATCATGATAAATATTTAAAGCGTGGAGATCTGAGTGACTTGCATTCCCTCCATTATAATAATAAAAGTCTTTTGAATTTTTAAAAGCTACATTTTCAGGTTGACCAGTGAGGGCAGCTGGAGGTGAACCATCAGTAGTATATAAAAGAGAATTTAATTCCATGTTAGGTTTATCATTAGCATCCATACTATTTATATCTGTATTTCCTGTCATGATAAAGACTCCCTCAGTTGATGTAGGATCATTTAGTTCATTTAATTCTCTTAAAAAGAAACTTGGATTAACTGAATACTCATTAATGGCTAATGGAGAGCACGTTAATTTAATTTTGCCATCGACCTTCGTCTTATTTAATGCTGTATTTGGCGGACATGGAGCACAAAATCCTTTATTGTTATGGACAAAATCTGACCGAGCATTCATAATAGTACCTAATCCTGGCAAAGGGAGTATTTCATTATCAGATGGTCTTGTATCACTATTTGGAACACTATTATAATAATTAATAGGGTCATGTGGATTATTTGGAGAAGAAAGTGGGTGGGGGGGTTGAGTTCCCAAGAATCGTTCCGGATTACCCCATTCACAATCGTTACAATTCCCAATTTTTCTTCTTTCTGTTTCTGTACGAGGCATACATGTATCCGGTACGACCCATATATCAGAATATGTTAAAATGTTATCGGATCCAGTAGATACAGTTGCCGGTATACCAGAGCAAATATCTTTATAATGGTCATTAATATATTGATGAACTAAATCACCATCATATGAATCTTTTATATCATGCCAAACGTGATTTTTCCATCCACATTCTATATCACCTTTTGGTTTTTTGAAATCATTATCTTTCTTATTTCCTGAAAATCCTTCATCAAAATTCTGATTTGGCTCATAATTATTATCTAATTGACCACCTGGTTCTCCATCTTGATTAGTTATATAGTAATTATCAATTTTGTCTAAATCATCGATATTACTATAGAAATAATCAACCGTAGGAACTCTGTCAAATGTACCTCGGCTTTCGGCGGGTCCCCATTTTTCGGAACTCCTATCTGTTAGATACCCTTTTCGCTTCGATCCATCTGTGCGGGATAAATAACCAAAATAGGGTTGAAGCAAGGAAGCCCTTTGATTTTCAGTAGTACTCAATAAACCTACATTTGGAAATTGATCGTGATCATTAATAGATGTTATCGTATTATCAAAAACTCCATCCGTTCTATCTTTTTTACCATCCAACATAACGTTATAACCGCAAACTAATGTATTTCCACCCGACGATAATTGAGATGTACAGAGAGATTTGTATGTATCGTTTTCAGAGTTATCTCCAACAAACTCAGGTTTTATTTTTTGATTAATAGAAGATAGTTTTGGATCATTATATGTATAATATTGGGGTATCATTTGATTTTCTGACGAAAAGGCTGTTTGTTCTGTCACCATATTACTAACCATTTCTGCAGTTCTACTAAATAAACCAAAATTACTAGAGTGATCATCCTTATAAGAAAAATCACCTCTCGGTTTTACATAATCACTAACTGGTTTAGCTTCATTCCCTTTATAAATTTGACGATTACAAATTCGAGAATATTTATTTTTTAATTCTTCTTTTTTTTCTGGCTCGTTTATATCTCCAAAGTGCATAATCCATCCACAAGTATCAACATTATTATACCAGTCTATCAATTTCGTATTATTATCCCGCGTATTCATTGGTGTATTACCTGTTATCCATAATCGGTTTCCATGAACTATTGAACCGTCACTTCCTGAACCTTGATCATAATTACCAGCGGCATCTCTATTAGAACAAGTATTTTCTTCGGGTTCATCTATTGGAATACATCCGGTATAAGCATTGCGGTCAAAATGATTACCAATTGTTGGGTCATAGCCTTTTGTAAATTTATTTATTTGTGGATTCATTTCATTTTTCATAATATCAGTTAATTCATTAAAATAAGCCGATACTCCTGAATTATCAATTTTGTTACTTGAATCATATTGATTCAATTCATTTAATTGATCATCATTCATTCTAGTTAATGGTAGATCCAAAATATCAGTAGTGTTAATATCAGGTTCAGAAGGGCATTTATCAGATTTACATAGACAAACATTAAATTTATTTGTAAAACTTTGCGAGTCTATATTAAATTCAGAATTAGGAGTGGTAAATTTCTGTTTCTGTTTTTTATAAAAAGATGTGCCTTGTTCGGTGGGCTTCGCTGCCTCTGCTGCCGCCTTGGGTTGTACTTTATCATCATCCCATTTAGAATCTCCATATCCATATTTAAAACAGGTCACAGGATAGTCCGTCCGCGTCGTCCGAATATTCCCTCCTGTCGAGAAACCATAACATGTTTTAGAATTATTACATATTTTTTTAGATTCATCTATATTTATTCCTTGTATACATGATGGATCTGTTTCAACGAAAGATGCGCCAGATATTTTATTAATTATTTCAGTCGATGGATAATCTGGTAACATGAGGGTGCTCTTGCCGAAGCTGCCGGTTGTTGTGTGTGTTACATAAAATTCACTAGTATTATCATATTTTAAATAATCATGATCTGATTCATCGTAATATTTAGTAGGCTCTACTTCGGGGGGATGAAAAGGTTCTGAACAATTATTTACATAACTTTTATCGGGTATCATACAGGTAGTTGATTTTATAGAATTATCAGCCGAGTCACTCGCGAGAATACACTGTTTATTACGAGGTGATCCATCCTGATTAGTACTATGTGTACATTTAAAATTTTCATCAAGGAAACATTGGTATTTTTTATCATCTATCTCGACATACTTGTTACTACATTCATTAGTTGGGGCATTTTCACAATTATCCGCAGGCTCACCGACACACAATGGTTTTTCGTATGTATGGTAAATATATGGATTTTTAATAGTCTCCTTCTGCTGCTGCTCTACCCACCACAACCTTGGCCGTGTCACGAGCGGCGAGTGGCGACTGACGCGACCCGGCTCCGTCTCGAAAACTTCGTCACCCGTGTCAATGGGTAAACGGCATCTCCATAATGGTTTATTTCGTTGTAGAATAGTACCCGGATGACAAGTACATATACCATTCTCTAGATCCTCTGGATTATCTGGTTCCCAACCAACTGGTTTACCATCTCTTTCATATTCTATTTCTGAAACGTCATTCCAGTCATTTCCGAAAGAGCAATAAGGTTTCTCATATTTAGTAAAGAATCGTGTACCAGTATTTGTAACCTTTGTAGCATCATTTATTGGATATTGAGTATCTTTATATCCAGATTTAAAACAGGCTCTAGCTTTTACGTTTGAATTATTATCGGGTTCAGCCCATTGATTCCCGGCATAAAATCCAGTACAAGTATTTGATTGAGAACACATATCAGTAGCTTCTTTATAAGTAATATCTTGATAGCAACCCACGTTGCCGTCGACGGAGCGGATCGAAGTGCCATCCACCTTTTCCCTAATTGTGCGTTCGCTTCCACTTACTTCAATGAGGCCATCGGTAGTATTATTTAATAATTCTGTTGAGAACCTTTCGGGAGGTAGCCCTCCTCCTGTTGCGCCAGGCGAATTATTAAAACCAACAGTATTTTCCCATTTTTTATAATAAGTTTTAGTATTATTATTATTTAAATTACCGACTATATATTTATCGCAATTTATAGTATCTGATTTCAATAGATTAAATATATCTTTAGAATCTTCATCATCTATACTATTCGAAAATGGACCGGGTTCTTCTGGAAAGCAGGTATCTGTAGTATTATTGCCTGTAGTACTTCTACAAATAGAGTCACAATTATTATTTGTATCACTCGATGACTGGTCCGATGGACCATCATATACCTGGAATGAAGAAGCGCATTTATTTCTATTTTGATTAAATGTGTTGATTATATTATTTTTATATTCTGAAATATCTAGTTCACCCTTTTTATCAAACAATTTATCAAGTATATCTTTTTTTGCGCCTGTATTTTTATCTAATAACTTACGATCGGGTAATACACCACTTTGTAATAATTCATTAATTTCATCCGAGTCTTTATATTTATTTAAGGATAAACAAATTCCATTAATATTCTTACCTTGAGGATCATTTATTGAGCTATCTAGATTAGAGGCGCCCATCGCATCGTTCAATGTACTATAATATTCACTAGTAAAGGGAACCCATACATTATTTTCATTATTCCCAACACATTCTTTTTTTGTTTTATTTTGAGTAGCATCTTTAAAACTTGAACAAGGATTATCTATATTAATAAACGACGATCCCGAAGAAGAATGGGGTAACGAATCGATTATCTTATTATCGTGTTCATTAGTATCGATTAGACTACTTATTCCGGATATTTCACCAAGAGTCAAACAATTACCTTCACTACATGTATCAACGCTTTTACATGTATTTTTAAGTACATCTTTATTTCCAGAGCAAACGGGCTCCGAATCAACAACAAATTGAATATTATTACTATAACCGAATCCTTCAATTAAATCATTTTCACCCACTGGTTCATATAAATAGAATTCTTCACCTCCATATTTATTACTTTGTTTTATATCTGTGGTATTTTTAATTATTCCGTCGGTATTATTAACTTTACATTTCCTTTGAACACACTCCCCTACGTTCGTACTCTGATCGTAAGAATACATATAACCATCAGCACACATTTGAACAGGACCACTTGTATCATTTGGTAGAATATTCTTTATTTTTATATTACTATCATCACTAAAATAATTAAAAATATTATTTGAATCAGGTATATGATCTCTGTAACAAATTGGTTTACTATTTGGATTAAATCCAGATTCATCTGGTAATAGACATGGTCCACAAGTAAAATTTAATATATTATTTGATTCAGCTTCCACAACATCATCTTCTAATGTTAATATATGACCAGGAGAGCATAAATTAAAATCCATATTTTCACCCATTGAACGATCTATTAAGTCTTTATCATTTTGTTTATGGAATCTAAATCGAAGATTACCTGGTCCATTAGTATTTAATTTAGTTGTATCAGATATTTTATGATTATCATCAAATAAGTCTTTACTATGATTACAATTCATTCTAGTTATGATAGTAGATACATCACCATCACCATCATTTACATTTTTATTATAAAAATCAGGAGAACCATCATTAATAATATTAATTTCTTCATAAAAGTTTTTTAGTTTATAAGCTGAATCGGGTGAATCAAATGAACAATAATCGTAATAATTTCTATAATCACCAAAATCACCATTGTCTCTTAAATCATGAATATATGTACCACCGGGAGCAATTGATTCTGTTGTCCCTTGTTCAACGATCTCTTTACATCTAGCTTTATTTAATTTTTCACAACTTTTACCATTCCAAGTACAAAAATCACTAGTACATTCTTCTTCTGTATTACCCGAGCAGTTTTCATAAATCTTATCACCGTTTAGAATACTGATATTATTAATAGGGTAAAACCCCGATGAGCAAGCATTATTATCATTATGGGGATAAAATACAACATTATCTTCATTAGAACATAATGCGTAAGCTTCATTATTTTGTGATATTTCACTATTTACTGCTTGAGTAACTTCTGTTTCTATAGCTTCATTTTCAGAATTATAGTTTATAGTTTCATAATCAATAAAGTCAGAGCAGGGTTCATAATTTTGATTTCCATTTCTATTTATAAAAGATTTATATAGAAATAAAGGATTAGATGTACCATTTTGTTCTTGAGATCTATCCATTTCAACTCTAACATCACAGCCTTTTAATTGAAAATTATCGCCACTACATTCTCCATATAAACCATGATAACCTGTATCATTATCATTAATAACACCATAATTAGGAGTATCTGAAAAATTACTTATTAATCCATTTAGATATGAATAATCATTAATATAAAATTGTTCAGTATTATTATCTTTTGGTCCACATCCAATAGGCTTACATGTCCTTCCCGGTGGCAGATTAGACTCATCTCCTAAATAATAACTTAGAGGATATGTTTCGGGTGTATATACTTTTTTTACTTTATTTATACTATCACCACATATATCACTATACAGATTAATATCATCCTGTGTAGTTTGTTTATATTCATGCGAAAATTGGTCATGATTATAAGTGCTTCTATCATTAGTTATATTAAATAATTCCCAACGTGTATCACTAGGATCATCTGTGTCGAATTGTCCGCCAAGACTCCATATAGGACACTCATCACCATCTGATGGTTCTTTAGGGGCGTTCCAAATTGTGTACCATAAATTATTATCTAATAATTCAGGTTCATTAAAATAATTATCTACATCTTCTCCTCCATACATGGATACTAAAGTAGGAACAGGCTCGGAATTGACATATTGAGGACATTTATAGATAGTACCACAATCATCATTAGTATTACATGGTTCTCCTGGCGGAAATTGAGAACAGAATATATTTGTTGCGTCACCACCTTCAACTCTACTTGATTCTCCACCACATATTCCACTAGTTGTTCTAACTTTATTATTGAAATTTTTCACATCTAATAATTTATTCTCTCCATCACCCTGAATTTCTTCTGGTTCTTCACTTATTATTTGGAAGATAGAACCATGATCTAATAAATATTTAAAATTATCATTTGGGCTATCTCCATATCTAGCGATTAAATTACTATCAGATGGTAAAATATTAGTATCTACACTCTTATTATTAAGATACTTATTCGATATTTTACATTTCGTATTACAATTTTTAATATCAAAGTGTTTATTTAAATTACCATCATCATCTTGAGGATCAACAGTTATTAATAATGAATTATTATTACATATAGATATATCTTCGCTTCTAAAAATTCCAACCTGACCGTTCATTCCTAATCCAGAATCATTTGAATTAGTAGTTATTGCGGTATAATTACTTTCCAATAATTGATCCATCATACTCATAGTTAATTCTGATTCAGAAGGACCAGAACTAAAAAATTGATCATTTAAATTACCTCTATATGTAAACTTGGTATCTTCATTATAGCAGCATTTTGATTCCTTATCTTCCTCTGGATGATTAATATATTTATTTGATAAAGATATCTTTCCATTAGAACATTTATCTTCTGGGCATTTTAATTCCGGCCCTGGAATACATAGTGGTTTCTTAATATTACCATCTTGATTAGATAATTTATCTTGATTAGTTGAATTTGTCCCATCTAAAAGATCATTTGAGTCTATTTTCCATGAATCAACCGTCTTATAACTACGGAAGACATCTTCTAATTTAGATTCTTCTTCTGAATAGTAAGGATTTATAACATATCCAGGGTTAATTCTATCACATTCTGAATTAATATAATCAGTAATATTAGATTTTAATGATGAAGTATTACAACATTGATAGATATTATCTTGACTAGTTGAATTGTAAACACCATCAGTTTTACGAAATATTTCACAATTATCTGTTGAAGATTCGGAACAATTAACTTTTCTAAGATCTTTTAAACAACCAGGTGGATTTTGATTTACCGTTTTCGCACAATTTGGATAACAGGGGGTGTCGAGAGCGGCATTATGATCAATTGCATAAGTGTCAGCTACTTCAGAAGCTTTTGAAGCATCAAATGTACGACAAGTTGTTAGTTCACAACCAGATAAGGTTGAAAAATATCCATCATCACCACATATTGAATATGGTCCATTACCCGTTGGTGAATTTCCGTTTGAACATTTAATTATAGAATTATCTATAAATTGTTCCCCTTTTCGAGACCGCTTTGAATCAATTGCTGCGGATAAGTCACTGAAATTTTTACTGAAATTTTTACCTTCTTGATAAGAATATCCTGATGATGGTTCATTTAATATATCATCAATAGCTGGATTAGCTCTACAATAATCAACACATTCATATGGCAATTCTAATCCGTTTTCTCCACAAAAAGGATTCGTGATTGGTACATCATTAGTATCTAATTTATTGACTAAATATTTATTAGATGAGCATTCATATTTTGAGATATCTTTTGCGTCACCTAAGCCTAAATGATCCCATGATAGACTCTTTGGTGACCCTTGTCCAGTATTAACATGTAAATTAAATTCTAAATGATTGAACGTACTAATTGACGGTATTGATTCTGGCTCTTTAAAATGTATTTCAGATGAAGGATCGAATAGATTTTTTAATGTATTGTTCTCTTTACAATATAAATAATCAGTTGGAAAATCATGTGGTATAGTTGGTGGCCCCGGCTCCGGTTCCGAAATAAAATTATATGTTCCATCTGAAAAACAATTTACCTTAAATAAATCATCTTTTTTCGTATTATATTGTTCAAGAGTCAGTTTATTGACCTGTCCATTATGGTCGTGGCTTCTAGGTCCAATTTCATAATTAGGATAACCACCAGTAAAATAATCTTTAAGGTCCTGTATTCTAGGAGAGGAACTAGGTTCGGGTTCAGGGTATATTGTATAACTTGATTGATCCCTTAAAGTACCTAAATAATTATTTTCGTCTTTTTTACTTATAGTTTGAAGCGATGGTTCAAAATTACAAATACAGGGTTCGGAGTCATTTATGGTAGATTCTTGATATCCATTTTCGTGAAGACATGATTTACCACCATTAGCAGGTGGTTGATTTATAGTATATGTTCGTATTTTTTCTTTACGGCCACAATTGTACGGATTTGTTAAATTTGGTTGTTCTGCTGCGCTGCTATGTGATTCTGATACAACAAGCGAAGACCACTCCCCATAACCCACCCAACTATCAACACAATCAACGGGTAGTGGCTGTTCTTGGCTTTGGTCATCTGCTTCTTCTGCTGGTGTTTCCGCTGGTGCTTCTGCTGGTGTTTCAGCTGGTGTTTCTGCTGGTGTTTCTGCTGGTGCTTCTGCTGGTGCTTGTTTTTTTATCGGTGGTAAATCTTCTTGAGTGCTGATGATTGTTGTAGGTGATGTGGCTCGCACGGGACGGCGGGGTGGTTGTGGTGGCGGAGGCGGGCCTGGTCCTTGATTAGAGTCTGAATCAGTAAGAGGTAAAATAATAAAAATAACTACATATAACGCCACCGCCGCCGCCACCACCCCTCCTATTATTTGTCTGGATTCTAACTTTCCCATATGTTGAGTAATAATATTACACATATAATAAAATTTGATATTTTGAATTTATTTTATTAGAAGATAAAATATGAAAACTGCTATTATTGTTGAATCACCCACAAAAGCGGCCAAAATACAAAAATTTTTTAATGATGGTACAAAAGTCACATCCTCTTACGGACACATATATGATTTACCTAAAGGATCGATTTCTATCGATATTGAGAACAATTTTAAACCGAATTATAGACCCATTAATGGAAAAGAGAAAATTATTAAAGGTCTTAGGGGTTTATCTAAAAATTATAATATTTTATTGGCTGCGGATGATGACAGAGAAGGCGATGCGATTGCGTGGCATTGTAGCAAAGTAATGAAATTAAATTTAAATACTAAAAATAGAATAATATTTAGAGAAATATCTAAGAGTGCTGTTCTAAATAGTATTCAAAATTCACATAAATTAAATATGGATTCAGTAAATGCTCAACAGGCTAGGAGAATTATAGATAGATTGGTAGGATATTCTTTATCACCCTGCTTATGGAAGAATATTCAAACAAAAACAAAAGGTTTATCTGCTGGGAGGGTTCAATCAACTGTATTAAAGGTTTTAAAAGATCACGAAGATACCATTGATAATTTTGAACCGGACTATAGTTATGATTTTACCGGGGATTTTATATTTAATGATAATGAGAAAATTAAATGTGAATTACTATTTCTTACAGATAATGAGATTGAGCCGTTAACTATATTAGAAATTCTTAAGAAAGATAAAAAATATTCTATAAAAAAACAAAATAAGAAAGAAGAAAAACGTTATCCAGGTCAAACATTAATAACAACAACACTACAACAGGCATCACAGAATGAGTTGGGTTTAAATGTTAAAACAACTATGAATATAGCACAAAAGTTATTTGATAATGGTAAGATTACTTATATGAGAACAGATTCAACATATATTTCAGCGGATTTTCAGAACACAATTCAACGGAAGATTGAGAACGAATATTCGGATAAATATTATCATAAGTTTGAATGCAAAAAAAAGAAAGTGAAAGGGGCCCAAGAAGCACATGAATGTATAAGACCCACTGATATTAATCATAAATTAAATGATAAATGGACAGATATAGAAAGGAAACTATATAATTTAATAGTAAAAAAGACGATTATTTCACATATGAAACCAGCAATATATGATGTCTTAACTATTGATTTAGCGAATGATAATAGTAAAGAATTAGGTATATTCAATGGTAAGTTTAAATCCCTTAAATTCGAAGGATTCTTGATTTATGATAACCATAAAATAGAGGATTCAATTCAGATATCAGATACTACAGTATTTAACTTAGAGAGATGTTTATGTTTTGATACTGAGACACAGCCTCCTAATTATTATAATGAAACGATGTTAGTTAAAAAACTAGAGTCACTAGGAATTGGGCGACCATCGACCTATGGCACTATAATAGATACAATCTTAAATAGGAATTATACAACGGTATCAACAATACCAGAGAAAACTCTTAAAATTGAGACTTATGAATTAGATACAGAGAATAATATAAAACAATATACTTCAGATAAAAAAATATACAGTCAAAAGAATAAAATTAAATTAACTGAATTAGGAAAAGATGTGTTAAAGTATTTATTAAAAAATTTCTCAACAATTGTTAATATTCATTTTACAAGCTTAATTGAGAGTGATTTAGATAAAATAGCAGAGGGAGATAGTAATTGGATTGATATTGTTAAAAAAGTATATGATTCATTTTATAATGATGTTAAAATTCAAATGAGTACTACTATGAAAAAGAATAATGTTATAATAGAGTTCGGGAAATATAAAGATAAAAATGTTCTAGTAAAGAATGGTCCATTTGGTTATTATATAAATTACAATAATAAGAATAAATCATTAAAGTATATTCTAAGGAAAAAAGATATAAAAGATATTCAACTAAAAGATATTCAGCCATTATTGGACAAAATATAATATATATAAAATATATATATGGCTAAAAAGAAGTCTAAGCGCTATAATACAAGGAAAAATAAAAAGAAAACACAATTATATAAGAAGATAAACAAGAAGAAGAAGAGTCGCGGGCGATTTAAAAGTAAGAAATCTACTTTCAGAAAGAAAGGTAAAGGAAAAAACAAAGGGAGAAAAAGCAAAGGGAAAAAAACAAAGAAACTTAGAATAAGAAGCGGAACAACCGTAACTATACGGCCAAAGTCTGCCCCACCCTTACCAACTGTAGAAAAATCAAAAGAAAAAAAACCAGAAGGGAAAAAACCAGAAGGAAAAAAACCAGAAGCAGATGAAGTCAAAAGCAAAGTACCCGAAATACCTGAAGAATTAAAAGAAAATTTTATAAAACTGGACCAAAATAATAAAGATATAATGAATGAGTTAAATAATTTAAGAGAGAAAGAGAAGGAGAGGGTAGAAAAAGAAGCAGAAGAAAGGTTAAGGAAACAAGAAAGGGAAATTGAAAAATTAAGTAATAAACTAGAAAAAACAGAGGAACAAAATGCGGAGAAAATAAGAGCTGGATCTGAATCTGGATCTGGAACTGGATCAAATATGAATGTAGAAATAGAGATGTTGAAAGATAGATTAAAGAGAGAGGAATCTGAGAAAGAAGAAATAAAAAAGAAATTAAAAAGACAACAGGAAGATTTTAAAGACAGAATAAACACTGCAGAACTAACGAATGAAGGTCTAGAAAATGAATTAAAAAAATTGAATGAGAATAAAGATAATAAAAATGAGGTTAAAGAAATAAAGAAGAAAGTAAAAGCCGGTAATTCTTTAAAAAAGGAGGGTGGATCGAAATTGAAGACATTGTTAGGAGTAGGGGCATTAGGCGCTGGAACATTTTATGGTGTCGATGCTATAGCCCACGCCGTGGATACGGACTACAATGATGACAATAACTGGTGGACAGATACCGGTGATGGCGGATTTCTGCAGTCGATCGGTTTGGACCCGGATGATCTCAATTTTTTTTCATAAAAAGATCTTGGGCAGATATACGGAGAAGATTGACACTTTGTTTTATAAATTTGATATTTATAGTTTAATTTAAATATAGAAACTATTTAAATGTTATCATTTGGTCAATATAGAAATCAATTAATAAAAGATGTAGTAAATAAAGATAGACAATATTTAGAATGGTTAAATACACAGCCATGGTTTAAAATAAAATATTTAGAACTATATAATAAATCAAGGGAAGCAACACTTGGGACGATTAAACCACACATCGTTAATAAAGATAAATTTATAATTTATACTGATGGAGCTTGTTCCAATAATGGTTCAGTAAATGCTAAAGCGGGTATAGGAGTTCATTTTAATAAATCAAATTATATTAAACTTGAAGATATATCTTCAAGTTTAGTTATGAAGAAGCCTACTAATAATGCGGCTGAGTTAATTGCGATTGAGAGTGCTATAAATAGATGTATTGAAAATAAGATTACCATTCCAATTGTTATATTTACAGATTCTGATTATTCAATTAAATGTATTAATATATGGTATCCTCATTGGCTCAAAACAAATAATTTAAAAAAGAAAAATATCGACATTATATCAAGGATTTATAACAAATTACCAAATAATTTAGAATTAATTCATATTAGAGCGCAACATAATACCAAATCAGAGGACGAGCATTCACTTGGTAATAAAGTAGCAGACCGTTTAGCCGTAGAAGGAATTAATAAATAATATATTATTTTAAGCAATCATGGGGGCAGTAATTTTTCCATAACTTTTATAATTGTTTATACTAAACATACTTTCCTCAAGTGAATCAATATCAGTTAGACCTCCTGAGATTTCTAATTCTGGAAATTGAACGGGTACCCTTGAAAGTTGTTCATTTACTGCGTCTAAATGGTCTTCATAGATATGAGTATCCCCTAAAATATGAATTAATTTTCCTGGCTTATATCCTGTAATATTCGCTATAATATGTAGTAAGAATGAATAAGAAGCAATATTAAATGGGACACCTAGAAACATATCTCCAGATCTCTGATAAAGTTGACAATTTAAGGTATTATTAATTGTATCTACATGGAATTGGCTCATTACATGACAAGGTGGCAATGCCATCTTATCAAGATCACTAGGATTCCATGCATTCATAATAATTCTTCTAGAGTTCGGTTCTGTTTGAATAAGATGAATCACATTTTTTAATTGATCTATTCCTTGTCCCGTATAATCTGTATGACAATCTACATATTCAGCTCCAGAGTGCCTCCACTGAAAACCATAAACCGGGCCTAAATCTCCTTCTTCATAGGAGAGACCTCTACTATCTAGAAATTCTCTGGTTGAATTTTGTGACCAAATGTGGACATTTTTATCAACTAATTCATTGTTAGATGTTGAGCCCTGAATAAACCATAAAAGTTCCCTTAAGATTGTTTTATATCCCATTTTTTTAGTTGTAAGGAGTGGGAATCCATCATCCATATTAAATTCCATTTTTTCTCCAAATAAGCTAATTGTTGTTCCATTCCGTGTTTCTTCGTGGACCCCTTCATTCATAATCTTTTTGAGTAAATGAAGGTATTGTTGTTCCCCTTTATTTATCATATCATGTTTACAGAATATAATATTTTCTATATCTATTTTTTTGTCATAATAGTCTTCAGATGAATAGACAGAGCATTCGCTATTGTATTTCTCTGTATGAATAATATCCATATCTTTAAGAATAGAACAATCAAACCGTTTATATTCAGGTCCAGCAATACCATATTGTTTTAGAAATTTAGCCATAAATACGGTTTTAATTAGATGATTATATTTTCGATAACATTGTTGATAGATAGATTCTCCTCCAATGACAAATACTCTTCCATATTGATTTAAGTTACACCATTCAATACACGAGTCAATATCATTAAATGTTTTTACATATTCAGATTCTTCAATTTTGTCTTTGTGATTTGAGGTAATAATTAAGTTATATCTTTTTTTCAATGGTCTATTTTTCCCTGGGATACTAATCCATGTATTATAGCCCATAATAAGTATATTTTCATTTCCTTCTGGATATAGTTTAGTTGTGAGTTTATAGAAATTCTTTAAATCCTCCTTTGATTGAATTAAGAGTTGATTATCTTTTCCGATAGCGAAATTCTCATTAACAGAGACAACAATATTTAGGTCAACCATTTAATTTAGTTATTTGATAGTTTTTAAGTGTTAATCTATTCACACACTAAAAATCAAATTTAAATATTAATTAATATAAATGATAATACCAATACATTTCCATAATTTATTAAATATTATTTTAGGGGTTCATATATTTATTGTTTGTTTTATTTTATATGGAGTTCATATTGATGGTAAAAAGAGTTTAACATATCCAGTAACAAGGTTTCAATTATTAGTACTAGTTGGTATAATTTGGTTTTCTATATTAGTATTAGTAATGAAGTATAATGAAAATAAGGATAAAAATAAAAAAAATGTAACATTTCAAGAATATTCAAATAAATATTTTAATATATAATACTAATAAATGGCTAAAAAAACCAATAACACATTAATATATATTATTGGATTTGGAATTCTTTATTTATTATATAAAGAATCTAAAAAGAGAAATGTAATCAATGTTACCAATATTATCCCAGATAAGAGAGAAGTATCTGAGTTAGATGAACCTAGAAGGTTTTATGACTCTAAATTTATATCTAGAAAACAAATGGCAATTAATGTTCCAACTAGAGGAGAACCACCTGAATATCAACAAGTCGGAATAATTAAAGGAGAAGGGGATGAGAATATTAAACCTTTATATGGTCGCCAAACATATAGGGGATCAAATCAATGGAATTATTTTACAAGTTTAGATTCCCATTTAGCTACAAAGATTCCAGTCTATTTAGGTGATTCTGATTGTACGGATGAACGAGGTTGTAAAGAATTAAATAAAGATGATACTTTATCAATGGGCGAACAAGGTCCAGAATATACCGCATCAATTTATGGAACTGTTGCTCCCAGATACATACCATATTAATCATTTTTCTTATCTATATTTTGAACAATTTCATCATCTTCATATTGTAAGTTAGGGTTCTCTTCTTCAGTCCCTTCATTCACCTCAGTGACAGTTTCATTCATATCAAATCTAGTTTTATTTTCTGAAAGATAAAGATAACGATCACACTCCTTTAAACATTCACAGAAAGAATCTAGCCAATCATTCATTGTTTCATAGATTTGTATAAAAGAGCATGTTTTATATCTATCATTTACAATTAAATATTTATTATCAATATCGTCAATGATTCGTTCGAAGTTATCGTGGTAAGGATCATCTTCCATTTTTTCTAA
>CEQP01027324.1_pt1 | contig 17767 bp, 17 predicted proteins | sample 356291 | NCBI WGS metagenome assembly CEQP01 (sample SAMEA2621221, study PRJEB7988) | marine metagenome | isolation source: saline water (ENVO:00002010), including | reverse complement strand
CCGAATTAGGAATTGAAGAGGCGGCAAATAAAATGATTTCTGAACTTAGTGGTGGTATGCAACAAAGGGTAGCTATTGCAAGATCCTTGATTGTCGAACCCGATATTTTGCTATATGATGAACCCACTTCCGCACTTGATCCAATAAACACTAAGACGGTTTCTCAAATAATTAATAAATTAAAAACACAGAGAAATATTACTCAGATAGTTGTTACTCATGATATAGCTTTTTCTTATTCTATTGCAGATAGAATATCAATTTTAGACCAAGGCAAAGTTTCAATAACAGGGGATATAGATGCTATAAAAAGCTCAAACGACCCCATTCTAGTATCAATCTGATTTTGTGTATAATAGGTGTATGAATAAAACCGCTCAACTAGGAAGCTTTTTTGTTGTTGGAATTATTGTATTGCTAATACTTTTCGAAGTAGTGTCAGGCGTATCCTTCTACAAAAAAGAAAAAACTTATATTTCTTTTTTCCCCACCGTTGGCGAGCTAAGAGTTGGAAGTGAAGTCAAATTATCAGGTGTAGAGGTTGGAAGAGTTAAAAACATATCTCTTTCAGGTCAAAACGTCCAGGTTGTAATAGCTGTGAATAAGGATGTAATCATAAAGGAAGATTCTGAAGCTTCTATCAATATGACTAGCTTGCTTGGAACAACTTATGTTGGATTAAGTTTTGGTACAGCTAATTCTCAAATATTGGGAGAGGGAGGAGTTATACCTTCTTTAACACCTGTAGATTTTAATTCTTTAGTTAGCAAAATAGATGTTACTGTCGACATGGTCAACAAACAACTATTTGAGTATCACGACAATTTCAAATCTATACTTGGAAATTTAAGTGAAATTACTGCAAGTATTGCATCTTCTCAAGGTACTATTGGAAAACTAGTTAATGATCCTAAAGTATATGAAGAGTTAAATAAAACATTAGAATTTTTTGCAAGAATATCTGAAAAAATTGATAAAGGTGAAGGGACTATAGGATTGCTAGTCAATGACGATACTGTTTATCTCGAAGCAAAAAAAGCACTAGTCAAATTAAATTATCTTACTGATAAAGTTGCTACGGGTGAAGGGTCTTTAGGAAAACTAGTTAACGACGACAAGCTATATAATGCTGTTAATGAATTATCTACCAATCTTAATGCATTAATAGTGAAAATTAATTCAGGGCAAGGGACTCTAGGAAAACTAATTAACGATGATCGACTATACTATGATGCTTTAAATTCAGTTAGAAAATTAAAGAACGCAACAGAAACACAAGAAGACTTGGCACCACTTACTACTATTACTGCAGCTTTCGGAGTCATGACTCTGTTCTAATCATGCCAGTTTATTCGACGAATCCAAATGCAAAAAGGAATTATCATATCGAAGAAGTTTTCGAAGCAGGGATAGTGTTATCCGGTTCTGAAGTTAAATCTATAAAAGAAGGAAAACTTAGCATCAAAGAAAGTTATGCTGTATCAAGAAGAGGAGAAATTTTTATTATTAATTCTTATATCCCTAAATTTTCAAATTCCTCTTTCTTTACACATGAAGAGAAAAGAGATAGAAAATTATTGTTGAATAAAGTTGAAATTAGAAAGCTAATTGGAAAAGTTAAGATAAAGGGGTACGCATTGATACCTCTAAAAGTGTATTCCAAAAAAAGTTTGATAAAGCTCGAAATTGGTTTGGGAAAAGGTAAGAAACTATATGACAAAAGGCGAGATTTAAAGAAAAAAGACGTAAAAAGAGAGCTTGAAAGAACTTTTAAAAATAAAACTAGTATTTAGCCACCTTTTGTAATATTCTAAGTTACTTATTATTGGGGGCGATTTGGTTTCGACGAGGATTTTGCGTTTAGAAGTTGCATGTTGAGAGCTAACTCATAAAAATTGCAAAAGCACGATAAGTGCCGAACCAATCAATCAACTTGCTGCCTAAATAGAGTAGCAACATTGAAAGTAACTTTGCTCATAGAGTTTCTTCCAATGTCATTTATATGAGCCTGAAAAAAAATATTTTCCCTTTATTTTTTTTCAGTATTTAAGGGAATCGAAGGGCTTTTTGTTTTTTAGCTCAGAAGGCGCTTTTAAATTTAATGCTAAAATAAGCATGTAGAAGCTCTATTTTGCACATTCTCGGACCTGGGTTCGATTCCCAGCGCCTCCACAAAAAGGAACGGATTTTGCAGCAAATACTAATTGGCACAAACAACAAAGGCAAAATCAATGAATATAGAATTCTTCTCCAAGGATTTTTCAACCCAGTGTCTTTGGAATCTTTAGGAATTGATTTAAATGTAGAAGAGACAGGAAATTCTTATGAAGAGAATGCAATACTTAAGCTGCAGCATTTGATAGCTAAATCTCCAATTCCAGTAATTACTGATGACTCAGGGATTGAAGTTAGTTCTTTAAATGATGAACCTGGTATTTTTTCTGCAAGATATGCAGGGGAAAATGCAACAGACCAGCAAAATATAGATAAGTTATTAAATAAAATCAATGGAAATACTGACAGAAGAGCTAGATTCGTTTGTTTTATAGCTTTTGGTGACCCCTCAGATTATTCTTCACCTATTATAGCCTCTGGAGAGTCTAGAGGTGTAATTTCCGAAGTTCAAGAAGGAAAAAATGGGTTTGGATACGATTCAATATTTTATAATGAGCAACTTTCTAAGACTTTCGCTCAATTAGATCAGAATGAAAAAATTCTTATAAGCCACAGAGCAGAAGCAGTTAAAGACTTATTAATAAAATTAAATATTTAATTTGTAAATAGTTAAATATTTAAATATTATAAGACTAGGTCCATGCGTAAGAGATTGACTAAGTATATCTTTGTAACAGGCGGGGTTATGTCCTCACTTGGAAAAGGACTCGCCAGTGCCTCTATTGGTGCTTTACTTGAAGCTAGAGGAATAAAGATTTCATTGCAAAAACTTGACCCTTATATTAATGTTGACCCTGGCACCATGAATCCTTATCAACATGGCGAAGTTTATGTTACTGATGATGGGGCAGAAACAGATTTAGACCTAGGTCATTATGAAAGATTTACTGATGCTGTTATTAGCCAAGCAAATAATATTACTACTGGCACAGTTTATAATGAAGTTATATCTAGTGAAAGAAGAGGAGATTATCTTGGAGAGACCGTTCAAGTAATACCTCATATTACTGATGAAATAATTAAAAGAATTTATGCAATTGAACAACAAGAGGATAAGCCAGACGTTAGTATTGTTGAGGTTGGTGGAACTGTTGGTGATATAGAAAGCTTGCCTTTTTTAGAATCTATTAGACAAATTAGATCCCAGCTAGGTAGAGAGAATGCTATATTCATACACTTAACATATGTACCTTATTTGTCGGCTGCGGGTGAGCTCAAAACAAAACCCACACAACATAGCGTGAAAGATTTATTACAAATAGGAATCCAACCAGACATTCTATTGTGCAGAACTGACAGATTTCTTTCCAATGATTTAAAGAAAAAGATAGCGCTTTTTTGTAATCTAAATGTAGAATCGGTCATTACAGCTAAAGATGTTGATATTATCTATGAAGTTCCAATAATTTTTCACAAAGAAGGTCTAGACGATATTATTCTTGAAACACTTAAGATATGGACTAAAGAGCCAGATTTTTCAAAATGGGAAAATGTTGTCGCAAAAACCAGAAGGTTAAAACATGAGGTATCTATAGGTGTTGTTGGTAAATACATAGAACATAAAGATGCTTATAAAAGTTTACATGAAGCATTGGGTCATGCATCTATTGATAACAATGTAAAATTAACCATTAAATATATAGACTCAGAAGATTTAGAAAAAGAATCACCAAAGAAATTATTAGCATCATGTGATGGAATATTGGTCCCAGGAGGTTTCGGAGATAGAGGGTTTGAGGGAAAAATATCTGCTATAGGATATGCGAGAGAGAACAACATTCCTTTCTTTGGCATATGCTTAGGGCTGCAAATGGCAGTGATTGAATATGCAAGAAATGTTTGTGATATTCCAGATGCAGCAACAATAGAGTCAAAGAAGAAATCTAAAAATTACGTTATAGATCTTATGCCAGAACAAAAAAAGTTAGATACTAAAGGCGCAACAATGAGGTTGGGTCAATACCCCTGTGAAATAAAAAAGTCTTCAAAAGTATTTCAATCTTACAAGAAAGCAAAAATTTCAGAAAGACATAGACATCGATATGAAGTTAATCCCGATTATCATGATGTGTTATCAAGTGGTGGAATGATTTTTAGTGGAATGTCTCCCGACGGCACTTTAGTAGAGACAATTGAGATAAAAAAACATAAATGGTTTGTAGCTTGTCAATTTCACCCAGAGTTCAAATCAAAGCCATTTCGCGCTCATCCTTTGTTTAGGGATTTTATAAAGGCTTCATCAAAAAAAGCTTGATGTATAATTCAGACTCTTTTTTTAAAAAAAATAATCTTAGTATGGTCTTCCCTTATGATAACCATAGACTTTCTTTATGTGAAGATAAGAATGATTCTTCGAAAATTCTTTCTGCATTTACCATTGACGACGAAGAAACTTATGACAATGATGATGCCATTACAGTTATGAAAACTCCTGATGGTTTTTGCTTATATGTTCATATAACCAATTTTTCTAATCATATTCAATATAAATCAGTATATGATGAAGAAGCTAAAAAAAGAATCAATACTATATATACACCAGTATGGAATTTTGACCTTTATAGTAGAGATATTGTTGACCAAATAAGTTTAAGAGAAGGAAAAACAAGAGAAACAATTTCAGTCAGATATGATATCTCTAATTATGAAATTATCGATTATAAAGTTCTAAATTGTACTATTAAAGTTGAAAAAAATTATTCATATAAAGAATTTGATGAGAAACTTAAGTCAAATAAAGATTTAGAATTTCTTAATATATTTGCTAACGAACTAAGAGAAAAAAGAATTCAAAACGCCGATTTTTCATCCTTTAATGAGCAATTATCAATATCAGAAAAAAATAAAAAGCTATTTGTTAAAACGAATGATCAGCTTGTTTCTTTTGGAATAGTGTCAGAATTAATGATTCTTGCTAACAAAACTTTCTCAGACTATACAATTGATAATTCTATACCCGCTATATATAGGTCACAATCTAAATCTGACGATTTGGAAGTACTTGAAATACCTGCTGACCCACCAATATCTTTTTACAAAAATGTTTCACCTGTAGAGGTATCAACAGAGTACGGTTACCATTTCGGTTTAGGTGTAAGTTCATATCTGCAGCTGAGTTCACCTATTAGGAGATATTCTGATTCAATACTGATGAGACAGTTAGACAATTGGCTAAAAAATTCTACTATTATGTTCTCTGAAAATGAATTAACAAGCATTATTAAGTCGACTAAAGAACCAGTACAATTAAACAAAAATAAATCCAGGAACAACCATAAGTTTTGGGCACTCAAACTGGTAGAGGAAAACAACTTTACAGAATTGTCAGGATATGTTTACTCTGATTCAAGAAACCAATATGTAATTTATTTTCATGAATTTGGTTTTTTCCATGCGATAAAAAAAATAGACTGCAAAAGACTTTATAAAATCAAGGAAGAAATTAAAATTTCTTATAATTTTATTGATCCAAATGCACTTTATATTGATGGTATTTTAGACATTCCATAACTGTATATTTAACTTTTTAAAGCACTTTCTTATATAAACCATATTTGTTATAATAAAAATGCCCAGTTATTAATTTACTAAATAGCTAATTTTTAATTTGTTTTGATTTAAGGAGATTTGATTTGGGAAAAGATTCATTAACTTTAACTGATAATAGAACTAATAAGACATATGAGATAGATATTGCGGATAGCACTATTAGAGCTAAAGACTTAAGACAGATAAAAGTCACTGATGACGAATTTGGTATGATGAGCTATGATCCATCGTTCGAAAATACTGCTTCATGTAAAAGCAGTGTTACTTATATTGATGGAGATAATGGAATTCTAAGATACAGAGGATACCCAATTGAGCAATTAGCTGAGAGCTCTAGCCAGTTAGAGGTTTCAAAATTATTGATTGATGGAGAGTTGCCAAACGAAAAAGAGTTAAAAAAATGGACTCAGGACATTAAAGATAATAATGATATTCCTGAAGAACTTATAAAAATAGTAGAGAGCTTTCCTAACAATTCTCACCCAATGGGAGTTTTAATTAGTCTTATAGCTGCATTATCAACTTTTTATCCTGACTCTAAAAATATAACAAACGAAAGAGAAAATTATTTAAATATATGTAGACTTATTGCTCAGGTTCCTATACTTGCAGCTTACTATTATAGACACTCTCAAGGACTTAAGGTTGTCCCACCTGATAATTCTTTATCTTATGCGGAGAATTTTCTTAATATGCTTTTTGAAGGTGACGAGAAAAAACTCCATCCAAACTTAGTTAGTGCTATGGATACATTATTAATTTTGCATGCTGATCATGAGCAGAATTGTAGCGCTAGCGTAATGAGAAACGTAGGTAGTTCAGAACCTGATCCATACTCTGCTGTATCTGCTGCAACTTCAGCATTATATGGGCCTCTGCATGGTGGTGCGAACGAGGCTGTACTAGAAATGCTTAATCTGATAGAAACAACTGACAACATACCAGTCTTCCTTGATAAGGTTCAAAAAAAGGAAGTTAAGCTTATGGGTTTTGGACATAGAGTTTATAAGGCATATGATCCACGAGCAAAATATATCAAGAAAGCAGCAGATAGTGTTTTTGAAGTCACAGGAACTAACCCCCTTTTAGATATTGCTCTTAAACTTGAATCTATTGCTTTAAGTGAAGATTATTTTATCCAAAGGAATTTGTATCCTAATGTAGATTTCTATTCTGGACTTATCTATCAGAGTATGGGAATTCCTACAGAAATGTTTACAGTTTTATTTACAATAGGTAGAACCCCCGGTTGGCTTGCTCAGTGGAAGGAATTTTTAGCTGATAAGGATCAAAAAATTGCACGACCTAGACAAGTGTACACAGGGTATGATGCAAGAGATTATCTAGATATCTCTAAAAGATAAATTTAAATAAGATTATGTAGAATATTTGGGTAAATTCCTATAATAATAGTTATGAATGCACATATAAAAATTACAATTTTATTTATGACCGAAAAATCAATAGATTTTACTTGATTTAATTGTCTGTCTGTAAAAATAATTTTTATTAATTTTAGATAATAATAAAAGGATATTAGCGTTCCAATAAGAATAAATGATGGAAGAATTAAACCAAAAGTTTTATAGCTAATTAAAATAATATTAAATTTTGCCCAAAATCCAGCAAACAATGGAGCTCCCGCTAGTGATAGCATAAAGCAGGAAATACAGACTGCTAGAAATGAATTATCTTTATATAGGCCACTTAAGTCTTCTAAGTCAATATCTTCAGATAAGTTAGGAAGAGAATTTAAAGATACATACAAGCCAACATTTGCAAAAGTGTAAAAAGTAAAATATAAAATTAAGAAATCAATTGATATAGAGTTAGGAGCCATTATTCCTACAAGCATCATGCCGGCATGTGGGATGCCAGAATAAGCAAGCAAGCGAAGTAGTTTGCTTTGTCTTATAGCAAGCAAAGAACCAATAACTATAGAAATAACGCTTAAAAAACCAATAATTATTAGAATTTCATTATTAGATTGCTCATTAGTTAAAACATCAAAAAAGAATATTAAAAAACCAATAATAGCTATTTTTGGAATTGTGCTTAAAAAAGGAAGTATATTCATTGGAGCTGACTCATAAATATCTGAAACCCAAAATTGTAAAGGATAAAGAGCGCATTTAAAACAAATTGCAATCATTAGGAAAATGAAAGCAATTACTAACAAAAAGTCGCTAGATGCCCAATTAATATCAATAAAGTTCGTGGTCCCTGCGATAGAATAAAAAAGCACCGCAGAAAAAATTAAGCAAACAGTAGATATCGTTCCAAAAAAGAAAAATTTTGTAGCTGCTTCAATAGATTTTTTAGAATTTAACCCCATCCCTGAAATTAAATAAAGAGGGATGCTTAACAGTTCAAAAGATATGATTAATGTGAAAAATTCTCTTGCTGATACAACTAGCATCGCCCCAACTAAGGAAAGTATCAGAAGAAAACAGTATTCATTAAAGTATTTTCTCAGTTCATCCGTTTTTGAATTCGAAACAATTAATAATGAAAAAGTAGATGCAATTACTAAGATTAATTTTATTATCTTTGTATACACATTGTTTTCAAATGTTGAATTTAAATGGAATCCATCAGGAATTTGTACTATCAACAAGATGATAGACACTGTTGCCCCTAAAAAAAGCATGCTTTTATTTAGAAATCTTTTATGACCTAAATCAAATATTGAATTGGCTAAGAGTGCGATTGAAAGCACTATTAAAGTTATTTCGGGGAGTAAAAAATTTATTGACTCCATATGCTTACCTCACGGATTATATAGTATGGTTCAGCCTGAATAAAACTAGTTACAAAACTCGGGAATATTCCTATTAAACATATCAAAATTACCAAAATATAGCATATTGTTTTATCATCTATTTCTAAGTCTCTTTTTATATTGTTAGAGTCAACAAATCTTAAGCATATTTTTTTTACTGTCCTAAACATATAAATTGTTGTTATAAAAATTCCAAATATTGGAACAATAAGTAGAAGATATTGATTTGAGTGGTATACACTAAGCATTATCAAAAACTCTGCTACAAAACCACTAGTCAAAGGAAAGCCAATACTAGCAAATGCTGCGAAAATAAATACATATCCTAGATTAGGTGAATCGTCGACCATTGAGCTTAACTCTTTAATAGATCTCGTTTTTTTTATTCGGTGAATAATCCCAACTGAATAGAAGAGTAAACATATTATTAATCCATGAGATATTGTTTGTGTTATAGCTCCAACCATACCTAAGTGCGAATTCATAGCTAATGCAAGAAAGATATATCCTATATGAGACAATGAAGCATAAGCTGCTAAATATTTTAAGTCGTCTTGCATCATAGCAGTAAAAGCTCCATAAATTATATTTATAGAAGCTAATATTATCAGCAAAGAGGTATATTCAGTAAATGCAAGGCTAAGGATAGGTATGATAATTTTAATAAATCCGATAATCCCTATTTTCATAAGAATTCCAGCAAAGATTATAGATCCAGCAGTTGGCGCAGTTCCATGTCCATCAGGTACCCAAGTATGAAAAGGCCAAAGTGCAGAATGAGAACCGAAACCTATAAAGAGTAAGAAGAATGCAAATAAATTATTAGATGAAAAAATTTCTTTACTAGAGACTATTGAACTTATAGAAAAAGTACCTTCTGAAATCCCTATAACAGCAAGACCAAAAAATATCAACAAAGAGCCAAAAAGCAAATACATTGTAATTTTATATGCGCCGTAATTTTTAGTACCAACAGCTAAATAATTTAAAACTTTGGAGAATGGACCTGACACTTCTCTTTCTAGGTTGTATCCCCAATTCATAATCATTAGGAACATAGGAACAACTGCTATTTCGTAGAAAAGAAAAAATACAAATAAATCATCTGATAAAATTAGCCCATATATGCCCACAGATATTAGCAAAATTAAAGTATTAATTTCATTTAACCTTTTTTCAGTTTTTAAAGTAGAAAATAAGGCAGTCGTGATTGTTATGTTAGACAAAAACAATAACGCTATAGATATATTGGTTGAAATAAAGCTCATTGATATTCCTAAACTAGGAAAAAGACTATAAAGTGTAATGGAGTCTCCATATTCATTAGACCTAGAAAAGTATGTGAATATTGAAATTATGAAAAATGTCATGAATGAAGATAATATAGGTAAATATTTTACAATCTGCTGCTTGTCTTTAAACGAATTTATAATAATTGATACAAATATAGGAAAAACTAAAATTAATAACAAGTAGGTCATAATAATTCTCCGGCATGAGACATGTTAGACAATATCGCAGCAAAGAAGGCAAGGAGAATGAAAAACAAAACCATCCTTATAGCATACTTCCTAGCTATGCCATCTTGCATTTCCATTAAAACCTTTGAGACACTAAGAAGTTTGAATGGAATGATATTTATCAATCCATCTAAGATATTCCTATCAAACCAAGCAATAGAATTAGCAAGGGACTTAAAAAACTTATTGTATATTTCAAGATAAATTGGTTCAGAATTAAAAACACTTTTAGCCAATTTGTCTAAGCTGAAAGTTAAATTCTGTATTTTTTCTTCATAAAAATAATTGACGTATATAGAAACAAATATAATTAGCTGAATCGAGATCAGAAAAACAATATCTATATTAAAATTACTCACATCAAAAGGTATTGAATCTAAAAAGATTTCTTTTGTTAATGGTCCAAAGGTTGAAAAAAATGCTAAAACTAGTAAGGGCAAATAATAGAACCAACTAATTTCTTGCATTTTTTTATTGATTAAATTTTTAAATTTAAAATCGGTTAAATAAAAATAAAGCCTTGATGTATATAATGCAGTGAAAACAACACTGATGATTAATAATCCTAGCTCTAAGTATTTTTTTTCATTAAATACTTCCATTAAAATAATTTCTTTTGAATCTGAACCAGTGAAAAAATAAATTGAAGACAATGAAAGACATCCAACAAGAAGCACTATCCCAGTTAGAGAAGTAGTTTGTATGCTTCCTTTTAATTTGTGCAAGTCTGAAGTACCTATCGTTGCTATTACGACACCTGCAAGTAAAAACAACATTGATTTAAAGAAACTATGAGAGAACAAATGATATTCAGCAGCCATTCCATGTCCAAGACCTATTGCAATATACATGAGACCAATATGAGAAATAGTTGAGAAAGCAAGAATTTTTTTTATGTCGTTTTCTCTGTACGCCATAATAGAACCTACAAATGTAGAAACCAGGCCTATATAGAATAAAAACTCTAGAGCATTGTCTATAGAAGGTATATTGGCAAACAATGTAGGAGACAGCTTTACCAAAAGGATAACACCAGCAACAACCATAGTTGCTGAGTGAATTAATGCAGATACAGGAGTAGGTCCCTTCATAGCTTTCGGTAACCATATGTTGAAAGGAAATTGAGCTGATTTAGTTAGCACCCCAATAATAATAAAGATAATCCCAGTAGACATAAATATTGAATTCTCAGGAAGAATTGTAGAATCAAATAAAATAAAATTAAGCGATCCTAATTTAGATACAATAATTATAATTCCTGATAAGAAAAATAAGTCACCAACTCTAGTAATCCAAAAAGCAATTGTAGAAGATTTAATTGCTTCGTCATCCTTATTCCAAAACCCTATCAGAAAATATGATGCTAAGCCGAGAAATTCCCAAAAGATAAAACTACCTAGCAAATCGTTTGAAATGACAAATAAGAACATAGCTGTAATAAAAATTGTAAGGAAAAGAAAATATTTATTATATCTTGCATAAGATTCTTCAGCGATAAACTTAGAAGAATAGATTAGTATCAAAACAGAGATGAGTAATACCACTAGCGAAATCAATGTATATAATTTTATTCCTAAATGAAACGTTATAGGAAGAAACCAAGAGTCTTTTAAAAGAACTCCAATATTTATAAAATTAAAACTAGTTGTTCCATTGATGTCAGATAATAAATCATAAGAATATACAGGAATGATTAATGCAATTATTACAGAGTATAAAATAGTTGGTAGAATCCAGGCAAGTTGCCTTGGACCTTTTAGCACATTATTTAAATACACTGAGGCTATTGGCAAAACTGATAAAAATATAATTAAATCAACAAAATTCATTCTTAAAAGTCCTTCAATTTATCTAAGTCGTCTATGTCGATAGTATTGTTAGTTCTTTGATTTATTAAGAAAATTGCTAAGCCTATAGCAACCTCACAGGCTGTAATGACTAATACAAAAAGAATAAAGATGTTAGCAATCTCATTTGCATGAGCCTTGGAGATTGTTATAAATAATAAGTTTATACCATTTAAGAAAAGCTCTATTCCTATAAGAATTGACAATATATGTCTTTTGCTCAGTAACATGAAAATTCCTATTGAACTTATAAGAATGGATGTGTAAACAAGAACCATAAACATTCTATTTTATTTCCTTCCTAAACTTAAGCAAAGTTAAACATCCAACAATAGTTGCAAGTAAAAGAACTGAAGATATTTCTAATAGAGCAAACCAGTCATTAAACAAAGAGCTGCTTATCTCTTTTGATGAAAAGATTGTGGAACCATTAAAATTCTTCTCTAGCTCTATAAATGTTTCTGATTGAGAAAACAAAAAAGAAATGCTAATGAAAAAAAGAAATGAAACAACAAGTGCTCTTATTGGTCGATTAAAAGATTCACCAAGATTTTTATAGTCCCAGTTTCCGGTCAGAATTATTGCAAAGAGAAATAATATTAAAGTCCCCCCAGTATAAAGGAGTATTTGAACAGTCCCTAACAAAGCAGATCCCACAAGTATAAAAATAAAGGCAATAAGGAATAGAGTTACTCCGAAAAAGAATGCAGACCTAATAATTTTAGAACTCATCGATGTTGCAAATGCAGAAAGAATTGAAAGAATACAAAAAATCAAAACAATACTGTTAATCATTTTTTGTCACCCAGAGTTGGCTTTTGAGAATTTTGCAAAAAACTTCCTCTTGCCCACGATTCTTCTAACTCTGTTGCATTTTTCATCATTTTGGATTTTGTTAAAAACAAATCGGACCTCAATGTTACAGGTTTCTCTGGAGTTTTCATCATGATAATAGCATCAACTGGACAGATCTGAACACATAATTCGCATTGAATGCAGCTTTGTAAGTCAAGATTAAAAATTTTCGCCCATCCTCTACCGTCTCTTTTCTCGATTTCAATCTCTATTATTTGAGAAGGGCAAATTCTTTCACAAAGTTTACAGGCAATACAATTCTCATCTCCTGTTTCTTTGTTGGCAGTTAAACCAAAAGTTCCAAGTCTCAATCTTTCTGGTAATTCTCTTTTCTCTAGTGGGTAATTAATCGTAATACTTTTTTTCGGAATATTCTTAAGAGTGAATCCTAAATTTCTAAAAATGTTTTTAGTTATCTTTACTATATTCATATTACTAAAAATCACCAAAATATTTAATGAAACACGCGAATAACAATGCTACAAAAGATATTGGAATTAATTTTATCCAATTAAACCTTAATAATTGGTCTATTCTAATTCTAAAGAAGCTCCATCTAATAAATAATATCAATGTAAAGAAAACCAATGCTTTTAGTACGATTATTATATTTGAATCAAAAAAAGGACCATTGGGTCCACCAAAAAAAACTATTGAGCCAAGCACCGAAATTCCAAAAAGATGTGCATATTCAGCTAAGTAAAAAATTGCAAATTTAATACCTGAATATTCAGTTGTATAGCCAGAAACAAGCTCAGATTCTGCTTCTGAAAGATCAAACGGTATTCTATTTCCTTCAGCTAGGGCAGAGATAAAAAAGATGATAAAACTAATTTGTCCGAGGAAAGGATAAAAAATTGTCCATGTATCTTTTTGTGAATTAATTATATCGGCAAAACTCAGACTCCCAATAAGAATGCAAGGAATCAGCAATGAAATTACTAACGGAATTTCATAGGATATGATTTGAGCTGTAGTTCTTATTACAGATATCAAAGCATACTTGTTGTTTGATGACCATCCAGATACAAAAATTCCAACAATTATTAAGGAGCTAATGGCGATAAAGAGCATTAGACTCAAATCAGCATTAATCATAGGATTGTCAAAATAGAATGGCAAAAGAGCAAATGATGCTAGACTTACAACCATTACCCATATAGGACCAAAGTTAAACAATAGTGAATCAGAATTTTTAGGCATAGAATCATCTTTTATCATTAATTTTAATGCATCAGCCAATGGTTGAAGCCAGCCATGAGGTTTTCCAACAAGATAAGGCCCAATTCTAGATTGAATTCTTGCTGCCACTTTTCTTTCCAGCCATACCAAGTACGCAACGATTAGTATTAGCACAGATACTGATTTAAATATAGGAACGCTAAATTCTATAAAATCACTAAACATTACCTATCTACATCTCCAAAAACAGGGTCAAGGGAACCTAGTATTGCTACTGAATCGGCAACATAATTTCCTGGCAATATTTTTTCAATTACAGATAAGTTTGAAAAAGAGGGGGCTCTAATTTTCATTCTGTATGGTATGGAAGTTCCATCTGAAACAACAAAAAAACCAAGCTCTCCTCTGGGCGATTCCACAGAAGAATAAAAAGAACCTTTAGGTGGTCTTATTAGCTTCGCACTTTTCAGAGGCTTTCGAGAACACAAATCACCAGAAGGAACACCTTCTATTATTTGCTCAACAATTTTAAGGGATTGCATATTCTCCCTAATTCTTACTATAGTTCTATCATACGCATCACCATTTTTACCAAGAGGGATGGTGAAATCAAGTTCTTCATAACATTCGTATGGAGAATTCTTTCTTATGTCGAAATCAATGCCGGAAGCTCTAGATACAGGCCCAGAGCATCCATTTTCATTTGCTAATTCTTTAGATATTACTCCAATATTTTTGGTCCTTTTTTTAATTATTTCGTCTTGAGAGAACATGTTGTCATATTCGAGCAACAATGGTCTTAAATATGAAATCAAATCGTGAATTTTAACTACTAATTCTGGCTTTAAATCATACCTCACTCCACCAATCTGATTAATATTTGTATGAAAGCGGGTGCCCGTGAGTTCCTCCATAATATCAAGGATTTTTTCTCTTTCTCGGAAGCAGTAAAGAAACAGACTTGCTCCACCACCTAAAGCTCCACCCAAATCAAGTCCATATGTTCCAAGTGCAACTAAGTGAGAACTAATTCTCTGAAGTTCCGCTACAAGAACTCTTATGTATGAAGCTTTCCTTGGTACTTCAATCTCACACATCTTTTCAACTACGTTAACAAAACCAAGTGAATTAGAAGTAGGGGATAAATAATCATCTCTTTCAAGTACAGGTGGAATCATATCGTAATGTAAGACTTCAGTTAATTTCTCAACTCCTCTATGAAGATAACCAAGATAAGATTCAACTTTATTGATTTTTTCCCCCTGTAGGTGAAGTTTTAGCCTAAACACACCATGAGTAGAAGGATGTTGTGGCCCCATATTGATTGCTAAATCACCAAAGTCTTGTTCTACAATTTTGTCTTCCAAGCTTCATACTCCTCTCTGGTTGGACGATATGGTAAATTATGCGAGTCCATAGAATATTCCTTTCTCAAGGGATGACCAATCCAATCTTCTGGCATCATTATTCTTTTTAAGTTTGGATGGGCAACAAAATTGATTCCAAATAAATCATATATCTCCCTTTCTTGCCAGTTTGCTCCAGTAAATATTTGAGATAGCGAATCTATTTCAAAACTTTTGTTAAGACTAATATTAAATTCAACATCTTCCTTCAGATTGTTATTAGAAATTACATAGGTTAAGATCAAACCTTCTTCAAAATCGGTAGCGGTTATAAATTTAAGATACTGAAAACCTTTATTTTTAAATTGTAATGCATAATCAAGAATGTCATCTTTTTCAATAAAATTATTTAGAATTAAATTCTTTTGTTTTTTGATTTTATTGTTATTAATTGGAATTTCGTTTTCTATGCATTTTGGTACATTCTTTGTTGGTGAAGTTTTCCCGGTCGTGATAATATTTTGCAACTCAAGTATGCCTTCGATAAATGCTTCAGGTGTCGGGGGACAACCTGGAACATAAACGTCTACAGGTATTACCCAATCAACACCTGGTACTACACTGTATATGTGTCTATAATGATCTCCAGATATTGCGCAACTACCTGCAGCAATTACCCATTTAGGGGATGCCATCTGATCATATAAAGTTTTAATCCTCTCAGACATTTTAACTGTAACAGTTCCAGCAATTATCATTAAATCCGCTTGCCTTGGAGAAGCTCTTGTTATCATTCCAAGCCTATCAAGATCGTATCTAGAAGAAAAAGTTGCCATCATTTCGATTGCACAACATGCAAGACCAAATGATAGTGGCCAGAGACTAGATTTTTGGGCCCAATTAAATAATTTACTAGTATTGGTAATAAATAAATTAGCTCCAGGAACTTTGGAAAAGAACCCTATCTCTTCTAATGATTTTTTTACATTTCCCATTTTAAATAACCCTTTTTATATGCGTAAATCCAGCCTATAAACAGTATTATTATGAAAGTAATAAAGGATAAATAAGATAACTTAGTAGGATCGCTGAGACTTAAAATCCATGGAAAAATAAAAACCAGTTCTATATCAAAAAGAATAAAAATTAAAGCAATTTTAAAATATGAAATTGGTATTTGTTTCCAAGAGCTTTCGATGCTTGGTTCGCCGCATTCATATATAGAGTCTAAAGGAGTAGACTTTCTACCTATCGTAAACTTAATTACTTTAGAAGTTAGAATCATTAAAAGTGGTATGCTAATAATAGCAATAAAAATTACGAGAAAATAACTGTATTGCATCATGACCCAGCACTATATTTTTAACAGATTATCGCTTAATTGCAATGTATTGGAGAGGAAAGGGTAGTTTGGCTAGCCCCCCAGCTGCCTACTTATTATTAAATTATAAACTCGATCTATTGTGCTAACTATTTCTATGAAAAAATTATCCAATAATTGAACTTCTAATTCATTCTTATTAGATTGTTGATTCGACAGCTCTTCAACAAGTTTCTTGTTCTCATCTCTTATTTTATGAACCATTTCATCTAATTCATCTTCTGATAAAGTTTCAATTAGAGCTAAATCTTGATTATCAATCTTTAATTCAACAATTCTTTTTTCTACTAAATTAATTGAAAAGGGAGGGTTTTCTTTAAAAGATCTGTTAAAAATGTCTATGATTATGTTGTCTCGCATCACTTAAATTTATGTATGTTCGAAATAGTTAGCGAAAGTAGTTTTATGGTTTGCTCTATATCTTTCAAAATAGCTATTGAGCTCGGACTATGAAGATATCTTACCGGTACGGACAACACAGTTGCTTTTGACCCTTCCCCTGTGACTTGAAACGCGGTTGAATTTGTTCCGCCTGCATTTTTTGCTGTTAATTGATAATTTATCTTTTTAGATTTAGCAATATTTTCGATAAATGCATTAAAATCTCTGTCAGCAATTAAGTATTTATCTGATATGCGTATTTCAGGGCCATTTCTTAATTTTGCTAAAGTTTTATGCTTTGGTACTCCAGGTAAATCATTGGATACTGTACCTTCAAGTGCAATAGAAAAATCAGGTCTAACCCTTGAATTTATTATTCTTGCACCTCTTAGGCCCATTTCCTCCTGCACAGAAGCAGAAACAGTTAACTGACATTTGAGATTTTGTTTCTTAAGCTTCTTAACGGTTTCAATTGCTACAAAAAGCCCAACCCTATCATCTAATGCTTTTGAAAGAACTCTATTATTGTCTATTACACATTTAGTTGAAAAAGTAACTGAATCACCAACTTTTACTATTTGTTTCAATTTCCTGTATTCAATTCCAGAATCTATAATGCAATCATCAATTTCCGGTGCATTGTCCCCATCTTTTCTAATATGTGGTGGTACAGCGCCGACTGTAACGTCTATTTCGGATTTGCCCCATATTGTCAATCTTTGTCCATAAAAAAGTTTAGGGTCTATCCC
>CEQP01001036.1_pt1 | contig 18422 bp, 14 predicted proteins | sample 356291 | NCBI WGS metagenome assembly CEQP01 (sample SAMEA2621221, study PRJEB7988) | marine metagenome | isolation source: saline water (ENVO:00002010), including | reverse complement strand
AATAACCCGCCTCTCCTCCAACACCAAATCAACGCTAGTCTCTTCGAGACATACACAAACCCCAGAAGTAGGGTGGCCAGCCCAAGCCCTCGCTAGCGCAGCCACCTCCTCCCTCAAAGGATTTTCATGAGCCCGACTCGCAAGGACTTCCTCAAAATTTCCGCTGGTGGCGCACTCGCCGCCAATACTATGGGAGCCGAAGAGGTTTCAGCCTCACCTGCTGATCATGACCCAATCCGCCCAGCAGACCAATGGGGTGCGCGGATCATCCAGAACTCTCCCAGGAGCTTGGACATCCTGATCCTCGGCGGAACCGGATTCATCGGACCCTTCCAGGTCCGCTCGGCTCTGGATCGTGGGCACAGCGTGACCCTGTTCAACCGCGGGTCGGGCCGAAACATGTTTCCCTACCTTGAGACCCTGAGAGGGGACCGAAATGGAGATTATGAATCCCTCAAGGGTCGGCGTTGGGATGTAGTCATCGACAACGCAACCAACAACCGTCAATGGATCGAGACGGCCGCAGAGGCACTCAAAGACTCGGTTGATCAGTTCATATTCGTGTCTTCACGGTCAGCATACTCCGACGTAAGTCGTGTCCCCATGACTGCAGATGCACCGACATGGACCTTCGAAACCGCCGGGGTTCCAGACGATCAGGATCGACTCCCTTACGGTCTAGGCAAAGCCGAAATGGAGCGCATCGCGCAAAGAATTATGCCGGGCCGCACCACAATTCTTAGACCAGGCCTGATCATCGGGCCAGGTGATGAAACAGATCGCTTTACATACTGGCCTGTCCGGATAGATCGAGGTGGCGAAGTACTGGCACCGGGAGACGGGACTGACCCGATTCAGATCATTGACGTGCGTGACTTTACTGACTTTACGGTTAAGCTGGCTGAGGATGCCACCCTGGGTGAGTTCAACTGCGTCGGACCACGGACACCGCGCCCCTTGGCGGAACTGCTCTACGGCATCCGAGCTGTCACAACGACCGAAACCTCTTTCACTTGGGTGCCACGAGAGTTTCTGGCAAGGCACGGCGTGCGCCCCTACCAAGAAATGCCCGTGTGGCGCCCACCTGTGGACGGGAGTCAGGGTTTTGCGCGGTTTGACCTCACTCCTGAAGTAGAGGCCGGGCTCACTTTCCGCTCTCTAGCAGACACAGCAACCGCCACCCTCGAGTACCATTACTCGAGACCAGCAGAGAGACAGCAGAACTTCCGTTCCGGTCTTTCCGCCGATCGAGAAACTGAGGTCTTATCCGCATGGCACGCCCAAAACGACTGATCAAGTGTATCCAGGTCTCGAGATGAGCTGAACACAAGCTCCACCTCTCGGTTACATGGCACCTTAGGTTCTGCCTAAGTTTTATGCGTACGCTGAAGAACTCTGCATGCCAACCCGGACCCCTATGGATACGCCCATCGGAAGCGCGAGACGGCTGAAAGCGACGAGCGCCATCGCCGCCGCCGTCTCGGCCGCGTGCTCCCTTGCGCCCCCTCCTGTCCCACTTTCAGTAGTCGACCGTATGCCGAAAGGCTATACAGGGGCTGACAGCGCACTAATCCAAGACTCCTCTGTGAGCCTGTCTTGGTGGGAAGCGTTCGAGGACCAGACATTAGACTCTCTCGTGGTAGCTGCTCTAGAATCGAACTTAGATATCCAAGAAGCCACTTCTCGAATCGAAGAAGTCCGAGCCCAGTATCGTATCGCCAGGTCATCTCTGCTCCCTTCTCTTACAGCAGGAACGGACGCATCTCGTTTCAGCCAGCCTGCGAATGCGGGTCAGTTCGGTGCGATTTTTGGTGGCTCGAACGAAGAGGGAAGCGACCCGACTCTCCCTGAGCGACCGGACCGCTTCACCTTCTCCACATTCGGCGTAAGCGTAGGCACCGCATACGAACTAGACTTCTGGGGGGCACTGAGCAGTGGCCGCCGAGCAGCTTACGCGGACTACCTCGCCGTCGGCGCTGACGCTCAGACCGTGGCGATCACAGTCGCAGCCGAGACGATTTCGGGATATTTCGAGCTCCGAGACCTTGTCACTCGAGAGGTGATTCTGACCGAAGTCGTCGATCTTCTAACAGAGAGACTGACGCTGACGGAAGACCGTTATCAGAGAGGTGTCGTATCTTCGATTGAGCTTTACCAAATCCAGCAAGACCTCAACGCAACGCGATCCGGCCTTCCTCTTCTCGGAAGCCAGATTGTTTCAGCTCGAGGCCGCCTTGCCGTGCTCCTTGGGCGCTACCCGCATGAAGTAGAGCCTATGCTGACAGGGTTAGGAATCCCGACAATAAACCTCAAAGCAATCCCTTCAGGAATCCCAGCCAGAATACTATCGAGGCGACCCGACCTGGCGGCAGCCGCATTCAGGCTCGAAGCGGCCCGACAGAGAGTGGGTGAGCGAAAAGCAGCCCGACTCCCGTCAATCAACCTGACGGGCTCTACCGGAACACAAAGCGCGGAGCTCACCGATATTATCCGAGCGGATCAATGGTTCACAAACTTCGTAGCCTCACTAACAGCTCCGATCTTTTTGGGCGGCCGGCTCAAGGCCGACCAGGAAGCGGCAGAGGCTCGCTACGCGCAAGAAGTGGCCCGATACGCTCAGTCTGTTCTAACGGCATTCCAAGAAGTAGACGCAGCAATCGCAGGATTCGACGCCCAGCGAAGCCGCAACTCAGTAGTTGATGAACAATTGAGGGCCGCTGAAGCCTCCGCAGCCGCCGCGCGCCTCCGTGTCGAACAAGGCGTCGGTGATTACGTCGGCTATCTCGACGCTCTCAGAACACTGCTCAATGTAAAGGACACACAGTCCTCCGCAGAGCGAGAACTAGCGACCGCCAGACTGCAAGTGCACCGAGCCCTAGGTGGTACTTGGGTCTCCGAGACGACCAATGCACACGACTCCGAACAAAGGCAGCGATGATCCCCAAGCCCCCGACCCGACGCCGGCTCACTCTTCAGGCCGCCATACTTTTGATAGGGGCCTTGATTGCGAGCGCGTTGCTTCTTAGCCGCCCAGCCCCGGAGCGTATAACCACCCCCAGGCTCGCTCCTTTAGTTACCGCGACAGTGATGACGCCACGGTCCACACCACTCGTAGTCGAGGGCACAGGCACCGTCCGGCCTGCTGCCGAAATCACCCTGTCAGCCGAGGTCGGAGGTCGTGTCGTCAGCGTATCCCCAAAACTTGTTCGAGGTGGAGTTTTCTCTGCAAAAGACACCCTCTTCAAGCTGGATGATCAGAGCTACCGAAACGCTGTATCCGTTGCCCAAGCAGAAGTCGAACAGCGCAGGGTAGACGTAGCAATCGCAGCCCAGAACCAATTGATCGCACAACGCGAATACGAGCTACTGCGACAGAGGCTTGGCTCTGACGCCCCGCCAGACACGAGCCTAGCCGCGCAGCTCGCACGCCAGCAGCCTCAGTACGAGGCCGCGGAGGCTTCCCTTTACAGAGCTGAAGCCCAATTGGCAGACGCAGAATTGAACCTTGAGCGCACGGCCGTACTCGCGCCTTTCTCGGGCCGCGTCCGATCGGAGTCAGTTGACATCGGCCAATTCATCTCACCGGGGCAGGCGATAGCTGACATTTACGGCACTGAAGCGGTAGAGGTCGATATTTCACTGAGCACTAGGCAGGCAGCACTCATCGATGGTCTCTGGGCCGAAGACGGAGCCGGACGAACACCGGCGGTTGTGCGCTCAGAATTCGGAGGTTCGTGGCACGAGTGGAACGGCTTCGTGGAACGCGCGTCAGGAGCACTCGACGAAGCTACACGGACAGTCCAGATCGTCATCCGTGTACCTGACCCATTCGCAGCATCCGCTATACGACCTCCGTTGCTAGTAGGGTCATACGCTCGATCTCGCATCGCCGGTCGAGCCGTCGAGGCATACTACGCCATCCCTAGGACGGCTCTCCGTGACGGTCCTTCGGTTTGGACGGCCACGACCCAGGGCACCCTCGTGTCATTGCCGGTAGAGGTAATCCAAGAGATACAGGACACCGTGTTCTTAATCGCCGACATGGGCGACACAACGAAAGTCATTGTTAGTGACTTGGCCGTAATGACAGAGGGGATGAGAATCCGCATCGCTGATTCCAATGAAACCGATACCGAGGCCGAGAATAGCGAAACGACAACCGTCACTCACAACACAGGGGCTGCCAGCACTGGGCCCGCGCGCAGAGGCGGTTTATGAACGGCGCGATAAAATGGATGATTCGCAACAGGGTTACCGCAAATCTCCTGATGGTATTCATCCTGGTCGCCGGTTCGTTTGGTGCCATCTCTCTCCGCAAGCAGGTATTTCCGGAGTTCTCTCCTGAATTGATCAACATCTCGGTCGCTTATCCTGGAGCATCCCCAATCGAGGTTGAGGAGGCTATCGTCGTTCCGACTGAAGCAGCCCTTGAGTCAATCGACGAAGTAGAAGAGGTCAACGCGACCGCGTCACAGAGCCTCGCTGTAGTCACCGCAGAGCTACGAAGCGGTGTCGACAAGCAACAGGTCCTCGACGAAGTAAAATCCGCCATCGACCGCATCAGGACGTTTCCAGTCCAAATTGAACGACCGGTTGTAAATCTGGCATCGCCCCGCTCCCAAGTCATTCAGCTGGTCGTTTCGGGCAACGTGGGTGAACGGGCACTTAAAGTGCTGGCGAAAGAAGCGCGAGACGACCTAATCGCGCTTGGAGCGATCTCTGACGTCCAGATCTCAGGTACTAGAGATTACGAATTGTCGATTGAAGTGTCCTCCGACATCCTCGACGCATACGGATTCTCGCTGTCCCAACTGGCTACGATTGTACGACGAGAAAGCCTCGAACTTTCGGGTGGCGAAATCGAGACTCGTGACGGGCGTGTTCTGCTCAGAACACAGGGGCGCAATCAGACTGCAGAAGATTTTCGCGATATAGTGGTGCTTGCAGAAGCCGATGGGACCGAAGTCCTCCTCAGTGACATCGCCACGGTAACAGATGGATTCGCCAACTCAGACCTAGCTGCAACATTTAATGGTCAGCGAGCGGTAGTGGTCACAGCTTATCGGGTCGGAGAGGAGAGCGTGCTCGACGTCGCCGAAGCCGTCCATACGTATGTAGCCAACTTTTCAGCACGGCTGCCTAAGGGCGTGACCGCGTCCGTGTGGCAGGACCAGTCTATTGTTTTGGACGGGAGGCTAAAGCTCTTAATCAAGAATGGGATCCTTGGTCTGACGCTAGTCCTGATAGCCCTTACGCTTTTCTTGGACCTGAAGCTGGCCGCATGGACAGCAATAGGGATTGGGATCTCATTCATCGGCGCATTCGCGCTACTCGCCCCCCTCGGCGTAACGATGAACACGATCTCACTTTTCGGCTTCATCCTTGCTCTCGGCATCGTGGTCGACGACGCAATCGTCATGGGAGAAAACATCTTCGCTGAGAGGGAGAAAGGTCGATCCCCTCTCGAGGCTGCTGAGGTAGGAGCAATCCGCATAGCACGCCCAGTGGTGTTTGCTGTTCTCACGACTGTGGTAGCCTTTGCTCCCCTCCTGTTTATCGAAGGCACTCTTGGGCGCCTTTTGATCGATTTACCCCTCGTGGTAATTACGGTGCTCCTCCTCTCGCTCGTAGAAGCACTCTTCATCTTGCCGATGCACCTATCGCACGATGACGCATCGAGTCGCACCTCAAATCGTTTCCTTGTAAGGATCAATGAGACTCGAGCCCAAGTCGACATCATCCTTCAGAGATTCATTTCTGGACCGCTCACCAGGGGTGTTCGCTTCAGCATCTTCAACCCTGGAGTGATCATGTCGGGGGCACTGGCGTCGATACTCATCTGCTTCGGTCTGATCGGTGGCGGGCGCCTTCCTTTTTCCTTCCTGCCCTCTATTCAGGGTGAGACCGTCGTAGCCAACCTTCAGATGCCGCCAGGCACTTCAGTCGAACGGACGCTAGAAGTCATTCAGAAGATCGAGGCATCTGTCCTGAGAGCCGGAGATCGGATGGCAATGGACCTTCCGTCTGACCACCCCTCCCCGATCCAAAACCTCTACTCTGTGGTCGGAGGTGGTGGCGGAAGTGGTGGGCCGGGGCAGACTGACACACCTCGGAGCTCGTCCTCTAGCAGAGCGTCACTAACGGTTGAGTTGCCCAACCCCGAGGTGAGTGCATTCACCCCGTTAGAGTTTGAGACCGCTTGGCGAGCAGAACTGCCTGAACTAAGCGGCGTAAGGTCCTTTACAATCACATCGGATTTCTTCCGTGTAGCGGAAGCTATTCAGGTTCAGCTCGCATCAGCTGACGAGCAAGCGCTCAAAGAAGCATCCGCAGACGTAGCCACCGAACTTGCTCAGTTCAGTGGGGTATTCGACATCCTTACCGACGATGACCGAGGTGAGCAAGAATTTCAGATCGACCTACGTCCGGATGCTAGGACACTAAGTATCACCCTCGAAGATCTAGCGAACCAAGTGCGCGGTGCGTTCTTTGGTGCAGAGGTTCAGAGACTGCAACGCGATGGTGAGGAGATGCCCGTCTACATCCGTCTCCCTGAGTCGGAGCGAGACGCCGTCGCAGACCTGCTCGTCTTCCGCGTGTCTACACCCGGGGGCGCCCGTGCACCACTCGACCAAGTCGCAACCATCTCTCTAGGGAGTACGCCAACAAGTATCACTCGACGAGAGGGTGAGCGAATTGTTTCTGTAACCGCTGATGCCGATGAGTCTGTCGTAACGACTGACGAGGTGAATCGCCAACTAGAGCGTGTAGTCCTACCGATGCTGAGTGAGAGGCACCCAGGCGTTTCATTCGGCTTGAGTGGCGAGCGAGCCGAGCAAGACGACACTTTCGCATCTCTCGGTCGTGGCTTCATGCTTGCCCTTCTTGGGATCTTTGCCCTGCTCGCGATCCCGCTGAACTCATACATACAGCCATTGGTGATCATGTCCGCGATTCCGTTCGGGATCATCGGCGCACTGATAGGACACGCAATTATCGGCGTTCCCGTGGGCCTCTTCAGCTTGTTCGGGATCATCGGGCTAACCGGAGTTGTCGTAAACGACACACTGGTGTTCATGGACTTCGTGAATGCAGAGAAGGACAGAGGCCTTGTGCTAGAGGATGCACTGCTCAACGCGGCGCGTCAGAGATTCCGTCCGATCTTCCTCACATCACTCACGACCTTCCTAGGTATCTCACCGCTGATCTTCGAGCGGAGCATCCAGGCGCAGTTCCTGGCGCCAACCGCCGTCAGTCTCGGCTTTGGGATTTTATTCGCCACCCTCTTAATCATGGTGGTTGTTCCAGCCCTAGCGGTTACCGAAGATCGCATTGTCAGGTGGTTCAAGCGTCGGCGAACTATGGCGGTCGAGGGTGCGGCGGCGGCCGAAGTGTTTAGTTCAGCAGGAACCTGAAACCCTCTGGCGTGGTGCGGCCGTCAACCGAACATTGTCGGGCCTCTTAGAAGCAAACGAACAATCACCTCGTCTGCTTCGACACACTCGCGACTGGTTGTACATGATTGTTCAATCGGCCGGGACCTCGACCACGGAGTAAGGTTTGGAGCAAGGAAATACCGAAACCGGTAAAAATATTCTCAATGGTGTCTCCAGCACCGTGCACGAACGGGTTGTAGGTCAACACGAGGCAGTTGAAGGGCTACTCGTAGCACTTCTGACGGGAGGTCACATTCTTCTTGAGGGACTTCCTGGGCTAGCTAAGACACTCATGGTCCGGACCCTCGCGGAAGCGATCCACACCAGATTCCGACGAATTCAGTTCACTCCCGACCTTCTCCCGACGGACATCATCGGCACACCAGTTTTCGATCAATCATCAGGAGACTTCAAGGTTCAGAAGGGGCCAATCTTTTCTAACATTATCCTAGCAGACGAGATCAACCGAGCCCCGCCAAAGGTTCAAGCAGCTCTTTTGGAAGCGATGGAGGAGAGGCAAGTCACTATCGCTGGCGAGACCTACCATCTCGAAAACCCCTTCATGGTTCTTGCGACCCAGAATCCTGTCGAATTGCACGGCACCTACCCTTTGGCCGAAGCCCAGCTTGATCGATTCGCAATGAAGCTCCAGATCGGTTACCCCGATCGCGTTGACGAGAAAGAAATCGTTCGACGTGTTGCCAAGGGCACACATATTCCGGTCGATACAGTGATCAACGCAGATCAGATAGCGGATGCACGAAAAGCAGTTGCTAACATTCGACTGGAGGACGAGGTGCTCGACTACATTGTCGAGCTAACATTTGCAACACGTGAACCAAGCAACTACGGCCTCTCGCATTTCGACTCACTCATTGAGTATGGAGCGTCCCCGCGCGCCACGATCTTCCTGACGCGCACATCACGCGCCAGAGCATTCCTTCAAGGCCGGGACTATGTAATGCCCGACGACGTTAAGGCGATGGCACCCAAAGTCATGCGCCACCGACTACGCACGACATATGAGGCAGATGCGCGCGGCATCGATCCCGACCAGCTAGTAACGCAACTGCTCGAGGCAGTACCCGCTCCCTGATGCTGGCTGACCCGGATTTCGTGTTCAGTGCGGAGGTCTCGGCTCAACTCAAGCGGATAGAACTCACAACCGCCCGTCTAGTCGAGTCGCTTTTTTCAGGAGAATATCACTCAATCTTTAAGGGTCGAGGCCTAGAATTCTCTGACGTACGCGAGTATCAACCTGGTGATGACGTGCGCTCTATTGACTGGAACGTGACAGCTCGTCGTGGACACCTTTTCGTGAAAGAATTCGTAGAGGAGAGGCAACTAAATGCTCTCATCGTAGTCGACCTGTCCGCTTCGAAAACTTTCGGAACCGGGGCTAAGCAGAACTCAATTATAGCGTCAGAAATCGCTGCGATTTTGGCCTTGGCGGCAACAACAAATAACGACCGAGTAGGCCTGCTCCTGGCTACCGACAAGGTGGAATACTTCATCCCGCCAGATACCGGGAGACGCCATGCTATGCGACTCGTACTTGAACTCCTCTCACACAGGCCAGAGAGTCGTTCCACTATGCTCTCGGCGGGACTCCGTTATGCGGACAGGGTGCTAAGACAGAAAACAACCGTATTTCTGATCAGTGATTTCCTGACGGGGCCAAAAGCAGACTCTGAGTTGATACGGGCTGCCCGAAAGCTGGCCTGGTATCACGACCTCGTTCCGATCCGCCTCATCGATCCGGCGGCGGGAAGCCTCCCAAAGGTGGGGATGCTAGCATTGGACGACCCGGAGACGGGTCATCGCAGGGTCTTAAACACCAATAAACGTAAGGTCCGCGACTCTTGGAAGGCACACTCACAGCAAGTTCAAGAACGCATGAGCGACCTATTCCGCGACCTCAAGCTCGACGTGGTAGATGTCGACACACGCCATGACTACCTGCCACCTCTCATTGGATTCTTTCGTCGACGTGCGAGGATGCAACGATGATCTGGCTAAGCCCTGACTATGACTAGGGCGGGAATTTTGAAATCGCTCTTTCAACTGGTGGTCTTCACCTTTGCGATAGACCCAGCAGCAGCGTTAACTCAGGAATCTGGTGGGACTGTTTCTGTCTCTGACATCACTCTGTCAAGCGATACCGTAGGGATCGGAGACCTCATCGATCTATCCTTGGTTATCGACCTGGCACCGGGCACCATAGTCTTCCTCCCAGACTCATTAGATACGTCCGATTTCGAATCCTTCGGGCAGGTGCAGTGGACCGCCGATTCGCTAGCAGGCAATAGAGTTCGCCTAGCGGTCACATACCCTCTAATAGCCTTCCAGGTTGGTCTTATCACGGTTCCAGAGTTTCCGATTTTCGCGGCTCGTAAGCGCGAAGCGACAAACGCACAATTCGCTGAAGAGGGTGATCATGTCGGGAGGTGGTCATCCTTCCGAAACGCTCCCTCCGAAACGCCATCAGCTCGGATGCTTTTGATCCCAGAGCAATCTCTCTGGGTCACATCCATACTAGACCTCGAGGACGCCTCCAACGGAGTTCAGCCACAGCCAGTCGCAGATGTAGTAGGGGGCGCCCGACATTGGCCAGCTACGATTCTGCTCCTCTTTTTCGGTACAGTCTTTACGTGGGTGCTCTTCACCTCTGGTAACAAGCTATGGGAGGCCTATCGAACTCGACCTGCACCTCCTGTAGATCCGAGATTGGCAGCTCTCGAAGCATTCGATGCGCTTCTGGAAGAAGGGCTCCATCGGGACGGCGACGTACGCGGCTTCTATAACAGGGCCAGTAGCATCACTCGACGATTCATCGAGGTCTTCGATCAGCGTTGGGGACCAGCACATACGAGCACGGAACTCATGAGCGACCTCGAGACCGCAGCGGTTCTCCCACGCTTCGCAAAAATAGCTGCGGTCGAAAACCTGACCGAAGTCATGGAGCACGCCGAGGAAGTGAAATTCGGTGGGGAGCGCCCACCGGCTGACGAAGCTGAGCGTGACGTTAGCGCTGTACGCTCTTGGGTCGAAGAGACGGAATCTCCATGACACTAGACCTCGCTCAGCCTAGGTGGATGTTCCTTCTGCTGGGCCTCATACCGCTCTCGTTTATTCTGCGGCCAGGACCTAGGGCAGCACTAACCATGGCAACGTCGGAAGCAGGCTTCACCCGCTCAATAAGCCATCGATGGCTTCAGTGGGGCCCCCTGCTCTTTCGCGTCGTCGCCTTTGCCTCGCTGATCACAGCACTAGCGAACCCTCAAATCATTCGGACCTTCGACGAACCACAGGTAGAGGGCGTCGGAATTGCTCTGGCGCTGGATCTGTCTACCTCGATGTGGGCCGAGGATATGGGTGCACGAGTCAGTCGGCTGGATGTAGCAAAGACTACAGCAATGTCATTCATTGAGGCACGAGGCGACGACATAGGACTCGTAGCCTTCGCCGGAGAGGCTCTAACCCGATTGCCCCTTACACACGACGGATACATCACTCTCAACGCAGTTGAACAGCTCGAAGTTGGACTCTTGACCGATGGGACTGATATCGCGGGCGCGATCTCGGCCGGAGCTGGACTCCTCGAAGACTCACCACACGAGTCTAAGGTGCTCATCCTCGTCACCGACGGGGCCCACAATAAAGCAGGGGTCATGCCTGACCTAGCCGCTCGAGCAGCGGCTGCCGTTGGAGTAACGATCTACCCAGTAGCGATAGGGCAGGAGCGCGGTCGCGATCAGAACGCAATGGAGACAGTCCTGACCCAGGCCGCCCGGATAACCGGTGGCGAGTACTTCCAGGCGACCGACGTCAACGCACTCGGTGACATCTACGAAGAGATCGATCGTATCGTTCAACCCTCGGAGGCAACCATCCAACGCACGGAGAGCACAACGTATCGGTGGCTCCTAGCTTTAGTTGGACTCTCCCTAGCAGTAGCGGCTGTAGCACTCCGAGGTTCGCCGTATGGGGTCCTGCCATGACCTTCGAGCGCCCGGAACTGATCGGCCTAATCCCAGCAATGCTTTTCGTGGTCAGTGTAGCGATCGTCGGGCAGTGGCGGCGTGGTGTTCGACTAGTAAACGCCTACGGCGGTCGAAAAGCTTCTTTCCGCCTGATCGGCAGACGAGTCGACCTCTTTCCATCGCTCCGTTTGGTTTCGACCTTTTTGGCAGTGGCTCTGCTAGGGAGTGCTTTTTCAGGTATCGCACCAGTTCAACCAGAAGAAGCACCTGTCACACCTGTTGACCTACTCATAGCGGTTGACGTCTCCCAGTCGATGACCGGCAACGACGTGGAACCAAGCCGCATCGCGTGGGCCCAGCGCCTAGTGGAGGACATTATTGGCGCTGGAGTAGCTGACAGGGTAGGACTAAGCATATTTGCCGACTGGTCATATCAGCTGGTTCCGCTGACTGATGATAGCGATGTGGTCTCTTTTTTCTCGCCATGGGTGGTTCCAAGCTTAGTTAGCGCAAGAGACCAGGGCACATCTCTAGGTGTTCTTATCGAAGATGCCATTGAGGAGTGGGAAAGACGGTCTCGGCCGGACACCTCTCCAGTTGTACTCGTTGTCTCAGACGGAGAAGCACACGACAGTCAAGACATGGTCATTACGTCGACGCAGTCGGCAGTCGAGTCAGGTGCTACGATCTGGACAGCAGGGATAGGAACAGTTTCCGGGGCCGCCCTGACACTCACCGGCTCCACAGCACCGCTTCTCGACGGTTCAGGATTGCCAGTGGTAGCCGGTTACGATGAAGATCTCCTCAGGCAAATCGCTGATGTCGGTCGTGGCGCCTTCCACCAAATCGAAGGCGAAGAAAGCATCCGTTCTCTGATCGCTGATCTCCGCTCCGTATCCGGTCGGACTGAGACGATCGAGGAGCCGACTAGTGATCCCATCGTGTGGCTAATAATGATAGGACTAGCGCTTCTGGTATTGGAAGCCCTCTCCGATGCAGGGTTAACAACCCGAAGGGCGCCATGAGACAGGCTTCGTGGATTAGGATGGGGGTCGGCCTCTTGGCCGCCATCGGACTTGTCCTCACCTGGACAGTCGAACAATCGAGTGTGGAGAGGGGAAACCGGCTCCAGAGGTCGGGCGAATACCGAGCTGCAGCTGATGTATACAGAAAGCGAACTCGGACAGATCCAGTGAATACCCAAATCCGCTACAACCTTGGCACCGCCCTCGCTCGCGATGACGAATCGTCCGCCGAGGACGAACTGGCACGTGCCACACTCACACCAAACAGGGAAATCCGCGGCCTAGCACACTACAACACCGGAGTACTCCGACTAGACAGGGCGCTATATGCCGATGTTCCCGATTCCGTCCGGATTCACGCTGCCATATCGGTGGAGGCTAACCGATTGGCGCTCCGATTCCGTCCGGATGACAGGAATGCGAAATGGAACCTCGCAATGGCCCTCAGACTCCTCGACTCAGTCAGCACACAAGAGCGGCGAAGTGGCCGAGAGATGACAGAAGGAGCAGTTGAAGCGGACGTCGTGACACGTTCAGTCAACGTACCTGATGCAGAAGAAGACGAGCGAGCCGAAGACCCCCCGTCTCAAGGAGAAAGCGAGACGGCGGTCACATTTAGTGACGAAATTCCACTGACACCTGAGCAAGCGGCTGAGCTGCTAGGGCGCTCTCATCTAGACCCGACACTTATGCTCACCAAGCTTCTAGCTCTAGAAAGCCGATCCCGCTTTGGTCGCCGGCCTTCACGGGGTGCTCGTCGATGGTAGTGAACTGTTTCCCGGACTAGTCGATAGCCTGAATTTTAAGTCGCTATAGGCCCGTGCACCCTTCAGTAGGCGAAGGGTCCCCTAGCCCTGAGATTGGTCCTCCAGCCTTCCGGCCCACCCCACGAGTTGTACTAAGTCCCCCGCGCCTTGGCACGTTCGACCAGTGAAACGAAAAGCAGTACCCAGGATCCGAAAATCCTCTCGAACAGTGCCCTCCACTGACCCATCTGCGAGATCTACGTAGAGAGGGCTACCTGACACCCATGCCTCCAGTGGCCGCGCACCACCTTGGCTCCCTGGCCCGGCATCTACGGTCCTGACACCCGCGAGCCCTATGCAGTCGAGCATGATCCGTCGAGTGATCCGGCGACCTCTACGAATACGAATATCATCTATTTCAGGTGGCATTCCAGGGTCCCACTCACGGATTGGGAGTTCCTCGAATTCCCGATCCGTGTCCCCAGGCGCAATCGGAACACCCTCGGTGTCACCGGGCAATGGAATGCGCCAGTGCCACGTGCTGACTGAAATATGAGCGCGTAATAACCAGCTGGCACGATCTCTGAATTCCGGATCCACGAACACCTGCCGCTGTGCCATAGAGACGTAGGCGACCGGAAGCTCCCTGGGTGGGATCCCGACTCTGACGATATCATCCGCCCACTGTGTTAAGATCGGCCGATCTGTCATCAGATCGGTATCGTCCATGTTCTGGCCACCTGAATAACAACCTAGGGTGCTCGCGAGGGCCGACACACCCATGGTATTGCCAGTTACCCTGATGAACGTCCGCCTCGATAGGCAAACCAACGGTTCAGACATCGGATGAATCAGCCATTATCGATTTCGTGAACGCTATCCTATCGACGTCTGCCACTTGGACGACGTATTCGTCAGGCTCATATGCAGAGCCCATTGGAACTCCCTCACGGCGGTAATTCATTCCACTAGCTCTTGTTTGTGCTGCTCCTATGTGTACTTCAGTAACCCCAGGGACAGCTAAGACCTGACCTATGTTGTGAGGACGGATACCGCCGGCAGGCATGACCACGATGCTGTCACCGGCTCTCTCCATGAGTGCTGATAAAAGATCTAGCCCATCCAGCACACTCTCCTTACCAACCGAAGTCAGCACTCGGTCCGCACCCACTTCGAGCAGGACCTCCAAGCTCTCCTCTAGGTCTCTTGAGAGATCGAAAGCACGGTGGAAGGTGACAGAGAGCGGACGAGCCGCTTCGATGAGGCGGCTCGTGCGTCTATAATCGATTCTCCCGTCACTATCTAAAATTCCGAACACAAGCCCTGCCGCACCCGCTTCCGCGAGCGCCTCCGCGTCACGAAGCATGACCTCGAACTCTAGTTCCGAATAAAGAAAATCTCCTCCTCGTGGTCGTACCATAGCCATAACCGGGATATCGGTCTTGCTTGATGCAATCTCGAGGGCACCAATACTTGGTGTAGTGCCACCTTCGACCAAGTTGTCACACAACTCAATACGATCAGCTCCCGCTAAGGAGGCCGCGACTGCAAAGTCCACGGACCCACAACACACTTCGAGAATGGGATTCGGCATAGTGCAAGCAGCTTGGCATATCGACACCTTCGACGCCAGCTTCACGTATGTCCTCAAACAATTGCAGCAATACCGTCGCCGTTATCGGAGCAGGAGCAGCCGGTCTTCTCGCCGCTGTTACCGCAGCGAGAGCTGGTGCTAATGTCATCCTCATCGAGCGGACCTCAGACGGGGGAAGAAAGATTCTCATCAGTGGGGGCGGGCGTTGCAACATCCTTCCCGGCCACGCCCAACCTCAGCTATACGTCACCGACTCGTCACCTAACACCTTGCGCAAGATTTTACGATCCTGGCCGCTCCATGAGCAGAGAGCTTTTTTTGAACACGAACTTGGGATGCCCCTCGAACTTGAGCCCGAAACCGGAAAACTTTTTCCCGCCAGTAATCGGGCGAGAGATGTAAGGGACATTTTGGTTGCTCGAATTCGGGAAGCAGGAGCAAGCATCTGGTTCGAAGCGTCCGTAGTCGGACTCCAGCCAGACAGTGGGCAATGGCAGATAGAGCTCGAAAACGCCCCACCGCTCACTGCAGCATGTGTTGTCCTCGCTACAGGAGGCCTCTCAGTCCCAAAGACGGGAAGTGACGGCACAGGATTGAACATAGCCGCGGCCTTGGGGCACACCGTACACCCGACATACCCAGCGCTCACTCCCCTCATCGCAGACCCACACCCCCACGCGAGTCTTGCCGGCATCTCGCTCACGGTCTCAGTGAATGCACCTGGAAGTCGGCCGGCTTTCTCGACCACGAACGGCCTCTTAGTGACCCACGACGGCTGGAGTGGCCCATCGATACTGGATGCTTCACACTTAGCAATACGGGGTAAGAAAGATGGTTCGCGCCAAGAGCTGACAGTGCAATGGGCCCAGGTAGACGCATATGAATGGGATCAGAAACTTCAAGCAGAAAAAGGGACGGTGCGGTCAACAATCAGCTCTTTGTTGCCACGTCGCCTAGCCGATCAGCTTATTTCGGAAGCTCAAGTCGATGGGGCGACCCGCTTATCTCAGCTTCGGAAGGGAGATCGAAAATCCGTGGTTGAGACGTTGTCACAATACGCGGTTCCTTGGACTGGTGACGCCGGATACAAGAAGGCAGAAGTCACGGGAGGAGGGGTCTCTCTCTCTGAAGTGCACCCTGCTACAATGGAATCGACGAAGTGTCCTGGGCTTTACCTGTGCGGGGAGATCTTGGATGCCTTTGGCCCCATCGGAGGACACAATTTTCTCTGGGCCTGGGCTACCGGTCGCTCTGCAGGCATGAATGCTGCGGCTCAGCTCGCGTAGGAGCCGCCGACTAGGTGGGGTTGCGAGAGGGCACTGCGGAGTATTCGCTTCCTAGGGCGGTCAGCTCACTTCTCCGAGAAAATGGACCTCATTAAATCCCTCCCTGGACCCCCAAATCGTCTTGCTAAGGCATGGACACGTCGGGATTTCGTCGGGGCACTAGTAGCAACACCAATGTTAAGTGGGGCCAGCCGTCTCCGTGACGAGACATCACTACCTCCTTCCTTACGAACACCATGCAAGCTCAACGCAAGACTGACAGCGAGACCACGTCGACCATTCCGGTCCTTTAGGAGGGGTCAGACCCGAATAGGTCAGGACCTAGAGAGAGGTGGTTACCTCTTCGTACCTGAGTCATATCGCGAAGACCAACCGGCCCCTTTACTCGTCGCCCTACACGGAGGTGGAGGGCATGCTGGCCGATGGTCTGACCTATACGCCGCCTGCGAGAATCGGGGGATCGTCCTCGTAGCTCCAGACTCTAGAGGCCGCACATGGGACCGCGTCAATGGAGCGTTCGGACCAGACGTAGCATTCATCGATGCCGTGCTGCGATTCACATTCGAACGATGTGCGATCGACCCGCTGCGTATCGCCCTTGCAGGATTCTCTGATGGAGCATCCTACACTCTATCATTGGGCCCTCCAAACGGAGACCTCTTCTCCCACCTCATCGCTTGGTCCCCAGGATTTTCCGATCCCGAAGACCCCATAGTTGGTGCGCCAAGAGTATTCGTTTCACACGGGACTGATGATCGAGTTCTCCCCGTCAGTATGAGCAGATCAGCCATCGTACCCATGTTCGAAATGGATGGCTACGAAGTGACCTACTTTGAATTCCAGGGGCGTCACGAACTGACAACCAAGGCTGTCGACGAGGGCTTAAACTGGTTCCTGACCGCCTGAGGTCACAACGCGGTCGAAAAAGCAGTTAACGACGCAAGACAACTCCTCGTATTCAGTCGGCCGCCAACCGCAGTTCTTCTAAAACTTCAACATCTGTCTCTATCTCCCGGCGCCTAGAAAGCAGTTCGAGCGGTGACAGATTCTCTGCAATTTCGCATGATGATGGTTGCACCCCTTCAGCGGTAAAGATCGTGTCTTCCGTTCTACTCTGGGTCGCCGCTTCCAATTCATTGCCTCTGGCCTGCCCTAACCCCCACGCAGCGTGACCACGAACCAGAGGTTGTGGATCATCAAGAGCGGCGGCCAGGACTCTAATCGCCTCAGCCTCCTGATCCGAGGTAAGGACTCGCTCGCTCATTGCGTTGCCTATCCCCACGAGAAGATTGCGAAGCATACCCCTGCGACGAGGCCGCGATAGCGGTGAACCCCCATATCTTCTCTGGTACTCCTTTTCAGACATCTCCAAGATCTCTTTCGCTAGGTCTACAAGTAGCTCAGGGGAACTCGACGGCCTGTATGCAGGGTCCCCATCGCCTTGTGCGAAACGCTTATTCCAAGGGCACACCTCCTGGCAGATATCGCAGCCAAACACCCGGTTCCCAATAGCGGCCCGATATTGATGCGGGATGGAGCCCTTTAGCTCGATAGTCAAGTACGAGATACAGCGCCTAGCATCGATGGCTGGAGCACCTGACTCCTCACGGCCAAGTAGAGCACCGGTTGGACATTCATCGATGCACGCGTGGCAAGTTCCGCAGTGGTCCTCTATGTACGGCCCAGTCGTTTCTAGATCCACATCCACCATAAGCAGACCAAGCACAAAGAATGATCCGCGTCTCGGGTGGATAAGCATAGTGTTGCGGCCAAACCAACCCATGCCGGCCTGACGTGCGAGTTCTCGCTCGAAAACTGGAGCGGTGTCAACTAATGCTCTGCCTCGAACACCTCCCTCAATTTGACGATCAAGCCATGCCAACATCTTCTCGAGTTTTGGAGGGATGATGTGATGGTAATCTAAGCCACGAGCATATCGAGCGATTACCGCCTCCGTCTTCGGATGCGGCGGCACTCCTCCATCGTCTGTCTTGGATATCCTATCCGCTTTCAGCTGCACCTTTAGACTGGAAGCTGCGCCTGTAGCAACCGCCCCTTCATACTCGTGTCCAACCACTATCACCGACCGGGCTCCTGAGAACGATGATGAGGGGAAAGCACGGCGTTCGCGTGTATCTGGACGCTCTAAATACTCCATCTCCCCGTGGTGCTTCCTGGCAAGCCATCGGTCGAAGAACTCGATATGTTCGGACGGATTCAGATGCCCGATGCCAAAGAGTTCGAAGCCGAGCCGCTCCGCCTCTTCGCGAAGACCCAAGGTGACTTGATTCATTTGCGTCCGAGAGGTATCAGAAGCACTGAGTTCATCTCCAGTGAAACGCTCACAGGTCA
>CEQP01015393.1_pt1 | contig 18495 bp, 17 predicted proteins | sample 356291 | NCBI WGS metagenome assembly CEQP01 (sample SAMEA2621221, study PRJEB7988) | marine metagenome | isolation source: saline water (ENVO:00002010), including | reverse complement strand
GCCAGGTCTCTCTGGATAGTTTGGTTTTAAAAAATTTTGCCACTGATCCTCTCTTATAAAACCGCTAGTATTGTGAGGTTGGTTTAATTCAGCCCTTGCATGAGTTGCAAAATGACCTGCCGATAGCCCAGCTGTTACATTTCTTCCTGCCCAATCACTTTTACAATCCCATTTTCTTTGACACTTACCAGATGAGTCCACACCAATAGCTGTCATGCCGCTACTTTTTTGATTATTACAACCATACCCTGGACCAATATTCATATATGTTGAACCTTGAAAACTACAAAACGCATAAGTTTCTTCAGCGAGTTTAACAACTTTTACATGTTGATCTTTATTTCCAGAACATTCTGCAATTTTTATAAATTTATTATACGCAAAAAAAGCTATAGCAACTAGTACGCCTAGAATGGCAACAACCACCAATAATTCAATAAGTGTAAATCCTTTTATTTTCATTCTGGTATAGCAATAGTTTCCGTAATTATATCACCTGTCTCACTGCCAAATCTAGTTGAAATTTTATATCCTTGGCCAGTACCGCCATCAAAATTCATATAAGTATAACCAACTTTATCTGTTGGAGGTATTGAATAACTTGAAACAAAAGCGTTGCCATTATTTTCAAATGGATTTTTAATCATTGAATAATATTCAAATGGACATTTTGCAGTATCAAAGTATGCTCCCGGGTTACTTTTGGGGCTGCCGGAGGCCTTTAGTGAATTACAGTTTCGATTTGTTGAGCAGTTAGTACTTGGATTTGTTTGATAAGATTTATTAGTTATTGAGTCAAACTCTACATCAAGATTATAGCATTTGTTAATTTCATTTATGATGTAATTTTTTACCGTATTATGATTAGTTTTAACTACACTGATCTTTGCACTCTTAGTATACCCATTATATGCAACCACCCCTACTGCTGCAAGAATACCGATGATGGCTACAACGACCAGGAGTTCTATTAGTGTAAAGCCTTTTTGTTTCATTTAATTATAAATTAACTTGGATCAATTATTGTGAATAATCTTTCTGCAGTCTGACTTGTAGGGCAAGTTGTTACCTCAATTTTTTTTGTAGACTCCCTTAAATTTACCCAAGAATTTCCCTCAAACTCACTATTGCAACCCATCGTTCCACCTGTATTGACGGCATTGTTAGATCCAGCTTTAATGTTAAATCCTTTATTGTAAGGATTTTCTAAATTATTTAAAACACCACTAGGTCCTGCAACTGCTAGAGCAATTTTATTATAAACCGCAATCTCACCACAAGAAACCTTACTGTCCATTATGGAGCTTTCTCCAAGATCACATTTTCTAATTTCTGTTGAAATGTATTTTACGATTGTGTTGTGGTTGGAAGTTGATGATGATTTTTTTGCAGCACTCGTATACCCATTATAAGCAACCACTCCTACTGCAGCAAGAATACCGATGATGGCAACTACAACTAAGAGTTCAATAAGTGTAAATCCTTTTTTCATTTAGCAACTTGAGTTTCTATTCACTGTTAATGATTGATTAAGAGTTATTTCACATCTTGTGTTTGGATTATAAGCTTTAATGGTATAGTTTGAGCCGCTTACATTAATACAAAACTGGAAATCTTGTTCTGATAAATTATCTTGACCATTTAAAACATTATCGGCTATGAGTTTTCCAGAACTTGAACTACAGCTAGATGCAGAATTATAATAAGAGCCATAATTTGATTTATATTCTTGCAAACCTAAGTTAATAGCATTTAAACTTAGTTCGGCGTTCTTCTCTTTGGCGCTTTTTGTGTAACCAGTATAAGAAACTATTCCAACTGCTGATAAAATTCCGATTAAAGCCACCACAACCAAAAGCTCTATTAAAGTAAAGCCTCGGTTGTGATAACCCATTATTTTAATCTACTGATATTGTGGAAGTTAATTGATCGTCTGAGCCACAACCAGTTTTTGTACAAGTTTTAACTGATACATTTGATCCGCTTGAACTTACACTAACTTGACCAGCTACAAAACTTGAACTACTTGCAACTGCATTGCTAGATGTATTGTAAGGGTTTTTATCAGTCATTGTAGCTACTGCACCTGAAACTGCTTTTGCAGCTGTTGCAGGACAATCTTGGTTTGTACCCATAAATTTTGATTCACCTAAAGAACACTTCTGTATTTCTGCTGAAATATATTTTACAGCATTAGAGTGCATTGTTTTAGTGGCATTTGCTTTAGCTGAGGCAGTGTAACCGTTATAAGCAACAACTCCTACTGCAGCTAGAATACCGATAATAGCTACTACGACTAATAGTTCTATTAGAGTAAAAGCTTTTGTTTTTCGTAATTTTATCATTTTATACCCCTCGGTTTAAAGTCTTAAAATTATTAAAATCTTACATAAATGATAGTCACTTTCAAGGTCTAGAATTATTAATTAATTATTGCACCAACGTTGAATATTGGCGAATAAAGAGCGATCATTAAGCCCCCAATAGTAGCTCCCATAAAAACGATCATAATGGGCTCGATAAGACTTGAAAGGTTACTTACGGCAGTATCGAACTCTTCCTCATAGTATTTTGCTACAGAAGCGAACATCGAGTCTAAACTACCTGTTTGTTCACCTACAGAGATTAATTGGCTAAAAGTCGGAGGAAAGATTTTTTCCTTTGAAAATAATACAGTAAGTGACTCGCCTGAGAAAACACCTTTTTTGATATTTTCTATAGCTTCGATCACAATAGTATTTGTAGTAACAGATTTTGCAATATCCAAACTTTCTAAAATATCTACTCCGGCTTGATTAAGATTTCCCATTACAAGAGAAACCCTTGCTAAAATGGATTTTCTTATTAAATTTCCAAACAAAGGTAATTTGAATACAGATGCATGCCAAGCTTTTCTAACTTTATAATTAGTTTTGATTAAATACCTAAAACCAAAAATAAAAGACACGATAAAAATTAGTGTTAACCCACCACCGGAGAATGAACGCATAAATGCGCTAGCTGACATTATAGCTGCTGTTGCGCCGGGTATTTCTACACCCATACCTTCATACATTTTAACAAATACTGGTACAACTTTGATCAACATAAAAATAGTAACTAGTATTGCAACAGAAAATAAAACTCCAGGATAAAATAAAGCACTTTTAATTTGCGATTTAATTTTTTCTCTTTTTTCTAATGACAATACAATTCTCTCAAGAAAAATATCAAGTTTACCACTTGCTTCTCCAGCTTTAATAAGGTTCACAGTAACTATATCAAATACTTTAGGATGATTTTCAAAACACTTTGATAAAGCATTACCAGCCTCTAAATCTTTTTTAATTTTTTCAATAACTGCCTTCATGTTTGGTGAGGTCGTTTGCTCAATTAACAAATTAAGAGCATTAAGAACTGGCAGACCAGCTTTTAACATAGTGGAGAATTGTTTTGCAAAAATAAGAATATCTTGTGCTTTAACACCTTTACCAAAACTAAAACCTCCAGATTTTTTTTTCTGCTTAACTTCTTTTTTCTTTTTTGCTTGAACAAGCTTTGTAATAATGACTTTTTGTTCTTTTAATTTATAAGCAGCCTCAGAATTATTAAGTGCTTCGATTTCACCTTCAACATATTTTCCTGCAGAAATACCTTTATATGAAAAATTTAGCATCTTAATCCATCGTTAATATTCTTTGGTACTCTGCAAATGATAAATCACCTGTAAGTAAAAGTTCTTTTCCCATATCTTGCATAGTTCTAAATTTATCTCTTTTAGCTACATCTTTAAGTTCTTGTGTTGTAGCTTTTCTTAAAATAGCATCTTTAATATTTTTAGTTATCTTTAAAATCTCATAAACACCCATTCGACCCTTATAACCAGTACCAATTTTAGAACTACCACTCGCACACGCTTCACACCCTTTTCCTATAACTAGTTTTACTCTAGTAGCTTCTGCTTCGGTAAAACCAATATTATTTAAAATTTTTGGAGTAATTTTGTCATCTGGTACTCGACACTCTGTGCAAGTTCTCCTTGCCAACCTTTGAGCCATAATAAGTGTACAAGCCGCAGAGATTAAATAATCTGGCGTTCCCATATTTTGTAATCTAGTAATTGAGCTTGGAGCATCATTTGTGTGCAGAGTACTAAAAACTAAGTGACCCGTAAGTGCTGCTTTAAGGGCAATGTCCACTGTAGCTTTATCCCTAATCTCTCCAACCAGGATAACTTCTGGGTCCTGTCTTAAAAATGATCTTAGGGCTTTCTCAAATGTATATCCAATATCATCTCTTACCTGAACTTGACCAACACCTTCTAATTCATATTCAACTGGATCTTCTGCTGTTAAAATATTCATGGAGGGTTTATTGATTGTTTTTAAAATACTATAAAGAGTAGTTGTTTTACCACTTCCTGTTGGACCAGTGACTAAAACCATTCCTTGAGGAGAGTTGATGGCATCTGTTAAGAGTTTTAAATCCTCATCTGCAAAACCGAGTTTATCAAGAGACTTGTCTCCTGCTTCTTTATTTAAAAGCCTCATTACAATTCTTTCATTATTTTTTGTTGGCATTATTGAGATCCTAAGATCCATTTCTTTGTCACCATATTTGAAAGTAGCTCCTCCATCTTGAGGCACTCTTCGCTCAGCAATATCTAGTTTGCTTAAAATTTTTACTCTAGTAACAACTGAATTATAATTAAGAGGATCTTTATTCAAAAAATCTGTGAATTGATCCATAATTCTTAAAACCCCATCAACTCTAAATCTAACGTGTGCTGTATCTTTAAAGGGTTCTATGTGAATATCACTTGTTTCTAGTTTAATAGCCTCGTTTAAAATTTTATCTACGAATGCAATTACGTCAGACTCGACTTCAAGAGGCACCGCACTTTCTTTTTTCTTAACTTGTTGAATTTTTTCAGTTTTTTCGACATTTGATTTTTCGCCTTTATCAAGTCTTACAATAAATTGACCAATTTCTCTTAATGAAGCTGCATGAAGTTCTGGTTCAAGTTTGGTTAAACTTTGAATATTCTTTAATAGACTTAATTTAGATGCATCAGGTATCGCAACTTTAATTTTTCCGTTGTCAACGGCAAAAGGTATAATAGTGTTATCTTTCAGGTATCTCAACTCAGCATATTTTTTGACTTCTTTTGAGATTTTTATCTGCTCAAGATTTGCTAATGGTATAGAAAAACTTTCTGATAGTAATTTAGCTATCTTTGTATCATTAGTAATATTTAATTCAAAAGCTGTTTCAAGTTGTGATTTACCTGACTCCTTACTCAACGTTTCTATTTGTTTCACTTGGTCATGATTAAGAATATTGTTGTCTCTTAGCATCGTAATTATGCTTTGTTCACTTGTAATATCTAATCTTATCATAACTATCTAATTACTCTTGGTGCCAAGAATATAAGTAATTCTGTAAGTTCGTCTTTTTTCTGTCTACTTTTAAATAAATTTCCTACCACAGGCACGCTACCTAAACCTGGAGTTTGACCTTTTAAATTACTAGTATCTTGTTTCTTAATACCACCTATCACAACTATATCTCCATCACTTACGAGTAACTTTGTTTTTATCTCATTCTTTTTTATTCCTGGTTCGTCTGAACCCTCTACTGGTGTGGGGGAGTCATTGTTAACTAAAATATCTAATAATACGTTTCCATCTCCTATAACACTTGGTGTGGCTGTGAGAGATAAAGCTGCATCTTTAAACTCTGTTGTAGTAGTTCCATCTGATGTAACTTGATAGGCAACTTGAGTTCCCTGAGTAATCTTTGCCTCCTGATTATTTAATGTAAATACGCTAGGATTGGATAAAATTCTTGTTTTACCCTGTGATTGTAATGCTTCGATCTCAAGTTTAAGCGCACCAGTTCCTAAGGTTTTAATTATTCCTATTCCGCTCGTAGCACCTGTTATTGAATTATTTGTTACAGTTCCAGCGGCTGCTCCTAATGAAATACCAGCTCCAGTCGTTGCAGCGCCACCAATTGTACCAGAAATTATTTCAGATCCTTTTTCTCCAGAAACTCCTTTTTCTGTAATAGCTCCTATTCTCGTTCCTAAATCTCTTTGAAATGTAGAAGTGGCTTCAACTATAAACGCTTCAATTAAAACCTGATCTGTTTTTACATCAATTTCTTTTAGAACTGCATCGATGACGTCTAAATCTGGTTTTCGTCCTCTGACAATTATTGATCTTGTCATGCTTTCCTCAGTGATAGATAAATTATTCAAAGTACCTGTTCCCTCCGCCCCTTGAGATGCAAACAAATTTTCAATTGTGCTTTTAGCTTCGGTTGGACTGATATAATATAATCTAAAAATATCCGCTAATATTGGTTCAACAGTATCTTCTAATTGAATTTTCTTTTTTAAAACTTCTGCTCTAGCGGATTTTAAAGTTTCTTGAGCTGTAAGTTTTTCAGGAGAATGAACTCTTATAATTCCTCTTCGTACATCTACATCAGCTCCTAACGTTTTCATATCTAGTAAGGTCTGGAAGGCTGAGTCCCAAGCAACATTTTGAAGTTTTGCTGTAACCGTTCCACTTACCTCTTCACCGACAATAATATTTACTTCACCAATCTCAGCCAATGCATCCATAGCATCTCTAAAATCAACCCCTTTGAAATCAAAACTTACTATTTGTTTTAAATTTGTATATTCTTCATCAATACTTACATAATTTCTTACTTGCTCAGTAGTAATTGTTTTTCTTTTGTTAGCTGTTGGATCAAATTCGGTGTCATATGGTTTTGGTCCATATTTAACTTTATCTTGCATTGATTTATCACCATCAATAACTATTTGTGATGGATCAATTAATGGACCTTCACCATGTACAGATTTTTTTTTAGTAGAAGTACAATTAGTTAGAAAAATTAATACTGAAAAAATAGTTATTAATTTAAAAAATAATCTCATCCCTCTACCTTTATGATATTGTTTTTCATATCAACGGAGTATTCTTGTTCACCTAATTTAATGTAAACACGATCTATAAAAATATCTAATAACATTAAATCACTTCGAATAATTGTATCCTCGCCGTATCTTACTGTTGTTCCATCTGGGAAACTAAAAATAGCAAATCTTTTAGCTTCACCATAAATTATGCCTGAAAGTTTCAAATTATCTAAGGATATTGAATTTCCTATTTCGTTATTTGTTCCTGATAGACTTCCGCCAGCAGCGCCTGCGCCACTTAAAAATGGATTTACGGCTGGAAGTTCTTCATCTAAAACATCTTTTTTTTCTTCAGCGATAAGTACTTGAATACTTATCAAACTAAAAATTAATAATTTAATAAAACTAATTTTTATATTCATCTGGTAATCCTACTATAGAAATGGTTCCAACAGAATTAATTCCTGCACCTTTAACTACTGAAATTTTTTCCAAGTCAAAATTTATTACTTTATTCGATTGTGCTAGAGCTCTTCTAAATTTTAAATAACCTAGATAATTTCCAGTTATTTCAAAAGAAACGGGTATCCTGAAATAAACTACATTTTGGTTTTGATTATTTCCTGCATTTTGATTGTTGTTGCTACTCTGCTCTTGGTTTGAAGCACCGCCTCCAGAGATTGGAATCGCATCTTCTTTATTTAAGTTAATAATATTTAGATTATTGCTCGAGGCAAAATTACTTATGTTTTGATAGAGACCTTCAACTTCTTTTTGGCTGTGAAAGAGTTTACTTTTTTTATCGTATTCAGGTTGGATTTCTTTAATTCTATTATTCAATTTTACGATATTTTCACCTAAAGCAGTTATTTGTTTTTCATTTTCTAACATAATATTAATTCTCTCTTTTTGAAACTGTACTTTAGGGTTCACAAACGCATAGTAAATAATAAGAAACAATAAAATCGAGCCAAAATATATTCCAAATTTTGTTAAAAATTTTTTGTCTTTCAAATATTCACTATCTTTAAATTTTTGAACTAGTTCTTTAACATCAATATTTTTTAAATCTATGTTTTTTAAATCATCTAAATTCATATTTTTAATTTACAAAGAATTGAAAATCCTTTTTTGTTATTAGCAGATTGTAGATCACCCTCTCCCTTGGGAACATTCATTGCCTGAAGAGATGCTTGTTCGACAAGATTTTTGTTATTCAAATTGGAGATAAAATTAATAATGTCTTGATCTGAAAAAGCTACACCAGAAATTATTACTTGATCTTTTCCATTAAAGTTGAGAGTTGTAAATTGAACTCGTTGAGGTACGCTTCTAGTAATTTGAGCCAGCGCTTTGTAAGAAATAATTTGATTAGAATTTACAAGTGAGCCTAGTCTTAAGGCTTTTTGCATATCATTAACTTGTTTAGTTAATTTAATATTTTGAGAGTTAATCTTATTAAATTCAGCTTCAATTTGATCAAAATTTTCAAGCTTTCCTTTGTTCATATTAATTTGAAAAATGGAAAATCCCATTAAAAATAAATATAAAGCAGCAATACCACCTACTAAGCCTTTCATAGCGAAGCCAGATAGAAACTTCATCTTGCTCTGTCTTTTTAAAGCTTCTCTATTAGGAAGTAAGTTTATATTTTTAACTGCTGTAACAAATTTATAATAACCAAACACATCTAATTTTCTATAGGCTAAACCTAAGACAGATGTATAAATTGATGTGTTCCTTAAATTTGTTTTTTCTTTATTATATTCTGGAATACTAATTTCATTGAGTGGATCAAAAACTTGTAATCCTGTGGTAAGTAAATTTTTTTTAAACGCTGGAATTAATTCTTCAATATTATTTAGATTGCTTATAACTTTAATATTATTAATTTTTGTTCCATATTTTCCTTCATAATCTCCAAGAGCTTGTTTTAATTGCAAACTATATCTTCGTATAACATTTGTTGCATCATTCTCACCGCTTTGAATGCTACTGGAGTAGTTAGCAAGCGCATCTTTTTCATTAGTTCTTAAAAAAATATCAGTAATAATTGGAATATTATCATGAACTATTATCAAATAGTTATCTTCGGTGCCGATTTCTAAAAGAGCATTATTGACTTTATTTTCTATCTTGAGTGCATTATCGAAAGCATTTTTCAAGGTAAAGCATTTAACGTCCATTATAACAGGGTTAAGTCCAGCTTTTTTAACAATCGAAGAGTAAGAATTTACGTCACTTAACTTAGAAGCTACAAACAATATTTCCATTGTGTTAGCTTTTGGATTTCTGCTTATAATCTGATGAAAAACTGAGTAGTCATTCAAATCGTCTGTTAATTGTACTAAATTTTCCCATAAAGAATCTGTTTCAATAGCTTTTTGCAGTTCTTCGTCCGTCATTAGCGGGCTAGTAACCACTCTAATAATAGCGCTAGTCACTGGGATTGAAATTGCAACGTTAGAGGTCGTAATTTTGGCATTAGCCATGGTTAATTTTAATTCTTCGGCTACATAATCTTTGGAAGCTATAATTCCTTCAGTTGTTTTTGCTTTATCTAAAAATCGTAAAGATATTTTCTCAAGTATCCATTTGTCATCTTTCGATTTACTTAATTGTGCTACTTTAATAGAATTTTCACTTATATCTATTCCGGCTATTTCCTCAGTAGCTACGTTGGCTTTACTTATTCTTTCACCGAATATTTTTTTTATGTTTGAAAAGCTATCTTTTTTCTTCTTATTTTCACTGGATTTTTTGGAAAACATTTTTTTTAAGAAAGATACTTCTAGTTTTGATTTTTTCTTTTCTTCTGATTTTGGCGCAGTATTCTGACTTAATAAAATTTCATTTTTTTTTTCAATTCCCTGTGCTTCTGTTACTTCAGGCTCTTTTTGAGCTTGAGTAGTTGTTTGAGTGGATACATTATTGACATCCGGAGATGGTATATCATTTTGTTTTTTTTCTGTGCTTTCAGGAGTTGATCCTGAAATTAGGTCGTCATACCATTTTTCAAGTATTATTTTAGCCTCTTCTAAATTAGTAGTTCCTGAAGATATGACTTTTTGACGACCGTTATGGAAGGTTCTGCCTACCCAATTTTCAGATTTCAACTTACCTTTGTATTTATCCTGCCTCACATAGATATGAAGCCTACCGTTCTTACTTGAGATAATTTCACTCATAGCAATTAAGTTGTTCGATTCTTGTGTTACAATACTATTCTAACACAATTCAGTCAATAATATTTGTGTTACACACAATCGCAACGAATTTTTTAGATAAAATGAGAATATATTTTTTGTGTTAGAAATAGTTTTGAAAATTTTATTTGTGTTAGAAAGTTAAAATTTTGTGTTAGAATTTTAAAATTACTACCTAATTACCTTAACTATTAAATTATCTTGATTTTAAGCTAATTTTTATAAATAGAACATTTAGCTTTCATATGACTCTAACACAAATAATTTTTGACAATTTAACTTTAAAACTGGTATTCTAACACAAATAAGTTATTAAAAATTTAAGTAAAATAAAGATTATTTAACAATGCTCGATAAAGTTGTAGAATTAGTGAAAAAACACCCAAAAATCTCTGATTTCCATTTGCGGAGCGAATGTGCCTTTTCATATAGATTATTAGGTGAAATACAAAGTATTCAAGAAAATACAGTTAAAAAAGAGCAAATTGAGCAAATTCTAAAAAAATACTGCTCAAAAGACGATGTAGATCATTTTAACACTAAAAATGAGCTTGATAGCGGATTTACCGTAGAAAACATCAGATTTAGAGCCAATTTCTATAAAACACTTCATGGACCAGCATTGGTCTTAAGAAAAATTGAAACAACCATTTTATCAATGGAAAGTCTTAATTTGCCTCCTGCAATGTTTAGCATTGTTGACATGCACAAAGGTCTTGTTTTAGTGACTGGACCAACTGGATCCGGAAAATCTACAACTTTAGCAGCAATCATAAATCAAATTAATGAAACTCGTAAAGCGAACATTATAACGATCGAAGATCCGGTTGAGTTCATTCATAAAGACAAAAAGAGTATCGTCTCTCAAAGAGAAGTTGGAAAACAAACTGAGAGTTTTACTACTGCTTTAAAAAGCGCCTTGAGAGAAGATCCTGATGTAATTTTAGTTGGTGAGTTAAGGGATATAGAAACTATTGGTATGGCTCTAACAGCAGCTGAAACTGGTCATTTAGTTTTCGGAACTTTACACACTAGCGGTGCCCCCAATACTATAAATAGAATTATAGATGTTTTCCCTCATGAACAACAGACCCAAATACAGGCACAATTAGCTGAGTCTCTTCAAATGGTCGTAACGCAAAAATTATTCAAGACCGTAGATGGTAATTCTAGAATTGGAGCTTTTGAGGTTATGTTTTGTAACTCTCCAATTAAAAATTTGATCCGAGAAAAAAAAATCCATCAAATTCCAAGCATTATGCAAACGGGCCAAAGAGATGGCATGATTACAATGGAAAAATCGATTGAAAACCTTGTAAATTCAGGCAAAATAAGCCCTATTGATGCAAAAGAATAAAGCTTTTTCTCTAATTGAACTTCTTGTTCTTATCGCCGTGATAGGAGTGGTTGCATTTTTCTCGCTTCCAGCAATAAATGATTGGATAAAAGATCGAGAAGTAAAAAAAGAGACTAATTCTCTTATTGCGTATCTTAAAGATATTAAATCAGAGGTAGATAGTGGAAAATTTGCAATGGCTTGGGTTCACATTACGCCTAATCCACAGACTTGGGTAATGTCTCAAGGCGAATGGGCTCAACAAATGAAAGTGCCTGCACCGGCTAGAACTGCACAAAACAGATTATCATCTTACAACAATAAAAGTATACTTAATCATCATAAAATGTGTCCTGGAAGTGCTCCTGGATATAATAATGAAGGTACGCAAAAATATACTCAGTACAGCACACCTTATAAATGGAATGGTAAAGTTAATTGGTCGCCAAATACGCATGTTTGCATCTCTAAGAATGCTCTTATCCTGCCAACTAGTGGGGAACCAATAAGAGGAATTCCTGGAAGGTCATGGATCATGATTTGTTCCAAAAGTAACACAACAACTAGTGGGAACAAAAGATGTCATTACAATATGACAACTAAAACTGATTATAGATACGTTATAAAAGTAAATCCGAGTTTAACGTTTGATTTATACAAATATAATTCTAATTCAGACAAATGGATAAAAAAATAAAAAATAAAGGCCTCAGTTTAATTGAAGCTCTAGTTTGTATAGTAATCGTTGGTATAGGTTTTATAGGCGTAAACCAAATGATAAGTTACGCGACAAGTTCTATGGATAGGGCTTTAGAAAGTAATAAAATCAATTTTTTATCTGAGACAGCAGTAGAAGACATTATGGGAGATGTCGATAACGCTGCTAACTATAATTTCTCACAAAATTGTAATAGAAGCTCTTACAATTCTTCAAATTTATCTGGAAAGAAAAAAGCTAAGTGGGCAAAATTATTTTTAGCTGAAGACCAGATGAAAATAAATAATAAAGAGAGAAAACTAAGATGTAATTCTGGAGATAATAAATCTGCAGTAATTTCAACTGGATCAAATAGAACCTCTGCAAAATTTTCATTTAACTCAGATGAAGGAAAAAAGAAGAAATTTATTGGGGTGGTGGTTAAATGAAAAGTACGAAAGCTTTTACTTTAATAGAAACATTAATTGCTATGGTGATTGGGGTTATTTCAGTAGCAGCAATATCTTATTCGTATATTTATTTTAACAATACTTATCAAAATATTTTAGACAAAGCTAACATGAGTCAATCTGGAAGATCTTCTCTTCATCAAATTTCTAAAGACTTAAGAAACGCAGGTTTTAAAGATGTTCATTACACAAAGAAAAACTGGGATAGATGGATTGAAAAAAAAGAAAATTATAATAACACAGGCGGAGATTATTTAAGAATTTGGTACAATACCTCTTCACAAGATAGGCTAGAAGTAAGATATTATTTAATTAAAGACGCAAGCACACAAGAAACCTCTTTAGTCAGGGAAATGATAGAAAATCCTGAGACAGGTGATAGAAAAGAGATGAATTGTGAGAGATTTGATACTCAAAAAAATTGTAAACCGATAACCATTGTCTCAAAAGCCTCAGACTTTCAAGTGGTTTTAAGAGATAAAAATGGAAATGAAATTAATCCGGTTGGTTTAACATCTAATACAGCGAAAGCAAATCAAAGCAAAGTCCATACAGCTGAAATTTATGTAACGGTAAGATCACCAAATGAATTGCTTAAAAAAGATCATGCTTTTAAAATTACAAATCATTCGGGATCTACTGGTAGAGATTTTACAAAAAATGATAAATATTTAAGGGAAACTTTTTACATAAGCGTGTACTTAAGAAATGTTGTTAAAACGTAAAAAATTTAAAAATCAGAAAGGTTTTGCAATAGCCTTAGCATTGTTAATGCTTGTTGTAATGTCATTAATGGGTGCAACATTAATGGTAATTGCTGCTGGAGATCATAAAAGAAATTCTAATATAGACACAAGCCAACAAGTTTTTTATGCAGCTGAGTCTGGATTAAGTGATGCAAGAGTTTGGCTTTCAACAGAAACATCTTTAACTCCAAGAGGTAATCCTGATAACCAGTCTTATTTTTGTAAAACCGATTTTTTTCCTAATCTTACAGATGCTAAAGTAATCAATGATAGGGTCTCTAGAGATAATTTAGATGATAAATTTTCTAATATGTCTCAGGATGAGAGAAATAAATTATCAAATTATAGTTTTGAATATTTTATCACTTACACACCAGATCAAAATGGTTTAACTCAAAATCAACAAGAAGTAACTGTAGCCTCAGATACAGGCTCTAGCATAGCAATGGATACATCTTATAAATCTCAAGGTGGTAATTCAGGTACTCGATTTACAATTTTTTCATGTGGCTGCAACGCAAGCTATAATGAATGTAAAGAAAATAAAAATATTATTGTAAGACTAATTCAGAATGTGGTTTTAAAATGAAAAAATTATTAATTATTTTAGTTTTATTCTTTCCAAAAGTTTTAATGGCTTACGAATGTGATTTTGATAAATTAGTTCCTGGAAAAACAAAGAAACAATTAGAGGAATTAAATATTTATGCCTATGGGCCTGAAGAAAATGGCATTTTAATTTATAATATTAATTCATATGATATTTGCGTGAAAGATTTATCGAAAATTCACGGCATAACAATTAATCTTTTTTTTAAAAAGAATGATTTAATAAAAGTGAATTATGAAAACAATGTACCTAATAGTATACTCTTTGATATTGCTAATAATGTTTACAAATTAAACTTTAAAAGAGATCAGAAAAAAGTTTTAAAAAAACAACCTGAATTTTATTCCTTAGAAAAAGGGCAAAACTCATATTTTTATTTAAATGTTAAAGCAAATGATAATCAAAGAGAATTTTTAGAAATTATTGACGATGAAAACATTGATGAGCTAGAAAAAGCTATTTTGAAATCAGAGGAGCCTAAACAATGAAAAGTAAAATTGCTTTAGTTGGAATTCTATTTAGTTTATTCATTTCTAATGTGTTTGCGAAATCTCCACCTTTAGGAACGGGCGCACTTGTACCAACCAATATAATGCTTATGCTAGATAACTCAGGGAGTATGGCCTGGGACTTGAGTGGAAATCAATTAACTAGCGGAAGTTTTTTAAATAATCCAGATGACATTAATGTTGATAGTAAAGGTAATATTTATGTCTGGTCTTCAAGTAACACTGTCATTGAGGGGAAAAATTATAAAATGCTTGTTTTTAATCCAGATGGAACATTTAAAAAAGCAATGATTGAGTATAACGGAAGTGGGCAAGCTTATTTTAATCAAACATGCGGAAAATCTTACGGTTCCAATCCTAAATTTGATATTCATAATGATCAAATTTATTATTTAGATAGTGGTTTTAGAACATCTATACATGTTGTTGATTTAAACGGAAATTGCATAAGGACTAAACAATTAGATCATCAATACTATGGAGGCTATTGGTCTCCTTATATGACCATTGATGTTACGGACAGTCATATTTATCTTGGTACAGGCAGATGTAGTTTTTATTGTTACAATAACGCAGCTAATAAAAGAGATGGTCAAAGAGCAGCTGGCTCTATAACAATTCTAACAAGATCCAATCTAAACAAAATTACTAGTTTTGGTGGTCAAGGTAGTTATTACCAACATAACCTGTGGGGAGATCAATCCGATATTGCTGTAAGTCCAGATGGCACTAAAATTGCAGTGGCAAGTAAGGGAGCTTCATCCGTTTGTTTGCACGATATATCTAATGGAGGCACCTACATTAGTAGTAGCTGTACAAAAGTTGGAGGAAGACCAAACGGCAGACCTAATCAAAACTACGATAGAACTTGGTGGAAAGCATGGGACTATGGCGGATCATATCCTGATTACCATTATGATCCTTACGGTGTGGCTTTTGACAGCTCAGGCAATATTTACGTTGCTGATGGACCAAAACATATGATTAAGAAATTTAATTCAAGTGGAACATATGTTTCTAAATATGGAAGTAGAGATTGTTGGGCTTCTGGAGGAGATTTTTGTTATCCAAGAGGAATATTTGTCGATAGCAGTGATAGAATATGGGTTGCGGATACATATAATAAATTGGTTAAGCAGATATCATTTAATGCATCTAATGTAGGTTCAAAAGTAAGCACTTTATCTACCGAGCCTGTTTCAAGAATGGATATCGCAAGAAAAGTAATTAAAAGAATTGTTTCTAATACTGAATTAACAAGTTCTGCAAACTTTGGTCTAATGGAGTGGGGACATCCTTATAGAAGCATAAGATGGTTTGCGCCTTATCGATATGATACCTGGCGATACAATTATTATGGAACAAGGATCAGAGTTCCTGTTTCTCCGGATGGGGCTAAAAAAATATTCACAGATGTAGATAATGTATTTGCCGGAGGAGGAACTTACCTTGCACCTGCTTTAAATATTGCCAAAAATTATTTCGCTAATGGCCACAGCGGTTTTTCATCTCCAAGAATTCCAGGAGCAAAATGCCAGTCAAATTATTTAATAGTGATATCTGATGGTGTATGGGCAAGCCACAATCAAGTTAGAGGTATAACAAGAGATCTCAAAAGTCAGTACGAAATTAAAACCTTTTCAGTGGGATTTGCAGTATCTTCGTTATCATCAAGTACAAAACAAAGGTACGTTGACCTTGCAGTTGACGGTGGAACTGTTTCTCCGCTCTATGCTGATAATGAAGCTGAAATGATAGCTAAACTTACAGATGCGATTAAACAAGTAGTATCAGGATCTTTAACTTTTAACAATCCAGCAATAATGTCAGATGTTCAAAAAGGTGACTTTATTTATCAATCTACTTTTAAATATTCAAAAAATACTCAATGGGAAGGTCATTTAAAAAAACATAAATTTGACTCTTCGACGGGTCAAATAGGGGCCACAGAATGGGACGCAGCAGATAAATTAAATAGTAAAAGTTCTTCTAGTAGAAATATATGGACAGCTGGTATCGGTATAGAGGGGACAAATAATTTCACGACTTCTAACAGAGATCAATTAAAGAGCGTACTTTTTCCAGATAATTTATACCCAACAACGCAGTCTGCTCCAACGAACAATCAAGTTGATGGTCTAATTAATTTTATCAGAGGAGATGATGTTTTTGATGAAGATGGTGATAGCAACATTTCTGAATCTCGACATAAGTTAGCAGATATTTACCATGCAAATGTAAATGTTGTAGGTCCAGTAGATGGTGTCTCAAATTCAAATGATGGCACAGTAAATTTTGATAAAAAAACGAGTTATTATAATTACTTAAACAATTACGATAATTTCAAAACTGGTAATAGTTGTGGGGAAGCATGTAACGCACGAAGTGAAGTTGTAATAGCCGGGGCAAACAGCGGGATACTTCATGCCTTTGATACTAGAGATGGAAATGAGTTATGGGGATATATTCCACCAAATGTAATTGGAAAATTAAAAACCATGATCACTAATAAAGACAACGCTTCGAACCCTATCTACGGCATAGATGGAACAGCTACAATAAAAGATATATTTTTTGATGATACGACTGACAACGTAGATAATCCAAGATGGAGAACAATTTTAATGTCTGCCTTAGGTGCTGGCGGACATGGTTATTTCGCTATAGATATAACTAATATTAAATCACCGAAACATTTATTCGCTATTGAAAACGATACCTTTAATAATACCGTCAAAATTTGGGATAGCTCTGAAAGAGTAAGAGAGTATGGTTATACGCCAGGTACACCAATGGGAAATCCTGGGGTCGATTACCAAAAACTTGGGGAGGCCTGGTCAGCACCTTATATATTTAGAATTAAACATAATGGAAAAGATAAATGGGTAGCAGCTGTCGGGGGAGGCTTTAACGGAGCCACAAATCCAAACTACGGTTCAGTTGTATACATAATCGACATTGAGGGTGAAGGAGAAATTTTAAAGACAATTGAGATAGCTGACACTAGTAGTAGCAATATAGTTAATTCCATCCCCGCTGATTTAACAATTATCACAGCCGACCAAACACAAAAAGCAAACTACCATGGTGCTATGATTTATGCAGCTGACTTAGAGGGAAAAATTACGAAAATTAATGCCACGGATAACGGGAATATGTTTGATCAGACAGTTCTATTTAATGCTGAGTCTAATTCATCGAACGGAAGATACATTTATAACTCGCTCGAAGCTACAATAAATAATGATAAGTTATGGTTGTATTTTGGAACTGGTGACAAACATAGATTACAAACAAAAAATTCAAATGTTAGAAATAGATTATACGGTATCAAGGATAAAGATTTTCCAAGCCATAGACCAGTTTTACCGACTGGTGATGTAAGTCAATGTAAAACAGGTAAAAACAATTGCCCTACAGATAATGACTTAGGTTGGTTCAAAGATTTAGATAACTCTAAAAAAGTTACAGCAAAACCAACTATTGATAATGATTTAGTTTATTTTCCAATTTATGAACCATTGGATGCTGCAAAAATTTGCGATGCAGGTAACGCTCTTTTATATAGTAGTAGCTCAACATGTGGAGATGCTACTTTTAGAAAAATAGGATCTGGTGTTTTATCCGAAGTTCTTGTTCAGAAAGATAATATTATAGTTGGAATTTCAGGTGAAGCCTCTAAAGATAGCGACCTTAAATCCAAAGATAATTTAGTATCTTTAAAATCAAAATCTAAAAAGACTGATGATAAAATTATCATCGATGGTTGGAGACAATTAGACTAGTATAAGACCATATATTGCTGAAGATTAAAAAAATATTCTAATATCGCCGCTAATATTATAAATGGGCCAAAGGGAATAATTGAGCCTGTTGATCTATTTTTAAGTAACAAAGAAGGTAATACAAATATCAATCCGAGAACTGATGCTACAAATAATATAATAAAGACTGATTTAATACCTAATAAAAATCCAAATGCTGATAAAAGTTTAGCATCACCTAATC
>CEQP01041339.1_pt1 | contig 19169 bp, 11 predicted proteins | sample 356291 | NCBI WGS metagenome assembly CEQP01 (sample SAMEA2621221, study PRJEB7988) | marine metagenome | isolation source: saline water (ENVO:00002010), including | reverse complement strand
TTTATCTATTATTGACTTTTGCTTATCATCATCTACAAGAGTCATTAATCCCTTCTCAATATTATTTTCATTAAGGAATTTATCAGTTACTTGAATAACACAATCTACTAATCCATTTCCAATACCAAAAACATCATATATTTTCATACTAATAAATGATTTTTAAAACTCTTTCAGGGTAGTCAGTAATTATACCGTCAACATTTAATTCCAAAACTTTTGCAATATCGGCAGAAGAGTTTACAGTCCAAGGTATTATTTTAATTTTTTTTCTTCTTAAAAATTTTAGATCATCAATTTTGATATACTTATAATTTGGCGAATATATATCAGGAATAAAACCTAAATCTTTTATATTTTCTTGTGGATTATAATTTTCAGAAACTAATACAGATAATTTAATATCTGGATAAAATTTCTTTAAATATTTAAGTACTCTAAAATCAAAACTTTGAATAGTAACTCTATCTTTTAAGTCAAAAATATCTATTACAGATAGAACTAAATCTGAAAAATCTTTTGGAGTTGGATGGAATATTAAATCAGACTTTTCTGTTGATTTTATTTCAATATTATAATTAGGTAATGGCATGAAATTTTCTTTAACATAATTCTCAAGTACCTCAAATGTATAATTTAAAGTAGGTTTAAAAGTTGAGATATTTATTTGATCAGGAAAACTATCATTTCCAATTATTCCACAATCAAATTTTATAATATCATCATATGAAAAGGAGTAAATATTATATTTTATCTTGTCATCTGTAATCTTATTTCCTAAACTATCGACACATATATTATTTGATATCCATGGTTCATGAGAAACTATTACCTTATTATCTCTACTGACAACTACATCTAACTCGATAGTATTAACTCCTAACTCTAAAGATTTTTTAAATCCAATAACTGAATTTTCTGGATATAAACCCATATATCCTCTATGACCCTGTAAATCAAAATAAAAATCTTTCTTACAAGATGAGATTAAAATAAAAAGTAAAAAAAGTTTAATTTTTATTTTCAATTATGGATAATACAGTTACGAAAAGAAAAATTGCTATTGAAATATATAGATAAACATTTACTGTATTCTCAAAAAGAAATCCATAAAGATTAACTCCTAAAACTCCACCAACTAAAGGACCAACTACAGGTACCCATGAATATGTAAAATTTGAATTCCCTTTCCCTTTTATTGGTAATACATAATGAGATAGCCTTGGAATAAAATCTCTAATAGGGTTTATTGCATATCCAGTTGTTCCACCTAAAGAAATTCCAATAGCACAAACTAAAGCTCCTACAACTATTGGATTCAAACCTTGAGCAAATTGATTAATACCTATAAACTTTAATCCGAAAAGCAATGCAAATGTCCCAATTAATTCACTATTTAAATTTGACCATTTGGAATTTATAGATGGTGAAGTAGCAAACACACCAAGCTTAGCACTCTTATCATCAGTTTGAGACCAATGTGGTAAATAATGCAAATAAATAATTATACATGCAATGAAAGCTCCTATACATTGACCCAAAATATATTTAAAAGCAGATGTAACTTCAATTTCTCCTGATGATAAAAGTCCAAATGTTACAGCTGGATTAATGTGGGATCCACTATATGAAGCAGCATAAACACCAAGAGTTACAGCAAGTCCCCACCCAAAAGTTCCAACAGCCCAACTATTAGAATTTTTATTTGAAAAACTTTTATTTAACGATAAGCCTGCATTAAGACCACAACCAAATAAAATCAAAACAAAAGTTCCAATTGCTTCAGATAAAATTTCATTCATTTATTATATCTTTATAGGTAAGTAAATCTATAAATTTTCGGCTAGATGATATATAAATATTTAAGTATTATTTTAATTTTCCTTTATGGTTGTAAACCCATTGAGCCCGTAAATTTTATTGAAATAACAGATGCGAAAATTAATAGGTCAAAAAATAATGAGTTATTTATATCTGCCCAAATTATTTTAGAAAATCCAAATAAAGTCAAAATAACTATAAATAAGGTTGATGTCGATATTTATGTAGAAAATACTGTTATAGTTTCAATTGAAGATGATAACCCAAGAGAACTTATTGAAAGTGCAGAGTCAACTTTAGATATAGAAGGAGAAGTTAATCTCAAAAATTTAGAAGATTTTCTAAATAAAAAAGGCCTAGCAATCATTTTAGGAAATGATGATGTAAGTTTAAAATTCATTGGTAAAATTGAAGCAAAAGCATATGGCATTAAAGATGAGATAAATATTAATTATACAATTGATAGTATAAAAGGTCTAATCAAATAAAATCAGTCAATTTATTTATGTGTTTCCTAAGTTCTAACTCTTCTTCAGTCCATCTTTTACTACTTATTAAATCATTTTTTAATAAGTATTCTTTTAAAGATTTTAAATAATAATCTAGGTTCTTTATATCAAAATATACAACTGAATTTCTTTGTGAAAAAAAGTCTAATAAATTATGACACATTTCGTTTTGTTTTGAATATAAAAATTCAGCAACAATAATATTTTCACTTTTAATTTCTTTAAAAATTCTAAATATCTCCAGACATCCATGTCCATATATACTATATATCTTATCAAAGATTTTAGAGTTAATTACACTTTTTCCACATTTTTTTTTATAGTAATCATAATCATGATTAATCAACTTTAAATTTTTAGTGAATGATTTTTTTTTAACTAGCCCTAACTTTTTTTGAGCTAAATCAACTACCCTTTCAGCCATTTTTCTATAGCCTGTTAATTTTCCTCCAGCAATAGTAATAATTCCATCTTCAGAGATAAATATCTCATCTCTTCTTGAAATTTCAGTTACCTTTTTGTTTCCATCTTTAATTAAAGGTCTTAAACCAACCCATGATGAAATAATATCTTTTTTAATAATCGAAATTAAAAATGTATTTTTAACTGAATCAATTAGATATTTCACCTCTTTCTCTAAAACATTTAATTTATCTTTCCCGTGCTCAAACTTTGTATCTGTTGTGCCAATATAAACTGTCTCACCTCTAGGAATTGCAAAAATCATTCTAGAATCAATTGCATCAAAATACAGAGACTGATTTATATTAAATTTATTTTTTGGGACAACTATATGAATGCCTTTCGATAAAATTAATTTTTTATTGCTACTCTTTAAAACTTCATCTGTCCAAGAACCTGATGCATTAATTATGAGTTTGGAATTAATTTTTATCATATCATCAGATAATTGATCGCTGCATTTTATACCATCAACGAGTCCTTTTATATTATATATAAACCCTTCACCTTTTAAATAGTTAATTGGACATGCACCATAATCAATTGATTTTTTAATTAAGTCAATTGTTAGTCTACTATCATCAGTTCTATACTCAGAATATATTGCACCACCTAAAAGATTATTACTTTTTAATAATGGCTCTTTACTAAGAATTTGATTTTTTGTTAAAACTTTATTTCTATCATCAAACTTTACATTTGCTAAGTAGTCATAAACTAAAAGAGCAGCTCTAGTAGAGAACTTATTTAACTTGCCATTCTTCACAATTGGAAGTAACATCTTCTCAGGCTTAACAATATGAGGAGCAATGTCATGAAGAATTGCTCTTTCACTACCGGTTTCATGAACCAATCTAAACTTAAGTTGTTGAAGATATCTTAACCCCCCATGAATTAATTTAGTTGATTTACTACTAGTTCCTGAGGCAAAATCATTCATTTCGATTAGACACACACTTAAACCTCTAGAAGCAGCATCTAGACAAATTCCTGCACCAGTAACACCACCACCAATTATTAAAATATCAAAATTTTTATTAGTAATATATTTTTTATAATTAGATCTAGTAGAAGTATCTAAATAATTTATTTTTCTATCCAATTGAAGGTTCTATTAACTGCTTTCTTCCAACCATTGTACATTTTTTCTCTTTCACTATCAATAATTGTTGGATTAAATGATCTATCTATTTTCTGATTTTTTATAATCTGATCTTTATCCCATATATTACTTTGAAGACCAGCAAGGTAACCTGCGCCCATTGCAGTAGTTTCAATTATTTCTGGCCTTAATACTTCACTATCTAGTAGGTCTGACTGAAATTGCATCAGGTAATTATTCATAGATGCACCACCATCGACTTTAAGAGATTTCAATTTTATACCTGAATCTTTCTCCATTACATCAATAATATCTTTAGTCTGATATGCCAAGGATTCAAGAGTTGCCTTAATTATATGATCAACACCAGTATCTCTTGTTAATCCAAATATTGCTCCTCTAGAATACATATCCCAATACGGAGCTCCTAATCCCGCGAAAGCTGGAATTACATATATATCATGTAATTTTTCTATTGATTGAGCAATTTTTTCAGTTTCTGAAGCTTTATCAATTACTTTTAAAGAATCTCTTAACCATTGTATAGCAGCACCAGCTATAAAAACACTTCCTTCCAAAGCATAATTAACTTTATCATCGAAAGAACATGCTAATGTTGTAATCAATCCATTTTCTGACAACTTAAAATTTTTTCCTGTATTCATTAAAAGAAAGCATCCTGTTCCATAAGTATTTTTTACCATACCATCTTCAAAGCAAGATTGGCCAAATAATGCTGCTTGTTGATCTCCAGCAACTCCATGAATAGGAATTTCAAATCCATTATAACTAAAGTTTCCAAAATCTGATGATGAATTTATAACTTCTGGTAAAATTGATTTTGGTATTTTTAGATAATCACATAATTTATCATCCCAATCTAGATTTTTAATATTATAAATCATTGTTCTTGATGCATTAGTATAGTCAGTGACATGATTTTTAAAAGAAGTCATATTATAAATTAGCCAGGTATCTATTGTCCCAAATAAAACTTTATTTTCGTTTATTTTAGTCTTCACTCCTTCTACATTTTCGATTATCCACTTAATTTTAGTTGCTGAAAAATAAGAGTCAATGACTAACCCTGTATTTTCTTTGGTATATAATTCCAAACCATCTTTTTTCATTTGATCACAGATACCTGAAGTTCTTTTATCTTGCCACACAATAGCATTATAGAAAGGTTTGCCAGTTTCTTTATCCCAGATAACAGTCGTTTCTCTTTGATTTGTGATTCCAATACTAATTATATCACTCAGTGAAATAGAACTTATAAGTTCTTCAAAAACTTCCAACTGAGTATTTAAAATTTCAATTGGATCATGTTCTACCCAGCCCTGTTTAGGAAAAATTTGTTTAAACTCTTTTTGTTTGACGTCAATTAACTTTCCAACTTCATTAATAAGTAAAGCCCTTGAGCTCGTTGTTCCCTGATCTAGAGCAATAATATATTTCATAATTTAATTACTAGAAATTAAATTATGTTCCTTCTTCATTTTATTAATTATGTGTTTACCTACTTTTTCACCTTGCTCAACTCCATAAGTAATTGCCGGCATATAGTGAATACCTCCATATATTCTACTAATTGCAGCTTCCTCTGATGCATGAAAGAAAGATTTGAAATTCCTTGCAGGTAGACCATATTTTTCTTCAGAAGTATCTAAAAACTCAAAGTTATCTCCTAAAAGATGAGTCAGTATTCTAGCAGCTGATCTTGAAATAACTGAATGCCCAGAAGTATATTCAGGGAAAGGAGGTGTCTGTAAAAATGGAATCCAATCACTATCAATATGTTGATTAATAACAGTCTCAGGCCTAACTAAAATACTTCTCCATTTCTCATCCCAACATATAATAAACGCATCAAATAAACTAATAGAAACCATTGCATAAGTATGTATTGTCTCCATTAAATTTAAATTCACTTTTTTAGAGGCAATCTTGGTAATTCCAATCCAATGTCCTCCAGGGGTAATTTTTTTTGTTGCAAACATGGCATGCCCTTTGTGATGAGACACATAAGGATTACAATCCCAGAAACTGGCGATTTCTTTTTGTTCTTCGGATAAATTATTACCAATTTCATAAACCTCAATTAAATCTTTATAAAATTCAGATTCTTGATTTAAACTAAAAGTAGGAGGCGGCTTAATTACAAACTGATTAGATGAATCTATAACTAAAGGTCTAATCTTATTCCAATGAGGTTCAATACCTTCCATATAATCTGGAGGTGTAGGTTTCCAAGAAAAATCATCACCTCTCTGGATAGTATATTTTGGAAATGATCTTGTTTGTTTATAATTATCATCTTCGTACCAATTTTTAATATGATTAGCAACTATTTCACCATAATCCAATGATCTTTCTAAAATATCTTTAGGTATTCCCATCTTTCTAAAATCAGCATATAGTTCATCTTGATAAGATGAAATTTTATTTTCTGAAAAAATTAAATCTTTTCCGACTGTTAAGAAAGCATGAATACTCGCAATTGGGAAAGAATATTCTTTAGTGATATCTGGTTCAGGAATTGGGTCTAAGCCATTTAATTGGCCTGCTAAACTTTGATAATTTGAGCTTGAATTTCTTAAAACTTCATAAGCGGCAATAGATGGATATACATAAATTCTTGAAGCTACTGGAGGAGAAAAAATATCATAAACTATTACATCAGTAAGCTTTTGCATTGAGTTATGAAAAAGATCAGGATCATTATAAAATTCAATATTTTTCTGATAATTCTCATATGAAGAACATGAAATAAGGAAGTAAATAAAAACTGTAAATAGTAGAATTTTATTTTTCATTATCTAAGCTAATTATGGAAATTTTATCATTGTTTTTTCCAATAACAAATTTAGATTTATTTTTATCTAAAGGCAAAATTTTAGTTATATCACCTCTTAATTTTAAGCCGGATTTTTTCTGATTAATATAATTAAAAGTCCCATCTCTATTTCCTTTTAATAGTATTCCATAACTCGACTCAAAAGAACCAAAATATGTTGAAACATTTGAGTTGTTACCAACTAGAAGAATATCTTCTGCATTATCATTATTGTAATCTAATACTTGAATATCTCTAACAGGAGCAATCTGAGAGATTAACGGTAAATTTATTTGCTCAAATTCAGAACCTCTATTTATCAAAACCTTAGAATTAAAATCATTTACAAATAAAATCTCACTCTCCGATAATGTTTTTTCTGAAAATATCTCATTAATTTCTAAGCCAGCAAAATCCTTATAATAAAAAAACTCTCTTTTGAGATAATTTAATTCTTTAGTCAGTTCATCCTTATTTGCTAATGGATATTCCTTTCCCTTGAGCATATATGTTATAATATTTTCAGACTTAGAGTTATTATCAAAGTCATTTATATACATTCTTATTGGATTATTTACTGAGGGTTTTAATTTAGTGTTATTACCGATATTTCCAATAATTAAATCGATTAGCCCATCATTATTTAAATCTGCAGTTTCTATTGAAAACCACCATCCATACAAATCATTACCAATAAAAGAAGAATCTTTTACTAAGCTAGTGCCATCGTTATAAAATAGATTTATATTATTCCAATCTCCACAAGTAATTAAATCTTTTATGCCATCCCCATTAATATCCTCCCATTTGGCATCGGTAATCATTCCAAGATTAGTAAAAATTTTATCTATTTTAAAGTTTCCATTCTTTTGATTTAATAGTAGGTAACTAGTTGGTGTTTTTCCATAATTATTAGAAATAACTCTTCCTCCGACAAATAAATCTTCGTATCCATCAAGGTTATAATCATAATTTATAACTACTGAATTATTTTGAATAATTTGAGGGAGATCTTTTTGTTTTTTAAAAAACCCATCATCATTAATATACAATCTGTCCTTTAAGCTATTTGTTGTTTCTGAAAACTCATTCCCTCCACTTACTACATATAAATCCAAATCATTATCTGCATCCGCATCAAAAAATAAAGCATCAACATCCTCAGATAACAAATCTTCATGAATATCATTTTGATCTGATAAAGTAAATTTTTGATTTTCATTTCCTATATACAATTCCGATTTCTGAAAAGAAGGTGATCCAACAAATAGATCATTTATATTATCGCCATTTACATCTGCAACGGCTATCGCTGGCCCCTCTCTAGAAATCATATAAGGAATTAATCTCTCCCTATTAAAATCATTAAATAAATTTTCATTATGATAATATTCGAGTAGATTTTTATCAGAGATATCAGAAAACACTGTTTGGAAATTTACTTTAGAGTTCTGATCTTTTAGAGTTGCCTCATTTTCATTAAGCTTAATTGTTTGATTTATAGCTAGATTATATAAGGTTTGATTTTTTTTAGATGGCCATAATACCTGAATCGAATCAATTAAATTAGAATCACCTAAGCCAAAAACTATTCCAGATGATCTTGAAGACATGAAACCTTTATTTAAAAAATTCTCTTTATAATATGACTTTCCATCAATCCATATTGTAACCTTAGCGCCCACACCATAAACATTAAAACCTTCTCCATCAAATATAAATTTGATATGATTAGCATTTACATTTTTAGTATTATTGTTATATAAAATTGCCTTATCATTAATATTATTTATTATCAAATCATTATCACCATCATTATCAAAATCATCATAAGTAGCTCCATTAGAATACCCCTCAAAATCTAAGCCCCACACCTCAGATACATCTGAAAACTTAAACCCAGATAAATTTTTGAATGCATAATTTGCTACTCTGCCGTCGGGCATTTCTTTCAGTAGATCAATATTTTTAAGATTTGGATTTTGAACTAAACCTCCAGAAATCTCTTCATTAGATAAAAAACTGATATAATCCATATCGTTTGGTCTCTTAACAATACCATTAGTTACATACACATCATTATTACCATCAAGGTCAAAGTCTTCAATTAATGTTGACCAACTCCAGTCTGTTGCGTGGATTCCAAGTAACTGAGATATTTCAGAAAAGGAGCTATTTCCATTATTTAGTTGTAAAGTATTTTTGGTAAACTGTTTATTAAAACCAAAGTCTAGTTTCATTTTATATATTTCATATGAATCTTCACCGGCAGAGCTTTTTAATACATATTCATCTTGAGGCAACATATCCAATACCATAATATCTGGATATGCATCATTATTTATATCTGATATATCATTTCCCATAGAAAACCTTGAAGTATAATTAATGTAACTTTCTAGACTTTCTGAAAATGTTCCATCACAATTATTTATATACAGATAATCATTTTCTCTAAAATCATTAGATATATAAATATCATCACAACCATCTCTATTAATATCACTCAATGATATCCCTAGCCCATAACCAATATTACTACTTAGTATTCCTGACTCATCAGATACGTCTACAAATTTTAAAGATCCTTCACTGATTTCATTACGAAATAACTTGTCTCCAGATTTTTCACTTTTATTAAAGCGCAATTTGGAGCTACCATAGCTTCTTTCAGTATGAACAGAATGATTAAGTAAATACATATCAAGATCTCCGTCAGAATCATAATCAAAAAATGCTGCATGCGTGGAAAAACCTTCAAAATCAAGACCATAATCAATTGCTTTTTCAGAAAAAGTTAAGTCTCCATTATTAATATAAAGTTCATTTTTACCTGATATATTTTTGTAACCGCCTAATCTTGTTTGATAAATATCTAATAATCCATCTCCATTAATATCTATCATAGAGACACCTGTTTTCCACTCTCCCATGGATTGCACTCCAGCTGTTTTGGAAATATCTTCAAAGATAAAACCTCCTTTATTTAGATAAAGTTTATTTAAACCCTGATTTGAAGAAATATAAATATCAATAAGACCATCATTATTAATATCTCCAGTTGTTACTCCGCCTCCATTATAAAAATATAAGTACTCAACTAAATTAAATTTATCATTCTCATTTAAATCATTCCTGAAGTCAATATTTGATTGAAGGGGAGATATCTCTGAAAATAACTTTTCTTTTTTCTCACATGAAATTAAAAATAGAAACAGAAGAATAAGAAAATGTTTCATTTAGAAAGTATAAGACTGGAGAGAGTCACTATTATTAAGAACAAGAAGATAATTATCTCCTTTTAAATTTTTGAAAGTAGAAAAATCCCTTACTTGACCTTTAAACAATAAACCTGATTTTTTATATGGAGCAACTTTATACTCTAATTTATTATTACCAAGAAGGATTTGACCATAATTAGCATCATACCTTCCCACCTCAGGCTTCACATTATATAAATTACCTCCTAGTATAATGTCATTATATCCATCATTATTATAATCATTAATTTCAACAGCAAATACATTAGAAAATTGAGTTTCAACTGGTAGTTCTAAATTTGAAAAACCAGTACCATTATTTATAAATGCTGATGTTTTAAGATTATAGACATAATTAATGTGACTAGATTTTATTTTTTCTAAATTAAAAATATCATGAACGGTTTGATTTTTGTAGCTGTTATACTTTAAATATTTTTTCTTTAGACCAGGCATCTGCATAACTAAATCATGTCTAAGTGCCATCGTATAAGAGCTATCTCCATTATATTGAAAAATTACTTGTTCTAAACTATTATTATCATCAAAATCATTAATATACATACTTATGGGCTTTGATTCAGATGCTCTAAACCTTGAGTTTTCACCATGATTTCCAATAACTAAATCTAATAAGCCATCGTTATTTAAATCATTAACTTCAATTGAATTCCACCAACCATTTGAATTTTCAAAAGCGTCAATATTTTTAATATAAAATTTACCATCCCTATTTTCTAATAAAATAATAGGCATCCAATGGCCAACTAAAATTAAATCAGAATCACCATCAGAATCATAATCAAAGAAGTCAGCATCAGTAATCATTCCTACCTCTTTCAAATCTTTTGCAATTACATCCGATACATTTTTAAAATTACCGTAACCATCATTTTCTAAAAGATACCCATTAGAAGGCAAACCATACTTTTGAGGAATTAGTCTGGTACCTACAAATAAATCCTGATCGCCATCAAAATCAAAATCAAAATTCTTTACAACTGATGAACTTTCAAATAATCCTGCAGGCAGAATTTGATCTGATTTTATAAAATTATTATTTACATTATAGTATAACCTATCTCTTAATTCTGGTGAGTAAATTGAATATTCATTTCCGCCACTTGTAACATACAAATCAAGGTTCCCGTCTTTGTTTGCGTCAAAAAAAACACAGTCAGTATCTTCAGACTCTTTATCTGCATTAATTAATGGATAACTATACTTTTCAAATTTATTATCATTCCACATATAAATTAAACCTGAATAACCTTTGGATCCTCCAATGTATAAATCTTTATAACCATCACCATTAATATCACCTTCACATATGCATGAACCCTCTGAAGAGCTCATATGAAATAAAAGTCTGTCCCTGTCAAAGTCAACAAAATTATTTTCCGTGTGTACATAGTCTAATATTTGCTCATCAGATTTTGTAAATATTTTTGAATCATATTCTTCATTAATAGTAAATTGAGAAAAATCTTCTTTTTTAATAATCATATATTGATTTACATCAATAAATTCTTTTTTAGAGATTTTACCATCATCCCATCTTACTACCAATGAATCAATAATATTATTTTCACCTATACCAAAAATTAAGTTATTATCAACTGTTGATTGGAAACCTCTTATAGGCATCTGCTCTAAATAATATTTATTGTCTCCAACAAATAATGTAATTGATGAACCAACACCATTAGGATTATTTTTATCTCCAATAAGTTTTATTTTCAAATAATTATTTAGAGGATATAATTTATCTGTATTATTCTTATAAATAAAAGATTCCATATTCACATTATTTACAACTAAATCATAATCTCCATCATTATCAAGATCACCATATGCTGAACCATTAGAAAAACTTGGCTGACCAAGTCCAAGGTATGATGTCATATTATTGAAATCTAAATTTCCATTATTTATAAAAGCGTAATTAGAGACTGGAACACTTGGAATTAAATCTATTAATTTTTTAAAATCTACACTTCCTGGAGATGCTATCTGCTTAATTATTTCATCTTGAGTAACATACTGTAAAAAATCTTGATCTGTTAAATCTTGATATATACCGTTAGCAACAAATATATCTTTGTTACCATCATTCTGAAAATCGAACATCAAAGCTCCCCAACTCCAATCTGTAGCTTCAACTCCAGTTAATCTACCTATCTCACTGAAAGTAGAATTACCATTATTTAATTGTAATGTATTTCTTGTGTACTGATTCCAATAACCACTTGTCTTAATATTTTGGTGTCTATCCCAACTATCGAATGTTGTAACTGTTTTTATCCTCTCATCAGTTTGTGGCAACATATCTGTTACAAAAATTTCTGATAATCCATCATTATTAATATCAGCCATATCTGCACCCATTGATGCTGCACTAATACTTTTTATCATGTTCTCAAGACTTTCAGAAAATGTTCCGTTTTGATTGTTAATGTAGAGGTAGTCTCTTTCGAAAAAGTCGTTAGAAACGTAAATGTCCATCCAACCGTCATTATTAGCATCTCCAACTGTAACACCCAAACCAAAACCAATTACACTTCCATAAATTCCAGCTTTTTCACTGATATCAATAAATTTACCATTTTCATTTATAAAGAGTTTATCTCCTCCTACTTCGTCTCTAACTGGTCTCTGATCTTTTCCAATACTTGTAATTCTAAACCCCCCTTTATATGAATTATTTAGCAAATAACAATCAAGATCCCCATCCCTGTCAAAGTCAAAAAAAGCAGCATGAGTTGAGTATCCTTTATCATCTAGGCCATATTCTTTGGCCATCTCAGTAAATGTTAAATCACCATTATTTATAAATAATTCATTTTGTTTATTATCACCTTTTATGTCACCAGAATTAGAAACGTAAATATCTAAAAATCCATCTGCATTTATATCTACTAGACTTACTCCTGTACTCCATGATTTTTCTCCTCCTACTCTAGCTTTCTCTGTAATATCTTCAAATTTAAAATTTCCTATGTTTAGATATAGTTTATTTTCGTTAAGATTAGAGGTGAAATAAATATCTAGAAGACCGTCATTATTTATATCACCTAAACCAACTCCTCCTCCATTATAGTAATTTCTATAAGTAAAAATGTTAAAATCATCCTTAAATGAAAGGGTGTTCTTAAATTTGATCCCAGTCTTGTTAGCAGGTAATTTCATAAATAATTTTTCTTTATTTGCAGAACATGAACAAAAAAAAATTATTAGAAAAAAAATAAAAATTTTATTCATTTTTTATACTTTTTTCAGTAATAATATCAGTAAATCTAGCACGGATCTCTCTCTCACTTATCTTGGTTATAGTTATTCTCCTATTCCCATTTACAGCAGCAAATAATCTACTCATATTTTTTGGGTTCTTTATCTCATAAAATTCCGTAGAGTACCAATCAGATAGTAAATCTACAATTTCATCCATTAAATATTCAGCTGATGTTTCTTTATTCCATGGAGCCCATCCTGTATATGAAAATGTAGTATTAACTTCATAAACAATATCATTATCAAAAACTGGATAAAATAACATTTCTATTTTCTGACCTATGGATTCCGTAGATAAATAATATCTAACGGAATTGTTTGATGGACCTTGGGTTACAAGTTTTTTTCTATTTAAATCCCAACAATGAGCATAAAATTCTTTAGAAGTCATACCAAATTTTACACCTAAGAATAATGAATCATATCTTAATCCAGAAGCTAACTCCTTTTTCTCAAGATCTATATATGGATTAGTTTGACAACTTATCATTATAATTGAAAACATAATAAAAAATATTATCCTATTCACGTTCTAAAATTTTAATTTTTGAATTATTTAAAGCAAAAATATAACTGTCTTTTTTATTTATTTTGATTTTAGTTAAATCTCTTAAATCACCGTCAATAAAAAGTCCAGATTTATTTGAATTTATATACTCAAATTTGATATCTTTTTTACCGATAAATAAAGATGAGTAACTTGACTTACTGGGACCATACTCAGGTTTTATCTTAGACAAGTTACCTCCTAAAATTAAATCATTATATCCATCATTATTTATATCATCTGAGAGTATACTATAAACTGATGAAATCTGTGCCATAAATGGCAAAGTATCAACTTTAAATTTAATTCCAGATTCATTTCTCAATACTAATGAAGCAAGATTATAAACTTCTAATATTTTTGTTCCTTTCATAGCCGACTCATCAAGCAAATCAATCATCTTTTTATTCTTATAACTTTCAAATTTTAAATATTCTTTCTTCAAATAAGGTAACTGCATCCATAAATCTTTTAGTTGAACAATAGGATATAGATTTTCACCGTAGTACATGCCCAATATCTGTTCTGATCTTCCATTTCTATCAAAATCATTAACATATAAAGTCAATGGTTTATCAACAGAAGCTCGGAACATAGAATTAAGACCGAAATTCCCAACTATTAGTTCTTTAAATCCATCATTATTTATATCAACAGAATGAATTACATTATATAGTCCATTAGTTTTTGATAAACCAAGAGAATCTGAAATATCAAGAAATTTATTATTTGAAATTTTAAATACTGTAATTGGCATCCATTCTCCAACTACAACCAACTCTTTTATTCCATCATTATCAATATCAATAAATTCACTATCAGTAACCATTTCTATATTATTATTCATTAAGTATTGGTCGCTAACATCAGTGAAAATCCCATTTCCATCATTCAGTAAAACAAAATTTCGTGTTTTAGTTCCATAAGATCCAGGGTTTAAACTTGTTCCAACAAATAAATCAAGATCTCCATCATTATCAATATCATTAGAAGAAATAGTAGAAGTACTTTCAAATGTTGTAATTGAGGAAAATGAATTATCTAATTTTTTAAAATTTATACCACCAGAATTTAAATACAGTCGATCTCTTAATTCTGGTGAAAAACTTGAATATTCACTGCCACCACTAGCAACAATTAAATCAATTTTACCATCTCCATTAAAGTCATCAACAACGCAGTTAACATCCTCAGATAATAAATCATTCTGAAAAGGTTTACTGTACTCTTTAAAATCGCCATTTATGGATTGATAATAAATTTTTGAAACTTGATTTTTAGCTGATCCAATAAACACATCATCTAATCCATCCTTATTAAAATCTGCACTACATATACATGGACCTTCAGTTGAATTCATTTTAAATAGTAATCTCTCTCTATCAAAATCAACAAAATTATTTTCAACGTGAGTAAAATTAATTGTATTATCAGATGGCTTTAAAATTGGTTTTTTTTCTTTATTTATATAATAAGTTTCTTTTTTTAAAGTATTTCCTTCATTTATCGTATGATGAAAATTAATTGATAGATTTTTCAAAATTGACTCTTTATTATTATTCCATATAATTTTAACAGAATCAATTCTTGAAATATTTTCAAGACCAAAGTATAGACGATAATCAACTGAAGATTGAAAACCTCTCATGGGGGATAATTCCTGAAATTGAATTCCATTCTCTGTATAAATAAAAACTTTATTTCCTATACCAAATTTATTTTTTGTATCAGAATCAAAAGAAAAAGAAATCCAGTTATTTGATGATTTATTTTCATAAATATTTGATAACATATTCACATTATTGATAACTAAATCTAAATCCCCATCGTTATCAAAGTCTCCATAAGCAGAACCGTTAGAAAAAGTCTTTTTATCCAGTCCAAATTTATCTGAAACATTTTCAAATTTTAATTTACTGTTATTTTTAAAAGCAAAATTTGATAAAGGCTCACTAGGTATCATATCAATTAACTTTTTTACAGGCTCCTTCTCTGATTTTATCATATTTGATATTATAGAAGGGTTTGCAAGAAAATTAACATAGTCTTGATCTAATAAATCTTTATAAATACCATTAGCAACAAAAATATCTTTATTACCATCATTATCCATATCAAAAATTAAAGCTCCCCAGCTCCAATCAGTAGCATCTAAACCTGTAATTCTTGAAATTTCTGAAAACGAATTATTTTGATTATTTAACTGTAGAGCATTTCTATTAAATTGATGGAAATACCCTTGATTTAAAGAAAATTGATACTTATCCCAACTATCAAAAACAGCTTTAGAGACTCTTCTATCATGTCTATCTGGAAGCATTTCTGTAACAAATATTTCAGGATAACCATCATTATTAATATCAGCCATATCTGCACCCATTGAACCCATTGATATTTCATTAAGATAATCTTCTAAAGATTCAGAAAATGATCCATCCATATTATTTATATATAAATAATCTTTTTCAAAAAAATCATTAGATATAAACATATCTGACCATCCATCAAGATTTATATCACCAATAGTTACACCTAGACCAAATCCAATATCACTTGTATATATTCCTGCTTCTTTAGAAATATCAGTAAAAAAACCATTATCATTTCTTAGTAATTTATTTCCTTGATCACTGTCAATATATCTTAAATCTTTTACCATATCTAATCCTACACCTATTGATTTAATTGTATTATTTAATAAATAGCAATCTAAATCACCATCATTGTCAAAATCAAAGAAAGCAGCATGTGTAGATAAACCTTCATTATCTAAACCATATGTTTTAGACCTCTCAGTAAATGTTAGATCTCCATTATTTATGAAAAGCTCATTATTTCTCCTTTCACCACCAGGGGGTCCAGATTTACAGACATATATATCTAGATAACCATCATGATTTATATCAACAACACTGACACCAGTACTCCATATACCTTCAGAATTTAATCCAGATTTTTCAGTAATATCTTCAAAATTAAAGTTGCCATTATTAAGATATAATTTATTTGATACCAAATTACCAGTAAAGAAAATATCTTGTAATGAGTCATTATTAAAATCACCAATTCCAACACCACCTCCGTTATAGAAGTTTCTATATGTATATGGATTTAACTCTTCTGTATACTCAAGATTATTTTCAAAGTATATATTAGTTTTAGAAATTGGCAATAATTCAAATAAGGTATCTTCTCTATTAAGACTACAGGAAAATAGATAAAATATTAGAATAATAAAAAAATAAATTTTTCTCATAAATAACTAATCCAAAGATAAAAAAAAAGCAAGCGATAAAATCGCTTGCTTTAATCTTAAGTTATATTTTTAACTAAATATAAGCTATTAGTTACTAGTAGCCAGGATTCTGCGTTAACTTAGAGTTAGCATTTAATTGATCCTTCGGAATTGGAAATAGTTTATATTTTGCATCAGAAGCTTCTTTAGCCCACCATGCATCATTCCATTTTCCAAACCTTATTAAAGCTCTTCTCCTATCATTCTCTACATACATCTCTCTACCTCTCTCGGCAAGAAGTTGATCAGCATCTAGACTATTGAATGGAGTAACTCCTGCTCTAGTTCTAATTTGATTTACAATTCCAAGTGCACCAGAAGCATCACCTGTCCTTAAATGTGCTTCCGCTTTACTAAGTAAAACGTCAGCGTATCTCAATAAGACAAAATCATGATTCATGTTCTCTCTACCACCTTGAACATGACCATACTTGTTAATTCTAGCACCACACTGACGACAAGCATCAGGATATATCATATTGATATAAGGTGTAAAATAAAGTCCAGTACCATCATCATCACCGGCCTCACCTCCTGCTGAATCATCAGCACCCTGATCTCCTACTAAGAAATTTGATAACCTGCTATCTAAAGTACCAGTTCCAGCAGTTTTACCTTTAACAACTTCACCTTGTGGACCAGGATTCTGAGCAGGATCAATATAAGAATTATAAAATTCTTCAACTGTCGCATACCCATTCCATGGCTGAAATGTCAAATTAAAAGTATTCTGACTTGCATAATGTAATGTCATTGCTACCCAGTTAAAACCGCCAGCAAATACTTCATCATAAGGAACAACAAATATATTTTCTGATGAGCCCTCATTCTGTTCTTTAAAATTATCTGAATAAACTGCTTCTAAAGTATAAAGACCAGAATTTATAATAGCATCTGCGTCAGATTTAACTCCATCCCAAGATGGTGTTCCTGTCCACTCTTCAGCATTTAAATGCAATTTCATTCTTAGTGTAAGAGCAGCCCACTTATTCATTCTACCGTATGTTGAAGCATCTTTTTTCTCACTCAAAAGTGGAATAACATCATCCAACTCAGATTTAACAAAATTAAAAACCTCAGTTCTTGAAGAATTTGGTTTTGTTTCAGTATCAGTGAAATCAGTAGATAAGGGAACATTACCAAACATATCCATAAGATGGAAATAATAAAAAGCTCTTATAGCTCTTAACTCAGCCTCATAAGCATCCGCACCTTCAATAGAACTGAACTGAAAGATCAGTCTATTAACTGTATTGATAGCTCCGTATGAATTATTCCAAGCGTTATTAAAAATACCATTATCTGCTTGGAACTTATGTTCATGTAACTGTAATAAAATACCACCATCGTACCAGTCACCACCTCTTGTAGGTATAACCAATTCGTCGGATGATAATTCATTAGTCGTCCATATATTAGTATGGCTTCCCCAATGCGTCATTGAAGCATAAGCCTGACCTAATGCAGCAATATTTTCTTCTTCAGTAGTGAAGAAGTTTTCTGCAGCTAAATCACTGTATAACTCTTCGTCAAGGTTTGTACAAGCAGGAACAATAAAAATCATACCCGCAACTAGTAACATTAACTTTTTCATTTCTGTAAATAAATTTTTCATAGTATATACAATTATAAAGTTATATTAACACCTAAAGTGAATGTTCTTGCTCTACTGAAAGTCTCTCTTCTCTCAATTCCTTGAGATAAAGGATCACCATAATCAGTCCATCTAGAAACAGGGTCAACACCCTCGTATCCAGTAAACATAATTGGCCTTTGAGCAGAAACATAAACTCTTAGATTTCTTAAAAATTTAGTAACATCCTTTAAATTATATCCAACAGTAATGTTATTTAATTCAAAGTATGTTGCATCTTCTACGTGTGAGCTGTTAGCAGCAGCAGCAGTTAAATCTTGATTGAAATAACTAGTGTTTACAACATTCCAGTTACCAACAACAGTTGGTCCAGCATTTTCATAGAATCCTCTGTAAGAGTTAAATAGATCGTGACCGAATTCACCATTCCAGAACATTGAGATATCTAAATC
>CEQP01164938.1_pt1 | contig 19259 bp, 20 predicted proteins | sample 356291 | NCBI WGS metagenome assembly CEQP01 (sample SAMEA2621221, study PRJEB7988) | marine metagenome | isolation source: saline water (ENVO:00002010), including | reverse complement strand
TTACTTGGCATGTCCACAAAGTTTGTGGAATGCGCGTTAGGAACAATTTACCGAAGAGAACACTCAGATGGTAGTGTTTCTGGTGGCCCAATGTATTACCTAGAAAGAGGATTAAAAGAGAGAGGGCTAAAACGACTTGGTAGCTTCATGGCTAAATTTTATGCCATTGGAATTGTTATCAGCTGCCTAGGAATTGGAAACATGTTCCAGTCAAACCAAGCCTATGTGCAGTTCGTAAATGTAACAGGCGGAACAAATGGTAGTTGGTTTCATGACAAGGGCTGGCTTTTTGGTCTCATTATTGCCTTAGCTGTTGGCATAGTAATTATTGGCGGAATAAAAAGCATTGCGCGTGTTACTGAAAAACTTGTTCCATTTATGGCGATTTTATATGTCTTATCTGCCCTCACAATAATAACCATGAACTATGAGGCTCTTCCATTTGCATTTCTAGCTATCTTCAATGGCGCATTCTCACCAGAAGCGCTATCGGGTAGTGCTTTAGGTGTAATGATTGTTGGCTTTCAGCGCGCCGTCTTTTCAAATGAAGCAGGCATAGGTTCTGCGGCAATAGCACACTCAGCCGTAAGAACAACCGAACCCATAACAGAGGGCTATGTTGCTTTATTGGAACCATTTATAGATACAGTTGTGATATGCACTATCACTGCTTTGGTTATAACAACCACTCTCTATTACGATCCAAATTTTGTACAAGGACTTGGCGGAATAGAAATGACTTCTGCAGCCTTCGAACGAAATATTAGTTGGTCACCATACGTAATTGCTATTTCTGGAATCTTATTTGCGTTTTCAACTATGGTTGCCTGGTCATATTATGGGCTCAAAGGATGGACGTATCTTGTCGGCAAATCTCAAACTGCAGACTTAGGGTTCAAAACAGTTTTCTGCTTATTTGTCATGATTGGCTGCTCGATTCAGTTGAGTGCTGTTCTTGATTTTTCAGATGCTTTAGTCTTTTTTATATGCATACCAAACATCCTTGGTCTATACATATTGGCTCCAACCTTAAAGAAAAAACTCAAAGACTATAATCACAGATTAACCACTGGAGAAATCAAAAATTATCGAGAATCTTCTATACCCGACTAATCATTACCTTTTTCTAATCTACTATTTAGTAACAAACAGTAGTTAACCACGCTCCCTCGTCACCATATGTGCAGAATCAAAATCTAAGCAAGGCGGGTCCTCAAGGTATGTAGCTGTACTGGGGTTTAGATTCAAAACTCGCGGATCCATTTCCCATGGCTCAATTAAAACTTCAGGATCATGCACCGTAACCTCATAAAGAAGCGTGTCATCTAAACGAGTAAAGCGTTCCTCAACACGCATTTCATTAGTATGATACCAACCAGGCCACCCAAGCCAAGTAAGGTCATTGAAGCCTACAACATCAACAATAAGGGTATCTCCTTCCCAACGTCCGACAGAATCCCCCATGAAGGTTTGGTCTTGAGAATTCAACGGATCATGATCACGCCCATCAGTTGGTATAACACGCCAAGTATTACGTTGCTGATAAAGAAAAACGACATCTGATTCAGACTGTAAGATGCGAATTGGTGGTCCCATGCGCGGTACGCCAGCTGGCATACAGATAAAAGTCATATCCTCCATATTTCCATTGATATCCAAGTATTCAATTCGATTCCAGAACTCCCCTTTATAGAGAGGTGGATTTGCGAAATAACGTCTAGTCATCCCATCATCTCGCTCACCATAAACATTATTACCATGTCGATAGTTAGGTCTACGCCCAATAATACTAGCCGAAAGGCTCACACTACCTTCACTAACAGCTGCCTGATAATCAGCAAATGTATCAAAGTTGTATTCAGTACCGTCAGGCTCAATTGCCATAACACTACCTCCACCACCACTACTACCCCATCGGCCATTTAAATCAGGCCTGCCATTGGCAGTTCGGGGCGTCGATGAAGCATCAACTTCAGACATTTGTTCTTGGTCACTTACAGCAATATCAGAGGAGGAGGCAGAATCTTGGCCAGATGTACAAGCTACAAAAGAAGTGGTAACACCAAGTGCACTAAAGATCATTAAGCTGTAACGCAAAAAAGACATGGTTATAGTTCTATTTTTCATTTCTTATGGATCTCAATATCCCAGTTATTAAATTCTAGTTAACGGTCATCCACATTGGATTATTCTTAACCCTCGGACTGGTATTGATGCCATAAATCAATCTTCCTGCCATCGGGAAGAATAAATGAGACAATATACCCAAAATCTGACCCATCCTTTGCTAAAGCGATCGTAGCAGTGTAGGTCTCTCCTGTTACGAACACATCGCGGCCACTTATACCTACACGACGAAACGCGCCAGGTCCTGACCCAGAGATATTCCAGGAGGTTACATCACCATTTTCATCCTCAACATCTAAAAACCAACGCACATGTGGGTTTATCCACATCACACGTCTCATCACACCAGTGATAGTAGCAAGCCTATCCTGATCAAACTGAGCCTGGATTGCATGATGCGCAGTTATTGGAGTTGCCGCTAAAAGAAAACCCAACATAGCACCCACCAAACCAACTAAGCGAAATTTATGATGCATCTCTTTGTTTCCTTTAGAAAATAAGAAAATTTAAAAAATAATAGCATGGTCCGAATAACAAATTTACTCTGAGAATGCAGTTCCTGCCGCAGCAATGTTTGCCGGCAACGGCATAACCACATAAGGGTTATATGTGTTGCTCAGACTTAGATTTAAATCCATAACCGTAGCCCCATCAACCGTTTGTATAATATGGCCCGGCAACAAAACATCTGCCTTATAGTCAGACTCATTCCAATCCTGGTAGTCAGCATACGCCACCTCTACTAAGGTACCGTCAAACTCGGTTTCAACATGTACAAGCCGGTGACCAAATTCACGCCTAGTACCGTTTGGCATCGTATGATAAAGAAACACTTCTGGGTCAAATGTGGCTTGCACAATCGTGTCATCTAATGGAGCAGGCAAGGGAAAAGTAAGCACAGGATTTCCATCGCTATTAGAAGATGCGGTAGCTAATTCCCCAGCTTCAACAGCAGCCTTTACTAGGCCCTGTGGAACAAGCCATATCTGTAACAATCTTTCACGCAATGTCTCAGGCATAGACTCTGAGTTGCCGCCTGGCTCATCTTCATCCCAAGCATATCCTCCTGCCACAACTTGCACATAACGCTGTGGCTCGGCATCACTAACAACACAAGTGAAATCAACACGCATACCCGGTACCGGGAAAGGATGAACAATTTCAGGTATTGCATAGCGCAAACTAGCTCGATAACTATCCATGACACAAGTTTCACCCTCTATGACCCTAGTTCCTGAACCTGAATAAATCATGGTTATGACACGGTCCACTTCTCTAGGTGTTCGAAGTAACCCTAGCGTGTCTGCCGCCTCATAGAGAACAGACTGGACCTCTGGTGTAACCTGCGCATATGCGGACTGAGATATATTTAAAATACCCCATGTTATGGCAACTATAACGACCCTAACCTGCATACATAGCTCCTTATCACGGCTTATTCAAACCGAACCCTATAAAGCATTAGCTTCCTTATCAGAAGACATTAAAATTATTATGCTGATATAACATATTGCAGAGTATTATCAGCATTGACAATACATCTGACTCAGGGGGAGATTACTATGTCTAAAAATAAACCGGTATTAATAGCCGTATTCCCTCTTATCACCAATGTTATATCGATATTATTATTTCTTAGCACTGTAGCTCATACGCAAGAACCACAAAAGTACTATGCTGATCCAACATGGCCCCAGACACTTCCAAATAATTGGAAAGTAGGCGGTATAACCGGACTTGCTATTGACGCCAACAATAATATCTGGGTCCTCAATCGACCAAACGACTTATCCGATATGGAACTACTAAATGAAGTTTCACCACCAATTGCACAATGTTGTATTCGTCCCCCTTCAATGATTCATCTAGATCAGATCGGAAATGTTATTGGTTCTTTCAATGCTCCACAGGGACACGGGATGGATGTTGATGAGAATGGATTTGTTTACATTGGGCAGGATACGGTTCGCAAGTATGACCCTCAAACAGGAATGGTGATTGCCGAAATAGCACGCACAGCAGAAAGAGAAAATGGTGGCCCTGTAGGTCTACTTCCTCCAGTCGAATTTACCCCAGGCAAAGGGACTCTCGAACATGCCTCAGTTTTTATGCCAAATAGTCCAGATGATCCGATAGAAATAGCAGCCAGAACAGCTGCTGCTAAAGTTTTTCGTGAAAAATATCCCCCAGACACTCCAGTAATTGTTGGTGGACTTGAAGAAATTAGGATAGTGGAGACGGACAGAGAGGTATACATAGCTGATAACTACTTAGGTGGGCGTGTATTAGTTTTTGATCTTGATAGTTTTGAATTCAAGAGAGGATGGGGGGCTTATGGAAAATCATTAGAGATGATCAGCATAGATGATGCGGACCATGAGTACACACCAAATGGTCCAATGCCCAAGGACTTTGCAGGTCACCTAACATTAAATATCTCGAATGATGGGCTAGTCTATGCCGCAGACAGAAATGCTAATCGAATTCATGTAACTACGAAGCAAGGAGAATTCCTAGATGAATTTATACTAGCGCCCAGTACCGGAGGAGGAGGTTCAACTGGTGGCGTAGCATTTTCCTCTGATCCTGAACAACGCTTTCTTTATATCTCTGATCGCATGAATAACAAAATCTGGTTTCTAAATCGAGAAAATGGTGAGGTTGTTGGAGAACTGGGTCACATGGGTGAGGGTGGAGGTGAGTTCTTTGGTCTTCACATGATAGCGGTCGACTCGCAAGGAAATATTTACACAGGGGAGGTTGATTCTTTTAGAGTGCAGCGATTCGTGCCTGCTAACAGCGCTAGGGGTGCCCTGCTTCAACAACTTGCCGAAATCCAATGATTCAAGTTTTATAGGTGTTATGGCTTTTATATTTACTAAGAAATTATTTTTTAAAAATAATAGGGGGAAACCATGATTCAGTCTTTAGTGCAATTAAATAAGAGGTTAAGGATATGGGCCTTAATATTTATCACACTGATTCTTTGCGGCTGCAGCACAGGTGATCAACAGTTTGAGTATATTCACCTGCCGGGAACTGAGCCTAGCAGTGGTGCAAACATGCCGTTTACCTCAGCGATTTCTGTTGGATCAGGTCAGATTTTGTTTCTTTCAGGCACAAGTGGTGCACCAGTCCCACATAGCCACCCTCATGATGCAACTGAATTTGATCATCTAGACTTTGGTGCTGAAGCTGCAACAGTTAGAGTAATGGAAAGAATAAAAAGAACAGTTGAAGCCGCTGGGGGAGAAATTACAGATGTAATTCAAGTTACAAAATTTGTTAAAGATGTTGCCACTAATGGAGACACGATTCGAGAGGTGATGAATCGATATTGGGGACCAAACCATAACCCAGCCAGTACAACTATAGAGATTGTTCGTGTAGCTTCAGACCCAAGATTTGTTTTAGAAGTGGAAGCCGTCGCTGTGATACCTCAATAGGAGGCGAAAAATTGTTAAGAAGCTACGCCTTATATACTAGAGATATGCTATTGTTGGCCTACTGGTGAGGCGCTAAATCCCGTTTGAAGGAACAGATTATGCTTAACAAAATAACTGTCAGTATTGCTACAATCTTCGTAACACTTGGATTAGTGGCAACTCAGGTCTCGGCACACCACGGCTGGAGCGGACAAACTAACGATCAATTCGAGTTATCCGGAACATTGCATCGGGCTCTCAGCATGTCAGGTCCACACGCACATATGCAGATCGAAGACGAAAGTGGACAAGTCTGGGATATCACTATGGGTCCACCATCAAGAACTAGACGTTCCGGGCTTGCTGAAGAAACTATACCTGTAGGTGCTGAAGTATCCATACGTGGTAATCGTAATAGTAATCCTGAGAGTTATGAGGTTAAAACTGTGCGGGTAACCTATAGCGGAAAAAACTACGACGTTTACCCAAATAGAATCACCTAGTTTTACACTACCTTGTGATCTTTATTTCAGGTCTTTTAAGACCTGTAAAGGCATATAGCTAGTACATCTAGTATTGCTTTTTACTTGCCATAAAAACATGTCCTTGATGCCAGTAAGTTCTAATTAGAACTAGAATGCTAATTCCAGTACCGGCAACAATCAGCGTTAAAATAGACTCATTACCTAGCCATATGGTGCTACTACCAACGACTAGCCCTCCCCCAAATACTAAGAGCCCTATCCCCAAAGAGGACCGTGTTCTTTCCACCATAATTTGTAATGCTTTTGCTATCAATAATGCAGCAACAAGCGCTGTAATTACGGCATAAATATTTGCAATGGTAGAGCCTTGTAGCAGTAGGGCTTCGTTAAAACACCAGAGAAAAGGCAAAATATATGCTACTGCAGCAAGCTGCACGCCAGACCATGAAGTAGGCCATATTTTACTCCCAGCAAGACCTGCTGCAACAAAGCTAGCTATGGCTACAGGTGGTGTAAGAAAGGATAAAAGACCAAAGTAAAAAATGAATAAGTGCGCAGCTATTGGGGATACGCCCATATCAACAATAGCAGGGGCAAGAATAACTGAAAGCACGACATAAATTGCTGGCGTAGGCATGCCCATGCCAAGGATTATTGCAATTACGCCTGTTAGCATCAGCATAACAAGCATGCCTGCATTTGTTCCAATTTGAGTTAAAACGAGTGACAGGGAAAAACCTAGGCCAGTTATATTCATTACTCCAATGACTACGCCTGCACCGCCACCAATCATTAATAATGGCAGCATATTTTCCCCACCACCAACTATAAGGGCACCCCATTCTTTTAACGTTAAAAACCGCCGTCTAAGCAATGAAGATAAAATTAATAAAGCCCCTACCGACCAAAGCGCTGCAACTGCTGGGTTAAAACCTCTCCAAAACAATAGGTATAGCAAAAAACCAAGTGGTAATAGAAATACCCATCCTTTTTTTAAGACCTTCGAGGCCTTTGGCAAATCCTTCTTTGGAAGACCATGAAGACCATCTCTTAATGCAATAGCATCGACTTGTAAAAAGAGGCATACGTAGTAAAGCGAAGCAGGCACTATTGCTGCAATAACAACATCTATGTAGTTCATTTGCAGAAACTCAGCAATTAAAAATGCAGTAGCACCCATAACAGGCGGAGCAAATTGTCCCCCATTAGAGGCTACAGCCTCAATTGCTGCGGCATAATGAGCTTTAAATCCAGCTTTTTTCATCAATGGGATTGTTACTATCCCAGTTGACATAATGTTACCTACTGAGGTGCCATTAATAGAGCCAAAAACACTGGATGCCACAACAGCAACTTTTGCTGGGCCACCACGGCGATGTCCCATTGCAGCCAACGCTAGATTTGTAAAAAATTGGGTTGCACCGGTTATTTCCATTAACTTACCGAGCACAATAAATGCAAGCACCAGCCTTCCGATAACAGAAAGTACTTGTCCAGGAATACCATTAGTATCGGAATAGAGATACATGATTAAGCGGGGCATTTGAAGTTGTTCTGCTTCAAATGGCTGTGGCATTAAGTAACCAAAAAAACCATAGGCTATTAAAGTCCAAACCAAAATGGTTATAGGTAATCCAGCTGATTTACGGAGTGCTTCCATAAGAAGTAATAGGGCAATAATGCCCGGTATAAATTTCTCTGCGGTATACCCAAAAATGTCTATAATCCAATCGGCGTAATGTAATGACATCCAACACCAACTCAAAAGCGCTGCAAAACCAAGAATAATCTCGAATAACCCAGCTTTTTTTGAATATGGATGCTTAAGAAAAGCGGCTGCTATGCCAATAGAAAGTAGCGGTCCCATCCACTCAGCTGAGATAAGGGATAAACCAAAATATTGAGGAATATCAATCACCCAGGCCACACCAATCAAAACGATCGTAGCAAGATAAATATTTTTTAGAATATCTATATAGCTCTGCAAGATATATCTCTCCAAAAACTTTATGGTTTAAGACCTACTATCAGATAACTTTTAATGATTACGACCTATGCCCACGAAATAAAGCCCTTGAGGAATAGTTGCATCTGCATGATCTAACCAAAAAATGATTTCCGTACTTACCACCTATACAAGTGACATCGTGCCGAAACCAAAATCATTCTGCTATTGTCCATATCCCTTGCATCCCCGTCACTTAAAAAATGTAACTAAAAAATCTACTAACTACCGTTGTTTCAATCGTACGGAACAGCTATCTTAGTACCTAGAGGGAGAAATACATGAAAATACGTATATTGACGCTATTTATAACAGTTTTTTTGGCAATACTAGGGCTGCCTGCACAAGCACATACGGTACTGTCAAGCTCTAATCCAGCTGATAACTCGATAGAAACTATAGCTCCCGAAAATATCGCATTGGGTTTTTCCACAGAAGTCAGGCTCACTGCTTTTTCTGTAGAAGATAACGATGGAAAAGTTATTGACCTTGGTGCAATGCCAACCACCACGCAACAAGAATTTTCTATTTCTACACCTTCAATTCCACCCGGTACTTATATAGTTAAGTGGCGTGCGGTTGGCGCAGATATGCATATTGTATCTGGTGAATTCCAATTTGAAATAGCAGAGTTAGTATCTAGAAAGTAACCATTGACTAACATGCTGGATAGCTTTGTTGTAGTTCTGCGTACAGCAATTTTTATATCTCTACTACAATCTGCTGGCGTAGCTTTGTTTATTAGTCTTTTTAATCGCCATTTGACAATATCAAAAACCCCTATCTATTTACTAGGCAAAATTTCTGCCTTATCCGGAGCAACTTTTATACTTGTACGTTATCTTTTAGAACCGATACGCTTAACTGGATTACTAAGTGGCTTCCTTGACTTTTCCTTACATGAATTTTTAATCACATCTAACTTTGGGTTTGCTCAGTTTTTAAAGTTATTAGGAACAATAATTGTAGGAGCATCATTTCTACAATCTTCGAGGCTGAGTCGTATGGCTGGAATAGTTGGTGCCTGTTTTATAGCAGCTTCATTTAGTTTGATGGGGCATGTAGCAGCAAGCGAACAGCAGTGGGTTCTTGCGATTCTCCTTACTATCCATTTACTTTTAGCCGCTTTTTGGTTTGGAGCGCTTATACCGTTACATTTAGTATGTTCACAAGAAAAATTAATAGCGGCAAAGCTTGTAAAACATTTCTCAAAAATAGCGAGCTTTACTGTCCCCCTAATACCATGTGCTGGATTAGGGATCGCATTAATACTTCTCCCCAGCTTAACTAGCCTTAAAACCCCTTACGGCATATTACTTACAAGCAAAATCATTGGTTTTTCAGCGTTAATGGGTATAGCAGCATTCAATAAATTCAAACTTGGACCCTCTCTTTCAATAGAAAATCACCACTCTATCTCGATTTTTAAGCGGGCCATTTCATTAGAAATATTACTGATAATTATAGTGCTATGCATAACGGCAACTATGACGACACTGTATTCGCCAGAAACTTAAAAACTCAACCAACTAAAAACAAGGTTATTATCGTGTCTATAGTAAAAACACTTTCGCGAGATAAAGATAAATAATGAACAAAATTATCCTAAAAAAAATATTCCCTTTAATCCTACTAGCTATGACAGCGCCAGCAGGATCCCAAGACCTTGTTCCGGTGACTAAGGATTACCTAATTGATGAATACGGTGAGAGTCGTGCTTTTTCAAGGGCGGTTGCTACTACAGGTGGCACCACAGTTTGGGTTGCCGGTCATACAACACTTACAGATGAAAATGGAAACGATATTTCGGGGGACTTTGAAGCACAAACACGGGAAGTATTTCGACTTATCGAACAAAGGCTCAGTCATTATGGCGGAGCTCTCTCGGATATTGTAACGATGACTGTTTATATCCAAGATGTGCGTGATGGCGACCAATTCACTGAAATCCGGAGCGAATATTTTAGTGACGGTAGGTATCCGTCAAGTGCATTAATCACAGTAGTTGGATTTGCTCGGCCAGGAACAATGATCGAAATCAAGCCGACAGCAGTTATCGGTTATACCCAAGATGTGCGTGATAGTTATCGGGCAAGATAGATAGCGAGGTAACTCAAATAATGACAAATAAACCAATAGAACAGCGACTCAGTCGACGGGACATCCTTAAAGCTAGCGCAGCCATCGGGATGGCAATCCCAACCACACGACTACTGGCCCAGCAAGAGACACAATCCATGAACCCAACTGTATGGCTTGATATGGATCAGACGCAGCTAGATGACGCCTACAATCAAAGGATCTATGCCCCAAATATTGATCAGCTTAGGGAGCAGAGTGCATTCAATAATGAGTTGGCAAGAGCACGACTAGAACCGCCACTTAAGTTCGCCTATGGATCGGGGCCAACAGAGACGTTGGATGTCTACCGCACGGGAAATGACGGCGGTCCGATAAACGTCTTCATTCATGGCGGCACCTGGCGCTATGGCGTTGCAAATGAATTCGCTTACCTGGCCGAGCCCTTGGTCAACAACGGAGGCACTATGGTCATCCTCGACTTCTCTGGAGTAGAAGAAGCAGAAGATGGACTGACAACGCTAGTAAGACAGGTCCGAGATGCGACTGCATGGACTTACCAGAATGCTGAGCGGTTCGGAGCTGACCCAGAGCAACTCTATGTCTCAGGGCATTCCTCGGGTGGGCATCTTGCAGCTGCCGTACTTACCACAGACTGGCAAGGCACCTATGGATTACCACCAGACATGATAAAGGGTGGGCTATGCATAAGTGGCATGTATGAACTCGAGCCCGTTCGCCTATCATGGCGCAACTCCTATCTGAACCTGACCGATGAAATGATCGAGGTGCTAAGCCCTCAACGTCATATTGATCAAGTGAGTGCTCCATTGCTTGTGGCCTATGGAACCTATGAGACACCAGAGTTCCAACGTCAAGGACGAGACTTCGCCACCGCCATGGAAGCAGCAGGTAAGCCGATCGAGCTACTAGTGGGCACCGGATTCAACCACTTCGAGATCCGCGATTCTCTGGCAAGCGACTACGGCTTCCTAGGTCGAAAAATACTTGAACAGATGGGGCTTTTGGGAAGTTAGATCTTCAATCTATTGCTGGTTCATGTTTTCACGTGTAGTAAGCCCGAGCGACGTCCATGCCAGCATCCCACCACGGTAATAGAAAATTTTATCGGAGGGGAAACCTGCCTCTACCATGGCGGCCATGGCCCTTGGACTCTGACCACAATTAGGACCATTACAATATAGCACCACGTTATAAGCCTCTATACAATTCCACATTGCAACAGAACCTGTACAACCTAGTAGATCAAGCTGTCCGATCATTTCATTGTGTGGAACACTTATAGAACCTGGGATAGTGCCACCAAACTGAGTAACAGGTGTTCTTGTATCTACCACAATGTAATCAGCACTTTGCAAAGCACTTATTACCTCGAGCTCTCCAACAGGCGTGACACCCTCCATAGGGATCATAGGTCGAATAGTCCCTTTTACCAGCATGATGTCATTAGAATGTCTCTGGAGAGTAACCAGCCCCTCCACAGAATTGAAGGCAATAATTTTATTATCTGGTGTGATGTTCAACAGCTCACCTTCTGCCAGCAAACTAGTCGACCACAAAACACTAAAAATTAGGGCTATAAATTCTATATTCCTTCTAATCATAATTCTCCCGGGACTGTAATGGCGGCCCCTACATCGCAATTTGCTTTGCCTATTACTATTCAAGAATTTGCAGTGAATCTCTATCAAGATTTAGTCGTTTTATCCCATTCCGACCTAGTTGGCCAGAAACTCTTATAGTATCCCCAACCTTAATTGTTTCTTTAGTCCAACCAACCCGAGAAAGAGCAATTAGACTACTTGTCTCAATATCCCACAGGTCAATGCTACCAAGGTCATTAGTAATTTCTAAATAGTAGTGAACATGAGGGTTTGCCCAGAACACCTCTACAACCGAACCTTCAATAGTTCCAAGTGAATTCTCATCATAATTAGCTGAAATCGCATGATGACCGACAGCTAAATTATATTTTAGACAAGTACAAACCAAAATCGCACAAACCGTAAAATAGAATCTCATCATCTGACCTCCAAAATATAAACCAAACGACTGGCTTACTATTTCTATCGACGATTTATAGATCGCCCCCAATACTCGTCCAACCGATCCTCTAATTGTAAGCTGCGGTAGAAAGCATGCGGATCGCATGAATATTCACTTATCTCTGCATCATCAGGACTTTTTTGCCGAAGGGTATGCATTTTTACTGGGCGATTATAATTGACAGGATCGGTCATGCTAAATTCCACGTGTAATTGACCTGTTGAGTCTAAGTACCATCGCTCTATTACCCTCGCCCCGGATGAAATAGGCATTCCTCCAGCATCCCAAACTGTTCGCTTTAATCCACGAGATTCAACAATCAGTGTTGATCCCTCCCAACGTCCTATTGAGTAACCCATTGCGAGACTTGCATCATCAATAGCCTCTGGAAAATCTCTACCATCAAGATAAATCCGCCGAATCTCATTTAAATCTTCATGCAGGACAAATAATCGACCCTGTCTTTCAACTACTTCAATGCTAAACGGACCATGAGACATACGAATGAGACCATCTGAAACACAACGTAGTATTGGATCATCAATAGCTGGATCATAAGTGGCGTTAGAAGCCTCGCCCGCTTCAGTCAAATCAAACTTATGCTTACTAAGAATAGAGGGGCGACTCCAAATACCTGTTAAATCAACTGGAGCTGGAGACATCCCAGAGGTGTTTGACTCTAAAATACGAGTCGCTCGCCAGGCTCCTCTATTTTCACCATTTTCAGTAGCTATTCCCTCTATCACACCATTTTCAAGAGTGCCATCCATTATGCTTATATGCATAAGATCAGGTAGATCTGACCAATCAAAATCAAACCTGATTTGGTTCCCATTCAGTTCCAGTAAATTTACAGGCCCACCATCAATATAAATTGCAAGACTATCTTCATGTTCCTCAAAAACAAGGCTTCCAACAGCCGGCATTCCTATTCTGTTATCGTTCTCTAATTGAAGTAGCCACTCACCAACAAATTCACTGCTTTGAGATAGAACTACGGTCGGCATATATATAAAACACGCAACAAGAATTAATCGTTTCAAGTCTCCCCCCTCCGTTTTAGGACACTAAAACTTATCTTTATTCAATTACTCAATGACATGGCTGAAATTGGCACTAGATCTCATTCTAAGGATACACCCCTGAATCAGACTCTTATTGGAAGTTCAAATCAAACTCGATTCTTTTTACACCAGGTATAGCTCGAACTACTGCTCCGAGACTTTGTTGAATGGTTCTAACACCAGGGGGCGTACGAGAACCACCACACATATCACAAACAACGGAGCCCATAATAGTTACAACCCCATCCATAGCTTCGACTGTAAGGGTATTTGCCGGCAAATCAGAAGCACTCTGTAACACAGTCTCAACTTGCTCTTTTAAGACTACATCAGAATAATTCTGAGCTGAAACCACACCAAAAGTACATGCGGCAAGCGTATAAACAATAACTAGAAAAAATACATTGGCTTTAATTTTGTTAATCACTACCTAGACTCCACAATTCCACCTCTATCACAAAATGCTTGGATGCAAACTTCCACTTCTGCACCAAACCCTTCACTATCTAGCCATTGCTTCTCCAGCAACACTAAAATATCTGCTTTAGCCAGTTCTTGATTAAGCTTATCTAATAATTCAGGAACTGTTTGTGAGTTAATCTGAATTGGTGGCTCACCTCCCCAAGCTTGTTGATTTTTACCAATTGCTTCAGATACCTTCCAGCGCCCTATTCCTGCATTGGCATCTGCATATAACATGTACAAACGCTCACAAGAGAGTTCGATGACGCATTGCTGACCCTTAGTCCGCAGCGTGAGAAAATCACGCCGATTCATAAGCTAAACCGTAGCGGCAAGCGCCAATACAGTGCGTGCCACTACACCTCTGACTAATGGTATTTTGTACGCATTCTTTGCAAGCGGTCTTGCTCCGGCGACTGCAGCTGCCCCCACTGATCTCGCTAGCTCTTCCGTCACGACATTCCCAATCAACAGTTCCTCAGCTGCAGGAACACGCCATGGCACAGGCGCCACGCCACCCAAAACTATCTTTGCTGACCTGCAAATCTCTTCATCCATCTCCATAACTATTGCAGCACTCACTAGTGCATGAGTCCAAGCATCCCGGTCCATAACCTTGTGGTAAGCACTCTTCAACCCGTTAGAAGGTGCCGGCAAATCTACTGATATCAAAAATTCTTCATCCGACAAGACATTTTCATGTTGGACATCATCACGGGGCAAAACAAAAAAATCAGAACTAGAAATAACTCGATTCCCCGATGGGCCAGCAACATTAAATGACGCATCCAAGGCAACTAGTGCAGGAGCAACATCAGATGGATGCACAATAAAACTAGGTCCACCGCCAAAAATCGCATGTAGCTGATTTTCGCCTACTATTGAAAAGCACTCGTTACCCCCTGCCTTATAACAAGGCAATCCATTTCGGTAATACCAGCACCAAGGTCTCTGACAAACATTTCCAGCAAGTGTTCCAACATTACGAATCTGAGGTGTTCCTACTTGTCCTGCCGCTTCGGCAAGCACCTTATAGTCATCAGAAATTCTAGAATTGTTAGCAAGGTTACTAAGAGTTGTAAGCCCTCCGATAGCCACACCACCTAGACTATTGAAACTTACCTGATCAACTCCTTCTAATGATTTGAGGTTCACAAGAACGTCTGGAACGTCTTGTCCTGATCGATTGACAACTCTTTCCTTAACCAACTGCAAAAGATCTGTACCTCCACCTGCAAACGACACGGAATGCCCATCTTCTCTTGCAGTGCGAACAAACCCTATCGCCTCATCCACAGTGCCCGGGTTCTGGTTTGTAAATGTCTTCATGCCAGTGCCTCCAACATTTTTTCCCGAGTGATGGGCAGGTCTTTCATTCGTATGCCTGTAGCATTAAATATTGCATTAGCGACCGCTGATGGCGGACAGATGATTCCCATTTCCGCCACTGTTTTTCCGCCAAACGGCCCAAAACCATCATCAGTTTCAATAAAACTCACCTCAATCTCTGGAGCATCTACATGCGTTATGTGTCGGGCACCGTAAAAACCCGCATTAAGCGGATGTCCGTTCCTGACATCGTAAAGAAGATCCTCATGCAACGCCTGGCCGATACCTTGTTGTACAGCACCACGGATTTGATCCCTAGCTGGCAAAGGATTCAATATTCGACCTGACTCATGGACAGCTACATATTTTTTAATGCCCACATGTCCAAGTTCGGTATCTATCTCTACTTCTACAAAATGTGCACCAAAACACGCGCGGCGTCTCCCATCACCACTTGGGTTTGGAGTTGCCGATGCAATTAGCACCTCGTCATCTGTGGGCAAACCCTTAGCTGCAATTTGCTCCTTAAGATCAATAGCTGCCTGCATAACCGCATAACCTGTGCTTGTAGTCGTTCTGGCCCCTGACTCACCAATAGAGTATGGGCAGCGATCCGTATCACCCCACACAATATCTACATCAGATACTCCGACATCGAGCGCTTCTGCAGCAATAAGCGACATCGTGGTTTTTGCTCCAGGTCCAATATCAGTTACGCCAACAAATAGCGTGTATTGCCCACTGGAATCGACACGAACAATTGCGCTGCTAGGGGATACCGTAGAGTTGAAAATAGCAAACCCCATACCGGCACCACGCTTTATGATTCCCGGGTCTGAACCAGGCTCACTACGCCATCTCTCTCTCCATCCAAAATCTTCAGCGCCCTGTTCAATACACTGGTCGAGAGAATAATTTGTGAAAGGCTCTTCTTCTGTTGGTTTCCGCATATTTTTTAAGGCGAACTCAACAGGATCTAGGCCAACCTCATATGCTATGTTGTCCATGAAGGATTGAATGCCAAAATAACCCTGGGGATATTGAGGGGCACGAAAATTTCCTGAGACCATTCGGTTTGTATGAACCGGATAAATCTTACGATCAACATTTGGACAACCGTAAGCATCTATACCACCAATGTTTCCTGATCTTCTTAGATATGGGCCCATTCCACTTAAAGCATTCATTTGTATGGCAGTTACTGTTCCATCATCAGCTACACCAACCTTGTAATCCTGAACGGTATGCCATCGACCATGTGTACCTAACCAATCATCCTTGCGTGAAAGCTCTACCATCACAGGAACATTAGTCTCTTTTGACAACATTGCTGCGATTAAATCGAAGTAATAGCTACCATTCTTATCGCCAAAACCACCACCCATATATTTACAAATAACCTGAATCTGATGATCATCAATTCCAAGGTCGCGAGCGTTATCATGCCGACAGTTAGAAACACCTTGGGTTGGTGTATGCAAAATAAGCTTTTCTCCCTCCCAGTGAGCCAGAGCAGAGCGCGGCTCCATTTGCGCATCCTGCACAAACGCTGTTGTATAACGATCTTCAAAAATATGATCAGCCTGCTGAAAACCCGCCTCAATATCGCCTGATTGGCTTCCAATAGGTTCCTGGCGATTTTGATCATCATGAGCCATGTTCCCATCAGGCCATATGGCAGGGGCTCCTGGCTGTAATGCCTCTTCCGGGTCAAGCACAAATGGTAGCTCCTCATAAGAGACTTCAATAAGTTGAATAGCTTCCTCAGCCACATGACGATTGACTGCTGCAACTGCAGCTACAGGCTGACCTACGAATCTCACTGGATTTGGAAACATATGTCGTAGACGTCTCGTAATATCTTTTACAGCGTCGTTGTACTGGCGTCCTCCTGAGATAGACCCAGAACCATAAATCAGTTGGTGAGTTTCATGAGTAATGACGGCCCGAACCCCGGGCAATGCCTCAGCCCTTGAGGTATCAATACTTATAATGTTGGCATGGGGCACATTGCTGCGCAGAACCCTTGCATACAGCATTCCTGGCAGCTTTATATCGCGATTATATGTAGCTTTTCCAGTGACTCGTTCATATGCATCAATGCGAGGAATATCATGACCGACAGTTTTTAGAGGATCTATTGCCATCATGCGTCTCCCGTTCTAGAGGCATCCATTACTGCCTCAACAATCGCATTATAATTAGAACATCGACAGAGATTCCCTGCTAAGGCATGCCTCACTTCATCTACCGTTGGCTCTGGGTTTTCCTCAAGCAATGCGGTAGCCGACATCAATTGACCAGAGGTACAGAACCCACATTGCGGGGCATTATGTTCCATGAATGCCTGCTGCAAAACAGATAACTGGCCATCTTTCTCAAGGCCCTCAACAGTCAAAACATCTTGGCCATCAGCCCAAACTGCCAATGTGCTGCATGAATAAACGGGTTCTCCGTCTACCAACACAGTGCAGGAACCGCATTCCCCACGATTACATCCAATTTTAGAACCCGTTAGCTCTAAATGATCACGAAGAAGTTCGATTAAAGTCCAACGGTCCTCAACCTCGATTTGGTGCAAGCTACCATTCACAGTAATAGTGATTGTTGTTTTTGGAACATCTGTAACCTCTGGCTCCAGAACCTCCTGCTCCGTTGCCTGCTGCGCCTTAAGTGGAGAAGCATTTGCTACGACAAGGGCTGCTGCCCCAGTGCCACCTATAAAATCTCGTCTACTTAGATCTGAAAATGATGAACCCGGCTCAGCTAACTGCTGATTTTCCTTATCATCTTTCTTGTTCTTTAAGGAACCTGGCCCTTTCGAAATAGTCATAATCCATATCCTCGTGATAACGCGTTTAAGAAACGCCTCTCTAAAGAGCACAAAGCCCTCTTCTGCTTCTACCGATCTTACCTCTTCAAGTACTTAGAATCATCCTTCAAATCAGACACCATAGATTATTCAAGTAATTCAACAAGTAAAAAGCTTTTTTAATGATAACTACCCTTATCCACAATTTTTTTATGGCTAACTCTTGCAATCCAAGCTAAAGTCACATCGATGATTACCAGACGTACCGTATTAACAGCACCGATTTTTGTCGGACTAGCTCAAACCCTTAATGCACAAATGGAGAACAGTAGGATGTTGTTGGCTATTCATCAGAATACTTCTCGAGCAGCAGGCTTTCGGGGTTCACTAGAGGGTTATGCTTCAGCCGGAATTCAGTATGTTGAACTAAACAGCATTCTGTTAGACGAATTTCTACAAACAGACACGCTCAGCGGTGCTCGGCAGTTATTAACAGACTTAAACTTAATCCCAGTATCAGGTTCTGTGACGCTTCATGACATATGGCTTCCTGGGCCCGAACGCCAAAACTCCCTAGATACATGGCGTCAACGCTGTGAACAATTTGTTGAACTTGGTCTAGAAAGAGTCTACTCACCCTCAGTTACTCGCCGTCCAGTAACGGCAGAAGATTTTGAGGCTACCCCTGGCTGTATTCATGAGGTTGGTGAGATCACTGCAGAATTTGGTCTCACTGCTATGATCGAGTTCATTCGAACATCAAGCCATCTATCTACACTGACCTCAGCATTACAGGTAATCCGCGCAGCTAATCACCCAAATGTCAAACCTATGCTAGATTTTTTTCATTTCTGGTCAGGCCTAAGCAAATTTGAAGATTTAGATCTGCTTCAACATGGCGAATTAGCTCATGTCCACTTTCAAGATCTTCTCGATACACCTAAAGAACTGATTAATAACGATTCAAGAATCATCCCAGGAGATGGCATAGCTCCAATCGAAAGAATTTTGCGAAAGTTATCAGAAAAAGGTTATGAAGGTGCCCTATCCGTCGAGCTCTTCCGCGAGGAAATCGTAAATGCTGATCCTTCACAAATGGCCTCGGAAATTCGAGAAAAATGTGAGAACGTTATGCGTGAGGCGAACGTACTTTAATACTTGTACCTAAGGCATTTCCGTTAACTGCTGCAGAAGCTGCCCTCGAGCCGTGTTAGCAGGCAAAAACCTTTGTGCTCGCTGACCCGTAAAAACTTCTCCCGTATAAATAATCCCCTCAGAATCAACAGCAATCATGTGGAGCCCATAGAATTGGCCACCATTTTCACCCATTTGACCCAGTTCACCGACAACTTCTCCCGTCTCACGGTTAAGAAACCAGATCTTGTTATTAGTCAGATCTGATAT
>CEQP01023211.1_pt1 | contig 19555 bp, 16 predicted proteins | sample 356291 | NCBI WGS metagenome assembly CEQP01 (sample SAMEA2621221, study PRJEB7988) | marine metagenome | isolation source: saline water (ENVO:00002010), including | reverse complement strand
TTACCATGGTCAATTAACTCATGCACAACATGGGATCCTATATATCCTGCGCCACCAATAACGAGAATATTCATTTAGAGTTCCGACCTAAAGCTTCTTCAAATTGTAAAATTTCATCGCGAATACTAGCAGCTATTTCAAATTCCATATTTTCGGCATGTTTTTTCATGGAATTTTTCAATTCTGACAGTATAGTTTTCTTATCAATTTTTGACATTTCTTCTAAGTTATAATTAGGTGCGTGTTTTATTTTTTTATCCTCTGCAGAATCAGCTACAGACGTTGAAACCATAATTTCATCTAATGACTTTTGAACAGTAGTCGGCCTTATTTTATTATCTTTATTATAAGAGCTCTGTATGTTTCTCCTTCTATCTGATTCTTTCATTAAATAAGTCATTGATTCTGTGGTTCTATCTCCGTAAAGAATTACTAAACCATCAACATTACGAGCAGCCCTGCCTGCAACCTGCATGAGTGAACTTTTTGAACGTAGGAAACCCTCTTTATCAGCATCTAACACAGCCACTAGACTCACTTCTGGTAAGTCCAACCCCTCTCTTAATAAATTAATTCCAACGAGGACATCAAATTCGCCCAACCTTAAGCCTCTCAAGATCTTTACTCTTTCAAGAGTATCAATATCAGAATGTAAATAACGGACTTTAATTTGCAGTCCTTTCAAGTAATCTGTCAAATCTTCCGCCATACGCTTTGTTAGAGTAGTTACAAGCGTCCTTTCGTTTTTATTTGACCTCATTCTTATTTCTTCAACTAAATTATCAATTTGGCCTACTGTTTTACGTATTTTAACTAAAGGATCTAGTAATCCTGTTGGTCGTATTATTTGTTCAATAATACTTCCTCCTGATAGTTCTAATTCTCGAAAAGAAGGTGTGGCTGAGGTAAAAATGATTTGGTTCTGCGAATTAAAAAATTCATCATATTTGAGTGGCCGATTATCCAAAGCGGATGGTAATCTAAATCCATGCTCAACTAAAGTTTTTTTCCTTGCTCTGTCTCCATTATACATTGCTTGAATTTGCGGAAGTGTTACATGGCTTTCATCTAAGATTGTAAGAAAGTTTTCTGGGAAAAAATCAATCAAAGTAAAGGGCTTTTCTCCAGGTTTTCGAGCAGAAAAAATACGAGAATAATTTTCAATACCAGAACAATAACCCAATTCAATCATCATCTCAATATCAAAATTAGTTCGTTGCTCTAGTCTTTGTGCCTCTAATAATTTGTTATTTTTCCTTAATTCTTCTAGCCTATTAGTCAGTTCATCGCGAATTTCATTTACAACTTGTAAAATTGTTTCTTTGTCTGTTATGAAATGTTTTGCAGGGAATATCGCTATTGAATCTACTGACCCTTTTACCACCCCACTTATGGAGTTAAATCTTTCTATGGACTCAATTTCGGATCCAAAGAGATCTATGCGAATACAATTATCATCATACGCAGGATAAATTTCAACAATATCTCCTCTCACCCTAAAATTTCCTCTTTCTAAAACTTGATCATTACGTAAGTAATGAATATTTATTAATTTAAAAAGCAGTTCTCTCCTGTTTATAATTTCTCCCTTTTTTAGCACAACCGTTCCTTTTTGATACTCATCTGGAGAGCCAATACCATAAATGCAAGAAACCGAACTAATTACAATTACATCTTTTCTAGCCATAAGAGAACTAGTGGTATTAAGTCTTAATTTATCAATATCCTCATTTATTGAAGCGTCCTTTTCAATAAAAGTATCAGTTACAGGTAAATATGCCTCTGGTTGATAATAATCATAATAGCTAATAAAATATTCCACAGCATTTTTTGGAAACAACTGTTTAAACTCCCCGTAGAGCTGAGCAGCAAGAGTTTTGTTGTGAGACATCACTAGAGTAGGTCTGTTTACCTGCTCAATTACATTTGCCATTGTAAATGTTTTTCCTGATCCCGTTACACCTAATAGAGTTTGGTACTGTTCTCCCTTATTTAGTCCAGCAACCAAATCATTAATTGCTTTGGGCTGATCGCCTTTTGGGGTGAAATCTGATTCTATTTTAAAATCTGCCATATTGGCTAATTTACATATTAATACTGTCGGTATCCAATGTCACACATCAATTATTTAAGGAAATACCAGAATGAATAAATCGTCAAATTGATTTTGAAACTAAAAATATTTTTTCACAAATATCTAGAGGAATACCTGTTGCGTCTCTAATTTGTTCAGGATTATTCTTTGAAATAGTTTGAGGACCATCAAAATTATTAAATAATAATTGTAATCTCTTTTGTCCCATACCAGGAATGTTTAAAAATTCTGAGTTCATAGTTTTTTTTATTCTTTTTTGTCTCTGATATTTAATTGCAAAGCGGTGCACTTCATCTCGAATTTTTCTTAGCAAGAGAAGACCAGGGCTCTGCTTATCAATATTTTGAGGCTGCGAATTACCAAGAACAAAAACTTCTTCTAATCTTTTTGCTAATCCGATGATTGGTATATAATCTAAACCAAGTTCCCTAAGTGCTGAGAATGCCATATTTAACTGCCCCTTTCCACCATCAATTAAAATTAAATCTGGGAAAGTTTGATTTTCATTTTTTAATCTTAAGTAACGACGTTTTACTATTTCACGGATTGAGGAAAAGTCGTCGATTCCCGAAACAGTTTTTATCTTAAATTTTCTATATTGTTTTTTTACTGGTTTACCATCAAAAAAATGCACCATCGCACCAACCGTGTTTGTACCTCCTAAATGGGAAACGTCGAATGCTTCGATTCGTCTTGGAGGAATATCTAAATTTAAGTCATTTTGTAATTTATTAAGAATTTTAGGTACTTGTTCTTTTCGTTTTTTTCTCCTGATAATCCACTCCCCAAGTAATAACTCTGCATTCTGCTCAACAATTCTAATTTCTTTTGCCTTATCTCCTTTTTTAGGGTACTGTAATTTTATGACTCTGTTATTTTTATCTTTCAGCCATATTTTCAAATCTTGTTCATCTGAAGGAATAACAGAAAGTGATATTTCATCTGGCATTAAATCACTGTTCATGTAAAAATTTGTTATGACTGATTTCATAATTTGTGATTTTCTATAGTCAGCATTTTTTAATGTAATTTTTTCTCTGCTCAATATCCTACCCATTCTAATCCTGAAAATTATCGCTATGCCAATATGATTTTTTGTTGCAAATGCAATTACATCTCTGTTTGTAAAATCGGAGGTTATTTTTACCTGTCTTTCCTTAAATGAATTTATTGCATTTAATTGGTCGCGATAAATGATGGCTTCTTCAAACCGTAATTTTTTCGATAAAATATTTATTGCTTTTTCTATGTTTCTTTTTATTTCTGCCGTATCTCCCTTTATAAATTGAATTACCTGTTTAATCATATCATTATACTTTATTTTTGTGACTAATCCTTCGCAGGGACCTTCACATTTCTTTATGTGATAATCTAGACAAATTTTTATCGTTTTATTTTTAATTGTATTTTCATCTATGAAGTAACTGCAACTACGGATAGGAAAAACTTTATGCAATACTTTTAAAATTATTCTTAAACTGCGGGCGTCTGTAAAGGGACCGAAATATTTAGAACCATCTTTAATTACTTTTCGAGTTAAAAGAACTTGGGGGTAAGGCTCATTAGTTATTCTGATGTAAGGAAAAGTCTTATCATCTTTCATCAAAATATTGTATCTAGGAGAATTAACTTTTATCAAATTAGCTTCCGTTAACAATGCTTCTACTTCGCTTCTCAAAACGATCCACTCAAAATTACAAACATGATTAATCATTGTTGTATTTTTTGATGTTTGTTTATCTGAATTTTGGAAATAGCTTCTTATTCTGTTACGAAGATTTTTTGCTTTACCAATGTATAAAATATCACCATTTTTATTAAAAAATTGGTATACTCCAGGTGCAGTTGGGACTTGCACAATTTTTTCTTTTAGTAAATGCTCCATATCTCTTTATCAAAGTTTTGATCAAAAATTTTATTTTTTTTAATTATATTTTAGTTTATAGCAACTCAGGGTTGTGAATTAAAATATTAGTTCCTGATCCATAACCATCAGGAAGTACTAATTTCCCATTTATTACTTTCAGCCCACTGTATGGGTCGTTTTCAATAAGAAGGTTACCATCTAAATCAACTTTATCAACATGACCTGAAAGATGTGCAGCTGCAGTTATCGATACCGAAGATTCAACCATGCAACCCATCATTATCTTCAATTTATATACTTTGGCTACTTCAATCATGCGTTTAGCTTCATCTAAAGAGCCGCACTTCATCAACTTAATATTAATTCCATCAAAGGCATGAGAAATGTGATTAATATCGCTTGATTTTATAGAATTTTCATCTGCATAAATTTCAAGGGGAGAAGCCTTTTTCAATTTTGCAGTTTGATTTAATTTATCTGAAGGAAACGGCTGTTCGATAAGTTCTACATTCTGGTCAGCGAGCCATTTACTGAAACTTATTGCATTTTCCAAATGCCACCCCTCATTTGCGTCTACTCTAATTAGTTTGTCTGTGTGCCTCCTGATTTCATTCATTATTTCTTTGTCATGGTTAGGGGTGCCAAGTTTCACTTTTAAAATTCTGTAGGGTTCAGCTTGTTCAACTTTTTCTCCAATCTCGTCTAAATCTCCAATAGCAATTGTAAAGCTAGTGTAAGGTGTAATTTCGACATTTGTTTTTAGTAAAGCGTGGAGAGGTAGTTTCTGTTTTTTTCCCCACCAATCCCAAATTGCCATATTAAAAGCAGCTTTTAATGAAACAATTCCGCTAACTTGTGAAGATATATGTTCCCATATTTTATCTTTGCTAGACAAATCTTCAGGCAAAGTAATACCTTTTTTTATAATAGTTTCAATTTGCGATATTGACTCTTGGTATCTGGACGATGGCGCGGCTTCGCCTCGACCAATTATGTCACCATCAACTAAAAATACATATAATATGTCATACCATTTATTTGCACTTCTTGATATTCCAAAAGAATGTTTCAATCGAATACGGTATTTGGCATATTTTATTTCCATTAGTAAAGATAGTATTTACCTAGTAAAGATATCAAACTATATTTTTATTAAAACAAAAATTTTTTGCGAACAAATACACATTTAAGTACTAGATACTAAAATCCGGTTTCCTCCTTTGAGCGAAAGCAGATATTCCTTCTTTTGTTTCAACAGTGTCAAATAATTTACTGAAAAGTTTAACTTCTTCTTTTAACCCATTTTCGGGGTCAAGGTTAAAAGAATTATTTATACTTTTTATTGATTTCTCAATGGCTGAAGGCGAGTTTTTCAAAATAATTTTTGCAAATTTAATTGTCTCATCCAGTAATATGTTTGATGGAAAAACTTTGTTTACTAATCCGATTTTTAATGCTTTCTCAGAGTCAATCATTTCTCCTGAAATTATTATTTCGTTTGCAATGCCGATACCAACAATCTTTCTTAATCGCTGTGTACCACCCCAACCTGGGATAATACCCAGTTTAACTTCCGGTTGAGCAAACTTTGCATTTTCACTTGCAAATCTTATTTGACATGACATTGCAATTTCGCATCCTCCGCCCAAGGCGAATCCATTTACAGCCGCAATGATTGGTTTTGGTGCGTTTTCAATATTGTTGGTTAGCTTTTGACCTAACTGTCCAAACTTGAATGCACTTTTGGAGTCTAAATTTTGCATATACTTTATATCTGCGCCAGCAATGAATGATTTCTCTCCTCCTCCAGTAATAATTATTACCCTTATTTTTTCATCAAAAAAAAAATTATTGATGACGGTATTTATGTCTTTTAATAGTTGTGGATTCAAGAAATTTAGAGATTTAGGACCTTTTATGGTTATTACTCCAATATTTTGTTCAATTATTTTTCTTTTAATCATTAATAGTTACTTCCAGAAGGTCCGGCTAAATAATATTAAAATCGTAAATATCTCAAGCCTTCCCAATAACATACAAAAAATCATTACCCACTTACCAGGTGATGAAAGTAATGCATAATTATCAGTTGGCCCAAAATCACCTAGCCCAGGACCAATGTTTCCCATACCTGAAGCTGCTGCTCCTAATGCACTTACCATATCTAATCCTGTTGCTGAAAGTAATAACGCCGCAATCCCAAAAGCACTTACATAAAAGAAGAAAAAACCAATTGTGTTTCGTATGATATCATCATCTATATATTTCTTACCAATTCTTATTGGGATTAATGCCCGTGTATGAAGCATACGGCGGATTTCTGTTAGAGCAAATTTAAATAGAAGCATTATGCGTACAATTTTCATACCTCCCGTTGTAGATCCTCCCATTCCGCCAATAAACATCATGAAGAATAATATAAATTGGGCAAAATATGACCAACGCTCATAATCTGCAGTTGTATAACCTGTACCAGTTAAAATTGCTAAGGTCTGAAAAAGTGATTCCCGAAAGTGTTTTTCTGTCCACGCATTACCATTAATTGAAATATTTACAAAAATAAGAGTTGAAACAAAAAATATTATCCCCAGAAAAGTCAAAAATTCTTTATCTTGAAAATATGATTTTACATTACCTCTCAGGGCGTGAAAATGTAAAGAAAAATTGATACCTGCTAAAAACATAAAAAAAATAATTATGTATTGGGTAGAAAAGCTATTGTAAAATCCTACAGATGCATTTTTAGTTGAAAATCCCCCTGTTGGCATTGTGGTAAAGGAGTGACATATAGAGTCAAATAGTGGCATTCCGCTAACATATAAACATATAAATTGTACCGCAGTAAAACCAAAATATACCATCCATAATAATTTAGCTGTCTCTCTTACTCTTGGAGTAATTTTGTCCGCCACTGGTCCAGGAACCTCAGCCTTAAATAATTGAACTCCGCCAACACCCAATAGAGGTAATATGGCTATATAAAATACCACAATACCCATACCACCAATCCATTGAAGAAAAGATCTCCAAAACAAAATTCCATGAGGAAGGCTCTCTATTCCATTTGGTAAATTTGGTAAGGTTTGTGAATTCCCAATAATTGTTGCTCCAGTTGTTGTAACACCTGACATTGCTTCAAAGAACGCATCAGTTATGTTTGGAATTACTCCGGATATATAAAATGGTAAGGTTCCAATAATTGCAGTACATAACCAAGAAAAGGTGACTATGACAAATCCATCTCTATTAGTAAGTGAACGATTATTGCGCGTTATGTACCACGAAGGAAAGCCAATAAAAATACACATGGCTGAAGAGACACTAAAAGCCCGCCAATCACTCTCACCAAATATTAAGGAAACAACGATTGGAAAAATCATTGTTAATCCTAAAATGGTAAGGAGCGCCCCAAGAATATTTAAAAGGGCCCTAAAGTTCATGCCATGAATAGTTTCTTTAGTTTTGGTATCGTGTGTGCTTTTGCAAAAACAAGAGCTATGTCGTCGTCTGAAAGTATGGACTCACCACTTGCAATTTTAATTTTACCATGATGATTAATCATACCAATAATACTGTCTTCAGGTATTGGTAAATCTCGAATAGGCTTTTTTGTAATAGGACTTCCATATTCAGGCTGGAATTCCATCACATCTACATCAATTTCATCAAAAGTTGCAATTGGTACTTCAGATTCGTCACTATGCAATTGTTGAAGAATTGCATTAACTGTAGATAAATTTTTACTTATGACAGCACCTGCACCTATTTCTTGAATTGTAGGTATGAACTCAGTAGTTACAACGTGAATAATACTTTGTTTTGCGCCCAAATGCTTTGCTAAAAGGCCGGAAATTAAATTAGTTTTTTCATTTTCAGTGACTGCGATAAAACTATCAACTTCTTGAATATTTTCTGATTTTAAAAATTCTATATCAGTTCCATCTCCATAAATTACCATAACATCTTCAATTTGGTGTGAAATATGTCCAGCTTTTGGACGATCATAATCGACAAGACGAACTTGAATATCTTCGGCATGTAATTCTTTTGATAACGCCCTACCCATCTTTGATCCCCCGACAACCATCACCTTCTTTACAGAAGTGATTTTTTTTTCAAGTAAGTTCAATAAATCTTTTAGTTGAGATGACTTGATAACAAAATAGGCTATATCTCCTTCTTCGAAACAAAAACTAGCCTTTGGAATTATGGTTTTTTGGCCTCGCAATACAGCGATTACAGCAAAACGAAAATGTTCATTTTCTACACAAATTTGAGAAATTGTCTTATCCATAATGTTAAGTGAATTTTTTGTAATGTTAATTCCCAACATTTTCAACCTCCCTGCCTCAAATTCCATTGCTTGAACTGCATAAGGATGATGAACTAATCTTGCTATTTCCGTAGCAGCAGCTTTTTCTGGATGGATTACAATATCAACACCAAATTTTTCTGGACGAATAATTGAACCTTTCGAAGTATATTGTTGGTTTCGCAACCTGGCAATTATTTTTCCCGCGCCAAGTTCGTGTGCTTGTTGAGCAGCAATTAAATTAACTTCATCAATTCGAGTGCAACAAACTACGTAGTTTGCGTTACCTATATCGGCCTTCAGAAGAGTTTCCGGACTCGCTCCATTTCCATTTACGACAATTACATCAATACTTTCAGAAGCCCTTTTACATTTCGAAGGATCAATATCGATTACTGTGATATCATAATCCTCTTCACTCAGGGCTCTAGCGACATGAAACCCTACTTCACCACCTCCGATTATCACTACTTTCATTCTACTCTATAAATAAATTCTATATGAAAAAGTTACATTATTTTGGTAAAAAAAGAAGTAAATAATTGCTATGATGAAACTCTTTGAATATTTGCACCAAGCTTTGAAAACTTCTCTTCAATATTCTCATAACCCCGGTCTATGTGATATACCCTATTTACCTCAGTCAAGCCTTCAGCAAAAAGCCCACCCAATATTAAAGAGGCGCTTGCTCTTATATCTGTTGACATTACTGGAGCACCAATTAGATTCGAGACCCCTTTTATAATAGCCATATTTTTTTCTATTTTTATATCTGCTCCAAGTCTATTTAACTCAGGAACGTGGTTGAAACGATCATGATAAACTGTATCAGTAAGTTCTGAGGTGCCATTAGATAGCGCCATCATAACCATCCACTGCGCCTGTAAATCTGTTGGAAAACCAGGGTACACATCTGTAATAACATTTTTTGGTATAATATTTTTCGACGGAGATATCTTTATACTGTTTTCACTTAATTTAAACTGGCAACCAACGCCTCTTAATGCTTCTATTACTTCATTTAAGTGAAAATGGTTTGCGTCAGTTAGAGTGATTTCACCAAGAACAGCACCCGCCATTAAAAAGGTTCCAGCTTCGATCCTATCCGGAATAACTTCGACATTTCTAGCTGTCAAACCCTTTACGCCATCGATGATAATATCCTTGGTTCCAATGCCGCTTATACTAGCACCCATAGAATTTAAATATTCACACAGCTGGACAATTTCAGGTTCACATGATGAATTTTTAATGATAGTAGTTCCAGATGCCATACTGGCGGCCATTAAAGTATTTCCTGTTGCTCCAACAGATGGGTACTTAAATTTGATTTTGGAACCAGTTAAATTGTTTGACCTTGCAACGATATAACCTTTTTCTAGTTCAATTTTGGCACCTAGCTTCTTCAAAGCCATTAAATGAAAATCCACGGGTCTGGGACCCCAGGCACAACCTCCAGGCAAACTCACTTTAACCTCCCCAAACCTTGCTAGCAGAGGCCCAAGAACATAAAAGGACGCCCTCATAGTTTTAACCAACTCATAAGGTGCGACTGGGTTATCTACTTTTGAGCCATCTACAACTAAAGTACCATTGCTATACTTACAATCAGCACCGATAATCTCCATCAAGCGAATCATTGTTCTTACATCACGTAAATCAGGAACTCTAGTTATTCTAGACTTTCCATTAACCATTAAAGTCGCAGCCATCAATGGGAGAACTGCATTTTTTGCCCCACTAATCCTGACGTTGCCACTTAATGCCTTTTGACCTTCAATTATTATTTTATCCATTAAACTCCTAAAATTTCAGAACTGACAAATAAATTTTTAATTACTTGCCTGCTATTTTCTTGGGTTAAATAATTAGCTGTGACCTTAGTTTCTCCATTTTTTACTTTTTTAACGATATGTAAATGATTATCCGCTTTAACTGCGATCTGAGATAAATGAGTGATACAAAAGATTTGTTTTGTTTTTGAAAGTTTTAATAATTGCCTAGATACGCTCTCAGCTGACTTACCTGAAATACCCGCATCAATCTCATCAAACACTAAGGTCTCAACAGGATCCAGGTCTTGAAAAACAGATTTTATGGCAAGCATAACTCTAGAAATTTCTCCACCTGAGGCAATAGATGATAGCGGTTTTGTTGCTTCACCTTTATTTGCAGATAAATAAAATTCTACCTGATCAATTCCCAAAGGACCATCCTTAATTAGTTGGTTTTTTAAATAAAAAAAACCTTCTTTGGCATTAGACTGATTTATCCTTATCTGAAATTTCGAGTTCAAAAAATTAAGGTTACTCATCGCTAAATCTATTTTTTGCTCTAATTCTTGAGCTTTTTCTTTACGCTCAAGGTGTAGCTCTTTTGCTAGTTTTGAATAACCAGACTCTAATGTGATTATACGATCATCAATTTCCTTTTCGGATAAAACTTTATTTGTTATGGATCTGATTTCGAGTTCAATTTTTTTACGATGCTCTAATACTGATTCAATTGATCCTCCGTATTTTCTTTTCAAAGTTTCAATTGCACTAATACGGGATTCTATCAAATTTATTTCATCTTCATTAACATCAGAATTTGATATCAACACACCAATCTCAGAACCAGCTTCTTCCAGATTTACCAATGTGTTCTGTAATAAAGATAATAAATTATCTAGTTCTTTATCATAAAGACATAAATTTTCAACTTTTTTTAATAGGCGATTTAAATTTTCAATTGTGCCACTTTCATCAATTATATAATGATTATGCAGATCATTAAGTACCGCCGCAATATCATTTTTCTTTGAGATTCTTTTATAGTCCTCGCTCAACTTTTGATCTTCACCAATTTTTGGCATAACTGAATCAATTTCATTGATTTGAAAATTTAACAACTCTGAACGATTATTTTGCTCGGAGGAGTGTTTTTCTAAAGCCACTCTATTCTTTTTTTCTGCAACCAGTTCATAATATAAACTCTTGATCAATTGCACCTTTTTTAATGACTTGCAATAACTATCAAGGTAGTTAATATGATTTTTCACGTTCAGAATGAATTGTTGCTGATGTTGCCCGTGGAAATCAACAAAAGTCTCGGTGTTTTTTTTTATTGTTATTAATGGAACAGGCTCATCATTGTAAAAAGATTTACTGCGCCCATTGGCAAATAAAATTCTTCGGAAGTTTTTATTATTTAATTCTGTCTCAACCACTGCTCTTTTTGTGCCATTCCGGACTAAAATCTTATCAGATTTTCCGCCCAATGAGAAACTTAATGCATCCATTATAATAGTTTTACCAGATCCTGTTTCACCAGTAATTACAGTCAAGCCAGGACGTAATTCTATGTCTAGCTCATCAATAATCGCGAAATTTTTAATATGTAGGTGCTTAATCATTAATCTTATTACTGAAAAAGTGATACGCTGTTGATCCTAAAATTACACCAATTGCATCTGCAATTACATCAAAAGCATTAGGAAACCTACCAGGAATCATTGATTGATAAATTTCATCAAATAGACCAAAACAAAAGCCACCAATAAATATTATTAAGAAGGGTCTTTGGAAACTTCCATAATACGATCTATATGCTAAAATCCCAACTACACTGTATTCAATTATATGGTAAATCTTATCTTCCCAGCCAAGAGAAAACCAACTTTTAGGCATAGACTTGCCTGGTATGCTAGAAACCAAAAGAATCACTAAAAGGTATAGACATAAGAATATTTTATCCTTTTTCATAAGGAGCTATTACTCTAGGAATAAGGTCTAGTAGATCTGAAGCGATTTGTCCTCTGTATCCTATTTTATTTACGAGCAAGTCTGAAGCTTTTCCATGAACAAAAGCGCCTAAAGCAGTAGCTAATTGTGGATTCACACCACCAGCCAAAAAACCGGCAATTATTCCCGTTAAAACATCTCCAGAGCCTGCAGTGGATAGTCCAGGATTTCCTGAAATATTCATTATTGCTTTATTTCTGTAGAAGGTACAGGCCGGTACATGCTTTACAAAAGCTACATGAGGAAAATCAACCATAAAATCAGACATTATATTGGAATAGTTATCTTTTATTTCTCTTATATCTATGCCTGTAATTAGTGAAAGCTCTCCTAAATGTGGAGTAATAATTAATGGCTCTTTCCTTCTAACCAGTGATCTAATATCGTTAGCAAATGGATAAAGGCCATCTGCATCTAAAATTATAGGTTTTTTAACTTTCTCAATTAACGCACGCACTAAACTTTGAGTACTAGTCTCTCTCCCAAGGCCTGGGCCAATTATTAATACATCTGCCCATAAACTTTTGTCTAAAATTTTATCTAAATGTTTTTTTTGCAAATAACCTAATTCTTCATCTGGTAATGGTAAGGATATGCCTTCAATAATATTTGATTCAAAAATATTATTTATTGTCTTTGGTATAGCTGTAATTGTAATGCCCACACCCGATTTTAAAGCAGCTACCGTCGACAACATTGCCGCACCTGACATCCCAAGTGAGCCCGCAATGATTAGAACTTTTCCTTGATTAAATTTATTTGTATCAATATCTGGTTTTACAATCCAGGAATTTACTTTTTCTTCGTCAAGAGGTTCCCATTTTATACCGGGTAACCCCAAATATGAATTTTTAGGAAATCCAATATCAGCAATAATAATATTCCCAGAATATTTTTCACCATTTGCAATCTTCATTCCAATCTTAGGCGAACCCATTGTCACAGTTGTGTCAGCCTTCACAGATTTTGAAAGAATGTATCCGGTATTACTATTTAGACCACTTGGGATATCAATAGATAGGACTTTTGATTTTGATAAATTTATCAAATCAATTAAATGACCAATGTTTCCATTTATTGATCTGTTTAAACCGGTACCAAATAAAGCATCAATAATTAAATCAGATTTTGTTAAATCATCGATAGGAAGTCCAAAGCTTATAGAGATTTTCAATTCAATACATCTATCGTAGAATATCTTAGAGACACCATTTATTTCTTTTAACTCACCAATATAATGAATAAAAACACAAGTTTTTTCATGATATAATTCAACTGCAGCTGCAAAACCATCTCCGCCATTATTTCCTTTCCCACATATGATAAAAATTTTGGGATTGATTTTATCATTAACCATTGTAAGAGCAATTTGTTTTATTTTACTACCGGCATTTCGCATTAAAACTTCGCCACAAATTCCGCTTTCTTTTTCGGAGGCCTTATCTAGCTCAATTGATTGTTCCCTTGTTAAATATTGCATTAGTTATGAATAATAGACTGCGAATGCGATAGCATGAGTTTTATTATGAGAAATAGAAACCTTACACTTTCCGGGAGCTTTAAATAAGAGATTTACATTAGGGCCAGTATTTTTATCTGCTAAAATTTCAATCTGATTTAATTGCACATGACGTTTAAGGCCGGATGACCTGATCGCTTTCAAAACAGCTTCTTTTGCACAAAACCGACCGGCATAATGCATTGGTGGATAAGATTTAGATTCACAATATTTTTTTTCTTTGTTAGTGAAAATTTTAGATTTAAATCTTTCTCCGTAATTATTTAAGGACGAATTTATTCGAGAAATATCTTCAATATCTGTTCCGATAAAAACATCAATCATTATGATTAAAATTATCTATTATACTGACAAGCTCATAAATATCCGTGAGATCCCAATCTGCACCAGATAGCTTTGTGGAAAAGGTATCCCCGTATCTAGCAAAAGCCGTATGCATTCCAATCTGTTTTGCACCTACCACGTCTCTATCCGGCCAATCTCCCACCATAATAGTTTGCTTTGCATCTAATTGTAACGCTCTTAGAGCCATCTGAAATGGTTTAGAAGATGGTTTCCTTTCACCAGAATCGTCATAAGTAATTACCACATCAAAAAAGTGATAAAGGTTCAGGTAATATATCCGCATCCAAGCTTCTCTGCTAGGTGCATCTGAAACTACAGCTAATTTTATACCTTTCTTGACCAATGCCATAAGGGTGCGATTAACATTTGGATATACCATAAGATTAGCCTCGCGAGCTCTTCTGTATGCAACTATGCCAGCAGCGAGAAATTTATTGTCAACTCTGCCAATTGTTTTTTTCATAAATACATCGAAAACCTTTTGGTTTTCCCAACCAAATTTTTCGTAAATATTTATTATCTCATCATATGATTTTTTTTCATTTACCTCAAGTCCTGCCTCTATCATTCCCTTAATCGCAGCCTTTACTGCGAATTCTTTCATTTTCATGAAATCTAAAAGTGTATTGTCTAGATCAAATACAATACCGCACAACTTTGGCACATGCATATTTTTAATTACTTCTGGTATTTATCTGGATTATTTATTTCATCAATTTTTCGTGCAGCCAACTCTCTCCAATCTCTATCTTTGTGAGCCTCATCAAAATGTCTCTTAGCTCTAGTTTTATTACCCTTGCCCATCTCTGAGACACCTAATTCATACCAGCCACCCCCAAAACGTTTTTGCAGTTCAGTGCATTTTCTGGCAGCAGCAAGAGAACCTTCCCAATTTTCTACTGCATTGTATGATGTCGCAAGATTAAAAAACTTGTTGTAGTCTTTTTTATCGAGATTAGTTGCAATCAGTAAATTTTCTGCAGCACTCTCGAATTTTTCTTGCTTGAGATATAATATTCCAAGATGCATAAAGCCGTCAGCATAGCGATCATCAATTTGAGTGACAGTTTTTAAAATGTCCTCGGCATCTTTGAGGCTACCTTTATTGATGTACAACTTCCCTAAATTTCCGTAAGCTTTTGAGTAACTTGCGTTTAGATCTATGGCTTTTAGGTAATGTTTTATGGCCTCCTCAAAATTCCCATCAGATTCATAAGCAGAGCCAAGAGTGAACCAAGATTTATCATGTTCTGGTTTTATACTAATTACTTTTTTAAGATAATCGATTGAGCTTTTCGACCTTCCCATTTTTTTTTCCAAAACTCCCAGCTGAAAGTATGCCAGGTAAAAATTCTCATCAAATTTTAATGCTTTTTTATAAAAGGATGTTGCTTTGTCAAGATCACCCCGTTTGTAAGCGTTGTTTCCACTGTTTAAAAATTGTTTAGTTACATTATCCAAACCCTTCCTTGCTTTTGAGTGGAAGGGATAAATATCTAACGCCTCTTTAAAGTATGTTGCAGCTCCTTCAATATCTTTTTGTCGGAATTTAGTTAAACCCATATAAAAGGCTGCCTCAGGAAAATATGGGTGATTATCTAACATAGCTGAATATTGTTCAATTGCTTCATCATACTGACCTTGTTGTACAAAACGTCTGCCATTTTGAATTTGCTCTGTAATCTTCATTATTTTGTTTGACCACTCTCTGTATTCTTCATCAGCTTGAACTGCTTGATTAGAATACTGATTAGCGGATGACAAGTCCCCTCTATGCAAAGAAAGCTTAGATAGACCCTGAAGTGCAGGTGCAAAAGAGGGATCAATTTTTAAAGCTTTATTGAAGTTAATCTCAGCGTCTTCTAGTTGTCCATTACTCATCTGCGTTTGAGCTTTTTCAAAAATAATCTCTGGATCTTGTCCAAAAATAAAACCAGGAATAAAAAGGTAAATTATTACTTGTTTGATTACTTTCATAGGTATCCTTAAAATTATTGTTTTTTTATTAAATAAATAGATTTTTTGAAAAATCTTTGTACGATATTTTACTAAATATACATAAAAATAACATTACGTAGATAAATCGAGCATTACATGATATTCTATTTTTTTTTATCACTTTCACTAATAGTTTTTTTAATATTTTTTATATCGTCACTAAGTCTATCAATACTGGATTTTATAGTTGAGAGACTTCCATCAATATTGCTCTGGACTGTAAAAAAATCTTTTTCCATTTCGTCAATCCTTTTAGAAATGTTATCAATTTTTCTATTTGAGAGATCATTTAAATCTTTCAAATCTAGTTCTATTTTTTTACGATACCTGGATTCCTCATCGGACATATCTTCTAAAGAATTGTCAATTAATTTCAATCTTTCAGTGTATTCAACTATCGATAAGTCTAATCTTTCATTTAGGTTTTGATTTTTTTCTTTAATATCTATTTCTAATGCTGAAATTGAATTTTCATTCATCTTAATTGAGGCCTCAATAGCTGAAAAACTCTCTTTTACTTCATCTACTTTTTGAATTAGGTCTGCTATCGCGCTAGAAATAATATCAATCTGATTTTGTTGGTTTTTTTGATTGGAAACGGCATCGTGAAGTTCCCTGCGGGTATTGGAAACAGTGCCAGTTAATAAAAAGGCAGTATTACTTGTTGTTTCTAATTTCTGCTGGCCCTTTTTAAATTGATCTACATAAAAACCAACTGTATCCTTTAAACCAGTTAATTCTTGTCGATTTGCAGCAATATCAACCCTTTTGTCAACCATATCGTCCTGCAAATATTGAACTTGCTTTTTCCTCTCTCTAGTTTGAGCATGAATCCTCAATAAATCAACTTCGAATTCACCCTGAAGCCCATCCATGACAACATAGCTTTCTTCTAGTTGATCAAGCACGGTGTCTAATGAGTCATTTAAGACATTTAGCTTACCAGTCAAATGATTTACTTGGTTTTGAAGGTAGTCTACCCTATCAGACAAAAATGAAAGATCACCCTTTCTAGCCAGATCTTCTCTTCCTAAAACGTCAGAGGTTAAGATTTTGATAGTGCCTTGATCTGTTTTTAAAAAAATTCTACTTTGATTTTCATTTAATACACTTCCTTGAACTATGGAACCATCTTTCAAAAAAAATATAGAAATGTCTTGTGCAATCCCGGTTGATAATAATGCAACAGTGATTAAAATTGGAATAATTTTATTTTTCAGCATAGGCGATTAACCTGTTAATCTAAACCGGTAAATCTTAAATGGAAAGAAGAAGAATCTGTTTAGAACTTTCTTTGTAGCTCAGTTATAATTCTTATAATTACTATATGATAATTATACTGTTTTCCTGTGCCGAAGGCCGGACTCGAACCGGCACGAGGTTTCCCCCACTGCCCCCTCAAGACAGCGTGTCTACCAGTTCCACCACTTCGGCATCATTATTTTTAATTTCCATCTAATTCTAACTGCACTTCTTCTTGTTCAGGAAATGATTGATCTTGTGTAGGTATCACTGGACGTTCATCCGCGGCTTTTTTTACAATAGAGGAAGTATTACTATCCTCTGGACCGCTTAACATGCTGATAAGGACAGCTAACGATAAAAATAGTGCAGCTAACCAGGTGGTTATTTTACTAAGCACATTACCTGCACCTTGACCACCTAAAACGCTGCTGGCTGCTTGTCCTCCAAAAGTACCCGACAAACCGCCACCCTGGCTTGCTTGCATCAAAACAACTACAATCAATAGGATACTAATAATGGTGTGGAATACAATTAAAAAACCGATCATGTTCATTTCCCCTGTATTTTTTCAACAATTTTAACAATAGACGTAAATGATTCAATATCAAGACTCGCTCCACCAATTAAAAATCCATCAACTCCTGAAATCTGAATAAGAGAATCAGCATTTTTTGAATTTACTGATCCGCCATATAAAACTTGAATATTAAGATTTTCACCGTAGAGTTCTCTCATAGTGATACGAACTCTCTCATGTGCGTCATAAATTTGATTCTCTTCCGCAGTTAGTCCGGTACCGATAGCCCATACGGGCTCATACGCAATAACAATATTTTCAAAAGAGCTGATACCTTTTAAACCTTTCTCTATTTGGGATTTGATGACTGAGTTTGTTTTATTTTGCTGTCTTTGCTCTAAAGTTTCACCGATACACAGTATTGGTTTAAGTCCACCACTCATTACTGCACTAACTTTTAAGTTTATGTGCTCATCCAATTCACCAAAAACATGACGTCTCTCTGAGTGACCAATAATAACAAACTTAGCATTGCAATCTTTAATCATGGAAACTGATATTTCACCAGTGTACGCTCCTTTTTCTTCCCAATGGCAATTTTGTGCTGCTTTAAAGAATGGGTAATCGAGCGATGGGCCATAAAGTCCCGTAAAGGGGGGAGATAATATTATATTAATGTTTTTTATTTCGGCAAGTCTATCCATTATCTCGCTTATAAAGGCATTTCCTTCCGATGGGGTTTTATTCATCTTCCAGTTGCCAGCAATAATTGGATTATTTTCCATTTTAAACCTCCAAATTTTTTAATCCGACCAACGGTTTACCAGTAAGCATGGCCAATGAGGAACCGCCCCCAGTTGATACATGTGACATTGTTTCAACTAGCCCAAATTTAGATATTGCCGCGGCAGTATCTCCTCCGCCAATAATTATTTTTTTCCCTTTTAATTTAAAACCTGATAAGTGATTTGCAATTTTTTCAGTTCCTCGGTGAAACCCTGGGAGCTCAAATACTCCAACAGGGCCATTCCAGATCACGGTTTCAGCTTTGTTTAAAGTATTCATGAACAGTTCTTCCGTTTTTGGACCGATATCCAAACCCATCAAGTCCTCGGGTATTTCTTCAATTGAAAATGGTCCTTTTGGCTCCTCATCTTTTAAATTTGATCCACAAACAACGTCATTAGGAATTAGTAATTTAACACCTTTTTCTCTTGCTTTTTGAATTATTGTTTTGGCTGTAGGTATCATTTTCTCATCGACTAATGAGTTGCCAACTTCTTTCCCCTTAGCTTTCAAAAATGTGAAAGACATACCACCACCAATTAAAATAATATCAGCCTTATCTAGAAATGTGGTTATCAAATCTAGCTTTGTATCGATTTTTGCACCGCCTAGAATTAAAGCCAACGGACGATCAGGTTTTCTCATGATTTTATCTAGATATTGAATTTCTTTTTCAATTAATAAACCCATCCCCTTATGCTTAAAATGTTTGGCAACACCATAGTTCGAGGCGTGAGCTCGATGAGCAAGACCAAAAGCATCATTGATAAAAATAGAGCCATGTTTTGATAATTGCTTGGAAAATTCGGGATCATTTGAGGTTTCCTCTTTCTGAAATCTCAAATTCTCCAATAAATGCACCTCTCCTGGTTTTAGGCTTAATGATGTGTCTAGTGCATCTTGAGACACGCATTCGTGTGAAAATTTTATAGGCATTTCCAGCATCCCCGCCAGTTCCTCACCCACGGGCATTAAGCTTAAATCCTCGTTTTTGGCACCTCCGGGCCTTCCAAGATGAGACATTAGAGTAACAGAAGCCCCGGAATCCAAAATGTATGATAGCGATGGTAAAGTAGCAAGAATTCT
>CEQP01024073.1_pt1 | contig 19761 bp, 19 predicted proteins | sample 356291 | NCBI WGS metagenome assembly CEQP01 (sample SAMEA2621221, study PRJEB7988) | marine metagenome | isolation source: saline water (ENVO:00002010), including | reverse complement strand
TAAGAAGGCGGACAAGATCGGTGCGGCCGATGCCCTGGAGGACGGGCGCCCCGTTGGTCTGCGCCTCGATATACCCGCCTATAAAGACAAAGGTGTGTGGGTGCCTACAGTTCACGATACTGCCAACAAGGGCAGGGTTGTTGGCTATGAAAGCGCCGCGCATATCACTGGTCCGGTGCGTTTCGATTTCCCGGAAGGGAAGGCTCTAAGGGTAGCGCAGGGCGCGGGCAAGAGCCCGTTTGCTCACATTACCGGTAAGTGGAAGAAGACAACGCCACGCAAGGCCGCGGCTGACGCTCGTAAGGCCCTTGACGATTACTACAACAACCCGGACAGCGAGTGGGTGCAGGTAGGGATGGACCCTACAAGGCACTCGCAATTCTATGACCGGGAGACGCAGGAGCCCATATCTGGCGCAGCGGAGGTCATACAGGTGGGCCCCCTGGTCATGGCGCGTAAACCTAAATATGCACCGCGTGGTTTCTTCCAGGGTGGCGGGCCGCGACAACAGCCCTATTCCGCGGTCGAGCGCGCTGCTGATGATCTAAAGGTTGCAAAGGGAACAGGTGAGCAGTTCCTGGCAGCGTTGAAGAAAACCCCAGGCGTCAGGGAAGAAGAGATAGCGGCGATCGGCCTGGATGATTTCCTTGCCGGTAAGAAGGGTCTGACCCGTGAGGCGGTGCAGGCATACATCAGAGACAACAAGATCAATATCGTTGATGTAACACTGGAGGGTGACGACGCACAGTATCAGGGTCGCTCCACAACGCTACCGGGCGGCGACAATTATCGCGAAGTCCTGTTCACCATGCCGGTGGATCGGGCAGACGATCAGAAGAGGCTGACCGTCCTTCTTTCGGAAAGCAAAAAAATCAAAGCCCCGGCGACAGATTTCATGACGGGCGTGGTTGATTTCGACAAGCTATCCCCGGCAGATGTGGCAAGGCTGCGGGAAATAAACAACGAGATATTCCGTATCGAGCGGGGCGCGCCCACTGAGGGTGAGTTTGTCAGCGGGCACTTTGATGAGCCTAATATCCTCGCGCATGTCAGGGTGGACGATCGTAAGGGGCCAAACGGTGAAAAGATTCTGTTCGCCCAGGAAATACAGAGTGACTGGCACCAGAAGGGACGAAAGGAGGGGTACGCCTTACCGGATGCCGAATTGGAAGCTGACCTACGCAGAAAAGACGACGAGGCGAAGGAAGAAGTTGCAGCGGCGAAGGGGGAGCTTGAGAACGCAGTACGCAAAACAGCAAAGCAGGAGGGGGATGACCAGGGTCTTATTTGGGACGTAGTAAAGCGGTTTAGTATTCCTGAATTGCAGACATGGGCCTCAAATACCCCGGGTATGCCTAAATCGGTAGTCGATGACTATTCGCGGGCACTGCTAAATCAACACAACACAAGAACGCAACTTGATGACCATAGCCGCGGGGTAAGCCCTGCCCGGGTCCCTGACGCTCCCTTCAAGGGGACGTGGCATCAGATGGCGTTCCGCCGACTGGTACAGATGGCTGTTGAGGGTGGCTATGATCAGGTTGCCTGGACGCCGGGCGAGATGCAGGCGGAACGATACGACCTGTCGAAGCAAGTATCAGGCATTGATGTCGTTAAACGCGACGACGGCACATTTGAAGCCTCGGCCTGGGAGGCAGATGGCCAGATGGTCCTGGATGAGCGCGCCAAGGATGAAAACGCGCTCGCAGGCATGATCGGGAGAGAGCTTGCACAGTCGGTGCTGGAGTCTGAAGACGCCATAGTTAGCCTTCGCGGGGATGACCTCAAGGTTGGCGGCGAAGGTATGAAGTCATTTTATGACAAGATGGTCAAAAACTATGCCAGCAAGTACGGCAAGAAATTTGGTGCCAAGGTAGGAACGGTCAAATTTGAGTATCCCGAAGCTCACCCGCCCAGCGAGATTAATTTTGAAGATGGCCGCACCCGAAGGTACAGCATTTATGAGAAAGAAGTTTGGAGCCTGCCGGTCACCGATCGTATGCGCCAATCGATTACACAAGAAGGCATTCCCCTGTTCCAGGGCATGGGGATTGATCAGACTGAGAGCCGCGAATTCAAGGAATGGGCTGGCGAGGGCCATCAGGTTCTGCGCGCGGATGAGGTCAATGATGCTGACTTCACCGGGCAGGGCCCGTTCGTGGTTAATGGGTATCACGGCACCACACATGAATTTGACGAGTTCGACGCGACACGAGGAAATGTGGAGGGCCATTTCGGCCGCATGAACTACATCACAACCAGTGAGTATGATGCGGAAATTAATTACCTGTCAGATGGGCCCGATCTTAAAGTAAAGATTGCCGAAGAAGCGGAAAAGATTGCTGAAGAAATTGAGGAGGCCTCGTTCCGTCTGGGGCGGAATGTCTCTAGTGAAGAAGTCTTAGACCGGGCGACGGCCGCGGCCCGCAAGCGGGTTGCCGGGGATACCGAGATCGTCCACGACCTGTGGGTCCGCATGGAAAAGCCGTTCGTAATCGGTGGGCGGCAGCAAGATTGGGTGGATTTCGTAGACAGGGAGGCGATCGAGGAGGAGGCCCTGGAGGTTGTCGCTGACCAGGAGGGTATCACGGTCGAGGAGCTGGCCGAGCGCCGTGATGAGTTCGAGGGCAAGATCGATGAGGCATGGTGGGAGAGTGAAGGCAACTTCCCCAACTCACTGGTCGAGGCTGCTGAGACAGTAGCCAGACAACATGATGGCATTAGTGCCAGGGAATTGGCGCAGCACGTTGCTGAATTTGCGGTGGAGGAGCGGACAACAACGGAGATCGAACATTTCTTCCGTGGCCTGGATGTCATGCATGACGCGATCAGTAAGAAAGGCCGTCCAACATCGTCGCAGATGATATCGGAAGTTATCCAGGAGATGGGCTATGACGCCATTATCCTGAAGGATGCAGATCAGCGGTTCAAGAACATGGATATGGAGCAGGGGACAGCTCATATCCATGTCTTCCATGCCGACAGAACCAATATAAAATCGGTCGCGAATGTCGGCACGTTTGACCGTTCTGACCCTAATATCTTCCGCCAGGACCAACAGCAGCCCCGGGCGCAGTACATCCCGGCGACTGAAGCATTCGGGCAGGGCGGCAAGTCTGTCATGCAGATGTTCCAGGGCGAGAACCCCAGTTCTGTCATCCATGAGCTGGGCCATTTCTTCCTGGAGAAATTGCGTGCCCGTGCAGCTCAAGATGCGTCTGGTCAATCCGGCACTGATTTTGAAACGCTGAACCAGTGGTGGTTTTCTAATGCCGATGAGGTTGCGAAAAAAGCAACTATCGGAGCGCAAGCCCGGGGGTATGAGGAGACGGTCATCACGGGCGAGATGGTCAGGGCCTATATCGATAGCGGCAAGCGTTTAAGCGGCGTTGATTTCGCCCGCGGCATCCTGCCGCTTGAAGAGGCGATGATCGTTGTCGGCATGCATGAATACACGGCCGAAGGGTTCGAGACCTACATGGGTACGAGCAGGGCCCCCTCGGTGGAATTGGAGGGCGTGTTCGAGCGGATCGCCTTGTGGATCAACGAGGTCTACAAGGACGTGAAAGCGGCCCTGGGCATAAACCTGACGCCAGAGGTCGAGGCTGTTTTCGATCGGATGCTGGCTACCCAGGAGCAGATAGACGCAGCGCAGGAAGCGGCCAAGATGGATCCGCTGCTGTTAGAGCAGTTTGGTGATCTGCTCGATGAGGCCCAACTGGAGGCCTATCAGAAGGCTGACAGGAAGGCCCGCTGGGAATCCAAGCGAAAATTGACGGCACGCAAGGCGCGGGAAGAGAAGAGGCTGCTTGAGAAGCAGGCCCGTTCTGACCGGGAAAAGATATACAGCGAGCTGGAAAACGACGCCCGGTCTAATCCTCTCTACCGTGCTTGGCACTGGCTCGCGACCGGCGAAGACCTGATGGGCGAGCTGGAGATAGGGCACCGCAAGCTGGACCGTGAGGCCCTGGTTGCACAGTTCGGCCCAACGATCCTGGGCAAGATGCCCAAGGGCAGAACGATACATACCGGCCGGGGCGTGCAGGGCATCCACCCAGATACCATTGCGGAGGTGTTCGGGTTTGCGAATGGCCAGGAGATGCTGGAACTGATCATAGGCAGCCCCACACGCCTGCAACACCTGAAGGCGGAGACCGATCGCATATTCCGGGAAAGGCACGGCGATCCGAAGCTGGACGGTGAGGCAGCCGAGGCTGCGATGTCAGCGGTGCATAACGATGAACGTGGCCGTGTCCTGGAAATGGAATTGATGCATCTGCGTAGGAAGGTCGGCGGAGAAGAGCTTCCTGCACATCACGCCAGAAACCTAGCCCGTAGGGCGCTAGGAGAGCGCAGGGTGCGCGATGTCGTGTCTCCAGGTAGGTATAGGTCCGCCGAGCAGAAGGCCGCCAGGGAGGTCGCGAAGGCACTTGCCAATGAGGACTACGAAGCGGCCGAAAGGGCCCAGCAGGCTCGCCTGTTAAACCACTATCTCTATATCGAGGCCGACAAGGCGAAGGACGAGCTGGATTCGATCGTTAAGTATCTTCGCAAGTTCAACAGCAAATCGACCCGCGGCCGTATCGATGTTGATTACCTGGATCAGATAGACCAGCTCCTGGAGACGTTCGAGCTGCGGGCCATATCCTTAAAGGCTGCGGATAAGCGTTCCCGGTTGAGCGAGTGGGTGGATCAGCAGCGGGACGCTGGGGAAGAGGTCGCCGTCCCGGCGGACCTGATCGATGCCAGCCGTAAAAACTATTACAAGAATGCATCGATGAACGAGCTGCGCGGGTTAAGGGACGCAGTAAAGAATATCGAGCATCTTGGAAAGATGAAGCGCGACCTGCTTCACGGGAAGAAGAAGAAGGAAGAGGCTGCTCTGACGAGAAGCCTTGTTTCGACACTTTACGAGGCCTGGAAATACAGGAAGAAGAAGGATTATCCCAACCTATGGGATAAGACTAAATCGGGCGGCGCGGGCGTGGACGCCATGCTGTTGAAACCGGAACAGCTATTCGAGTGGATGGATGGTGAGGCCGGGCTGGGCCCTTGGCAGAAATTTTTCATGCGGCTTTCCTCGGAAGCGCAGGACGCCGAGAATGACCTGAATCTTAAATATACCAAACAACTCATTGAAATGATGGACGGTTACCGTGACAAGCGGAACCTGAATGAACGCTTCCATGCCCTGGGTAGGGAGTGGACGCGGGCCGATTTCCTGGCGATGGCCCTCAACGTGGGGAATGAATCGAACCTCGATAAAATGTTGCGGGGGCATGGCTGGATCGAGGAAGAGGTCATGGCCGCCCTGGAAGAGAATATGAGCCAGGACGATGCCCTCTTCCTGCAACAGGTCTGGGACATGATCGAGAGCCTATGGCCGGAAATAGCAAAAATGGAACGGCGCATGAGCGGCGTTGTCCCAGACAAGATCGAGGCACGGGAGATAGAGGTTGCCGGCGAAAAGCTGCGCGGCGGTTATTTCCCTGTCGTTTATGACCCGGCCGCCTCACAGCGGGCATTTGAGAACGAGGAGAAGCGCAAGTCTGCCCTGTTCGATGAGAATTATGTGCGGGCGACAACGGATAAGGGCCACACCAAGTCTCGCGTGGAGGGGGCCACCGGACAGTTTTTGTTCGATCTGACCAACATCCCCAACCACCTGACCCGGGTCATCCATGATCTCACGCACCGTGAGGCCATCATGTCGATGGATAGGATCATCCGTGACCCGGAAGTCTCGGATGCCATGCGCGACACGATCGGTGAAGAGCGCAGGGTCATGTTGCAGAACTGGGTTAAGGCGATGGCTTCAGATCGCGATGAGGTCGCGCCTGAGATGCGTGGCGTTGTGAGGGCTATGCGGGCGCTCCGCCACAACACAACGATCGTGGCCCTGGGGTGGAAGGTCACAACCATGCTGGTGCAGCCCAGTGGCGCATTCAACGCAATGGAGGTTCTGGGCGACGGCAGTAAGAAGACCGGCACATACTGGTTCAGGCGCGGCGCTGCCGTGACGTTAAGAAGCAGCAATGGCATGTTTGGTGAGGAGGCAGACAATGCCTTCAAGGCCATGATGGAAGCGTCTGGCGAGATGCGCCATAGGATGCAAACGATTGATCGTGATATCCGGTCGGCCATAGATAGGGCCATGATGGAGCAAGCCCAGGGAATAGGTCGGCTCAAGAAATTTAAGGCTGCACACGATCGCTTTGCCTTCTATGGGATTGGGTACTTTGACCGGGCGGTGTCCGTCCCCGCTTGGTATGGAGGCTATTTCCGTGCCGTGGAAGAGATGGGCTACGAGCATGATGACGCCGTCCATTATGCCGACAAGGTGGTGCGCCTATCCCAGGGCGCGGGCGCAACCAAGGATATGGCTGCGATCCAGCGCGCCGGGGAGTGGGCCCGTTGGTCAACCCTGTTCTATACGTTCTTCAGCGCCATGTACGCCCGGTTGCGGAATGCGGGAAAGGTAACGAAATCGGTCAAGGATGTGCCGCATCTGGCCGCCAAGTACCTCTATATAGTGCTATTCCCTGCGGTGCTTGGCGAGCTGATGGCTGGGCGCGGGCCAGAGCCGGATGAAGACGAGACCGATTGGTGGTTGAGCCGGATACTCACATACCCGTTTATGACAATCCCCGTTGTCCGCGACATGCTCTCATCCGCGGTGACCGGCTTTGGTTTCAAACTATCCCCGGCTGCTGCCGTATTCGATGAGATGACTGATTTCATTGGTGAGGTAGTGGATCAGTTCGATCCAGAGAGCGATGCCGATCTTGAAAGTCTGGCAAAGGGAGCATACGGGCCCGCGCAGTACATCTTCAAAATCCCCGCCCAGTGGGGCATTACCGGGTCCGGTGTGGGTGACATGATAGAAGGCGGCGCGGATTTCCAGGCACGGGACCTGTTCTTCACCAAACCACAGTACCGCCGGGAAGATGAATAGACGAGCAGGGGGTTTTTTTGGTAAAACAGTTGTGATTATCACAAGGTGAAATAATGACGGTATCGAGCGAAGTTAGCCGGGTTGGCCCCTTTAGTGGCAACGGGTCAACGACTGTATTCGACCTGACGTTCCTGTTCTCCCAGGACGATGACCTTGAGGTCACGCTAACCAATGCAACGGGTACAGAAAGTATCCTCTCCAAGGGCACGCACTATTCTGTAAGCGGTGCTGGCACGGCAACAGGCACTGTGACGATGGTCACTGCTCCTGCGTCAGGTGAGAAGCTAACTGTCCGCCGCAAGCCTGTGGTGACGCAGCCGGACGATCTCACCAACCAGACTGACTATATACCCAATAACCATGAGGCACGCTGGGATGCCCAGGTTATGCAGACGCAACGGGTTAAGGAGGAATCCGACAGGGCGCTCAAGATACCCGTTTCAGATACCGGTATTGACCTGACCCTGCCCACCTCGACCGTGCGGGCGTCCAAGATCATGTCGTTCGATTCTTTGGGGAATCCCTCTACCATAGCGGTAGATAGCCTGTCACTTGCAACCCTCCAGGCGTTTACTGACTGGAAGGTCGATGCCTTCACCGCGGGCAGCAATCAGACCGTCTATAATTTGTCTGGGGCCCCAGGGCAGAAAACAAACACAACCATTACAATTGACGGTGTGACCCAGGAGCTGGCGAATTATTCGTTGGCGGCGCAAGCGATTACGCTTTCGACTGCCCCGGCCACAGGGTCGAAAGTGGAGATACGATACGGGCAGGCTTCCAGCACATTCGTGCCTGCTTCTAGCTCCATCACGTTCGCGCAGCTCGCCGACACCATCGACGAAGACAATATGGCGTCGGACAGCGCCACAAAAATTCCAACCCAGCAAAGCGTTAAAGCCTACGTTGACGCAAACGCCGTTCTAGGTGCTGAAGCGGTAGCTAGGTCTTACGGTGTTGTACCGGGCAGCAACATTACCACCGCGTTTAACAGCATGATTGCGTCAGTGCGGTCGGCAGGCATCACCCGCATTCAGTTTGAAACCGGAACATATCAATTTGACAGCGCGCCCAGCGACTTAGGTGGTCTGCGCCTCGTCGGCGCTGGGTCTAGCGACACAATTTTCCGCGTCGATTACAACCCGGCGAGCGAAACGGCTGGCGTTTTTAATTTTAGCCAAGGCAAGGGCGGCGGCATGCGCGGCATCCAAGTCGCGGCGAACAGCTCTTGCCAGCAAGGTGTTGCGATCAAGGTCTTCGAGGTCGATGCCAACACGGATGGCGACTTTACGCTAATAGAGGATGTTGTCATCACCGAAGCGCACGCCAGTGGACTGTGGTACTACGGCATTGCGCTGGCTGGCGATGTAACATCCAACGGTATCCGCGATGTCGATGTTTTCGACGCTGACATCTTCGCGTGCAGTCAAGCATCAGTGTATATCGATGGCGGCGTTAGCTGCACCCTAAGTGACGTGCGCGGGTTCGCCGCTGGCGGGAGCGCAGGCAAGCTGCAAATCGTCAGCTCCGGCTCTTGCACCACGACTTATTGCAGTGTCATCGGTTCTCAATTTGAAAACCTTGACGTGGACAAAGCTACACACACGACGATCGACGGCGCATTCACCAACATTGATCTAGCGTCAGATGTGTCGATGTGCGTTGTGCGCTCGCCGCGCAGCACGGGCACGGTTGCTGACGCTGGCACGCAGAACACCATCGATGCTGGTGTAACGCGAAAAGGCAATCTCACGTTAGACGGCGATGTCACGACGACCGGCGACATTGAACTTGGGCATGCGAGCGACACAACCATAGCTCGGTCGAGCGCCGGGACCGTGACGATTGAAGGTGCTGAAATACGCACCGGCACCGTAGCGGTTGCTAATGGCGGCACGGGCAGTACGAGTGCAGGAGCGGCGCGAACCGCGCTAGGGGTAGACGCAGCCGGAACCGACAACAGCACCAACGTCACACTCGCTGGCACACCCGACTACATCACCATTTCTGGCCAAGAGATCACGCGCAACGCTATCGATCTCACGACAGATGTTAGCGGTGCGCTACCTATCGCCAACGGCGGAACCGGCGCGACGAGCCTGACCGATGGCGGCGTGCTTTTAGGTTCCGGCAGTGGTGCCATTACGGCGATGGGTGTGCTGGCCGACGGTGAGGTCATCGTCGGGGATGGCAGCGGCGACCCGGTTGCCGAAAGTGGCGCAACGCTGCGCACCAGCATTGGAGTTGGCACTGGCGATAGCCCGCAATTTACGGCATTGGGCCTTGGCGTCGCGCCGACGTATCCGCTCGATATCTATCGCAACGCGGCGACGACACATGTGCGGTCGGCAATCCGCAATGAACATGCCAACGCTTACAACGCGACACACATCTACAAGACAGCGAACCGACAGTGGGAGGTCGGGGCATTTGACGCAGCAGTCGGACTAACCAGCACCTGGGGTGTGCGCGACGACACCGGCACATCTTATCGATTCTTGATCAATTCCAGCGGTCAGGCCGCAATAGGCGACACAACTACTGTCACGAATGCGCAATTAACTATTACCGGGTCCGATGGTGCCGCCGGTAGCCTCAACTATGTCATGGCTATTCGTAACTCCGATGCATACAGCACCACGCCAGCGGCGGGCATTCTTTTCCAGGCAAAATATAACAGCGGGGGTGCTTACGCTGATGCTGGTGGTATTGAAGTTGTAAAAGAAAATGCAACTGACGGTGAATATGGATTTGGGTTAGGACTACATACTAGAGCTAATGGCTCTGCCATTACTGAAAAGGTTCGCATTGACCCGTCTGGCAACCTCATTGTGCAACCAAATAGTACAAGTCAGACCATCAGCGTTGAAGCGTCGGGCGGCGGTGCGAAGATAGAGATGAAGGCGAGCGGTGGCACGCTCACGACAATCGGTTCGACAAACAATGTGCCAACTGCCATCCAAGCTGATGGCAATGAAGCTATTAGGGTTTTAACCGATGGAAAAGTGGGCATCGGCACAACTTCAGCCAACCAGCTTTTGCATCTGAATAGCGCCGCTGGCGCAGCCATCAACATGACGAGCGGAAGCGGATATCTATCGCAAATTCTGTTCGGGACTACAGCGGCCCCAAACCACGGCAGAATCCAGTACAACGCCGGTACTGGTCATATGCTTTGGTGTACGAACGACAGTGCTACCGCAAAAATGGAACTGGATGATGCCGGTGTTCTGACGCTTGGCGGCGTTCTGGATGCAGCGAATATTAAAGTCAGCGGCGCACAAGGCAGCGATGGGCAGGTTTTAACGTCCACAGGTTCCGGTGTCGCTTGGGAAGATGCTGGTGGCGGCGGCGGCAGTGGCGGTGCTTGGAATGTAATCGGCACAGCCGTGGCCAACGATTCAGCCAGCCTAACTGTTACTGGCCTAGATTCCACTTATGACACCTACGCAATCGCTATTTCTGATGTCGTACCAGCCACCGATCCAAATGGTGGAATGTGGCTTAATCTGAATCTTGGAGACAGTAACGGAGTTGACAGCGGGACTGGAGACTACTCGCATCACCCATCTGGACTTAAAGACAATAATTACAGTTACTACGCGTATCCGGGAAACAGTTCAAACGGGATTCCACTGGCCCAAAATGCGGGCATTGCGACGGGCGAAGGACAGGGCGCTTTAGTTTACTTACATCGTCCTGCGGACGGCGCAGTATGGCCGATTATCAGTGGTACGCATGTCACAGTTAAAGATGAATCAGCCGTCGGTTCCGGCCAAACACTGCAAGGCGGCCTAGTGTTCGCCGCTCGCACGGCGGTTATCAGTGTGGACCGCGTGCAAGTTTCGTATTCCGGCGCAAATATTGACTCGGGCCGTCTAACCGTATGGGGAATCGCTCATGCCTAGCTACACAACAATTAATAAAGTTGATGAAAATAATCGTATCTGCAAGCACGATGTTTATGAAACGCGGGAAGAAGCTGATGCGCGGATTGCAGAACTGCACAAAATTGCCGGGTACGAAGATGCGTTTGTAGTTGATAACGACGCAACCGCACATAACGGATTACTGTGCTTTCAAGATACAAGGTACTTCGCTGTTGATAAGAAAAATAAGACCGTTAGTTTCGATCAGAACGCTTTTAATACAGATCAACATAAAGAAAAGATGGCTAATCTCCGAGATGATCGTAACAACCGCCTAGAAACTAGTGACATAGTAGTGCTGCCTGATCGTTGGGCAAATATGGACGATGACACAAAAACTGCGTGGTCTAATTATCGTCAAGCTCTCCGCGATCTTCCAGCCAATACCTCCGATCCCGCCAATCCAACTTGGCCTGTCGCACCTGAGTGACGACCGACACTTTTTGAAAAAAGATAAGGACTAAAGACATGGCAACGACCTACGCATGGTCATTTGAATTGAAAGCCGCGACCTCTCCGGTCGATGGTAAAGATGACGTGATTAAGGAGGTGCATTGGAGATTTATAGCTACCACTGACGATGATCCGCCACTTGCACCTAACGCCTATGGCAGTGTTGCGCTCGGCAATCCTGACCACACGTTCGTCGAATTCAACAGTGTGACTAAAGAGATGTGCCGGGAGTGGGTGCTTGCGTATGAAAATAAAACAGAAAACGAATTAAGGGCTGCGCTCGATCAGCACATTGCCGCTGTTAAATCGCCAGCGGTGGCGAGCAAGGTGCCTAGTAGCTGGTAATAGGAGAGACAGATGGCTCTTACGAAGGTCACGTCTGGCGTCAGGACGCTCGCCGCAAACGAGGTCGCGACAACCAACATCGCTGACGACGCGGTCACCGGCCCGAAAATAGCGATGGGGTCTGACGCACAGGGCGACATATTGTTTCGCGGGTCGAGCAACTATGAGCGTCTGGCTAAGGGCACCGCTGGGCAGACGCTGCAAATGAACAGCGGGGCCACGGCTCCCGAGTGGGCCGATGACGGGTATAGGGCTGGGGAGGTCATCGAAGAAATTTGGTTACCACAAAACGGCACCAGCCAAACAGTTTTATCCGGCACCTACACAGGTGCGAACATCACGGCATATCAAGACCTAACCGACTCCTACGCAGATGTGACCGGCAGTGCGATCAACTACACGCCGCCGTCTGCTGCGACGCGGGTAGTTTATTCTCTGCACCTCTATGCCTCTCACAATGCAATCTCGTTTTCTCACTACAAAACGTATCTTGACAGCACTGAGGTAACGGCTGCGCGGGCGAATAACAACAGGGATTATATAGATAATGTTCAAGCCTTTACTTGGGTTTTCCTCATTGGTGGGAGCGCAAACGCAGCGACAGGACAAGTAGCGACTTGGACCAGCGCCAAGCAGATCAAGATGCAAGCTCGCCGGTATAGCAGTACTTATACGCAGAAATTGCACCAGACATACTACTGGGACGGGGCGACAGCAGCGCAGATGCATGTCCCCATTATCAACATCAAGGCAATCAAGTGAGCGAGCCGAAACATTTGGCGGATGCAGCGGCTGGCATCACCGGCATTGGTGCTTGGATGGAGGTTGTGCCGCTGCCGGAACTCGCCGCGCTCGCCACCCTGCTCTGGTATGGCGCACGCCTAACAAGCTGGTTGGTTAAGCGATGGCGCGCTCGCTCCTAATCGCCGCGGCCTTGGTGCTGCTGTCATCTGCCGCTGTCGCGCAAAACATCTGCGCGCCCCGAGACGACCTTGTGAAGCGGTTATGGGACCGCTGGCAGGAAGCGCAAGTTTCCCTCGCTATGATTAACGACGGTAGGCTGCTGGAAATTTTTGCGTCAGAGGCGGGTAGCTGGACCGCCATCATCAGCGATCCGAATGGTCGGTCTTGTGTTGCTAGTGCGGGACAAGAATGGACTATTTTCGATGCCCCCAAAAAGCCGGGTAATGGCGCATGAGCTGGGACAGCCTGATACCGGTCGCCGGGATGGTGGCCAGCATAATAGCGGCCGCCGCGGTGGCAAGGCATCAAATCCGGCGACTAGAGTTAGAGGGCCAAAAGGCCACGGTCCGCCTCGATTCCCAGGATGTGAGGCTCGACAAACTGACTACCGCGACAGAGGTGCTGGACCGTCGAACGGACATGCTCTCAAAAATTCTATCGCCCGAAAACCTCGAAATACGGACGCGCACAATTGAAAGCATCCGCGTAGACGTTGAATGGATCAAACGCAAATTGGAAGGAAAATGAACTGGGACGATTTCAATAATTTTGGGCCGGATGAATTCCGGTGCCGTTGCGGATGTGGCGTGGTCGAGATGGACCCTGTCTTCATTTCTGTATTGCAGGAAATTAGGGATGAGATGGCTATCCCGCTATCCATTTCTAGCGGGTACAGGTGCCCCAAGCACAACAGTAACGTCTCATCTACGGGGGAGACCGGCCCCCATACAACCGGGAAGGCTGCCGATATAGCAGTCCGCGGTGCCGATGCCTGGGCACTGCAACGTGTTGCTGCCAAGTATCCCGAGATCAGGGGCCTTGGTTTCAAGCAGCATGGTGGGGGGAGATTTGTGCATCTTGACATATTGACCGGGCCGTCCAGGCCAGCGATCTGGTCTTACCCCTAGGAGATAGAAACATGCAGATCAATGCTCTCATAAAGCGCTTCCGCGAGCCCAGCTCATATGCGGCCCTGACGGGCGTCCTGGCCCTCATCGGTGTGAATGTTGACCCCAGCCTGATGCAGGATATCACCACTGGATTGGCAGCACTGGCCGGTATCGCTGGCTTTTTCTTGAGTGAAAAAGGTGCGGAGTGATCGTTGCTGTCACGATCGGGATACTTGCCGTTCTCGCGGCTGCCGGTGCGTTCCTGTTCGGCAGGAAGCACCAGCGTGCAAAGCAGCTCGCTGCTGCCGAGGAGGCGCGGGAGAGGATGGTCGGCGTGCGCGATAGCAGTGCTGACGATACCTCTGACCGCCTGCGTGGGGGAGGCTTTTAGTGCTGTCGGTGCTGCTGGCGCACTGGGGTCTGCCTATTTTGATTGGAAGGCCCAGGAGAAGGGTGAGCCGCAAATTGTTACGCCGGATATCGAAGACTATAGCGATGGCGTCCAGGCGCTAGCAGCAGACGAGCTGGATCGCCTGGGCCCGCCCTGTGGCAGGACGGATATCGTTAAGGACTGCTCTGTCATCCACCGTATGGTGATTGACTATGGCGACCTGCGCCGCCGCATTAGGGCGGCCAAGGACGAGTAATGCCTGCCCATCCGCTCGATCCTGATTTGTTACGCGAGACCTTAGAGGTTGTTGCCTCGAACAATGGGAGCGTGGCCGCGGCAGCGAAGGCATTGAACATCGCGGATAGCACTCTCCGCCATAGATTGCAGCGGGCGGAGCAATTAGGTGTGTCTATCAAGGATGTAAAGGCGGCCCCGGCCCTGCCTGATTTTGGTGATGGCGACGTGCCGATCGAGAAGATCATCAACCAGATGAGCGATCGCTTCAGAAAAAAACACGCTTATCACAAGGCGCGCGAGTGGTTCGACATAGATATGCCGGACAATAAGCCGGTCGGCTTGTGCCTGATGGGGGATCCACACGTCGATGACAATGGATGCAACTGGCCCCTCCTAACGGAGGACTGTGAGATCATGGCCAGCACTCCTGGCATGCATTGCGTGCAGATGGGCGATGCCAGCAATGCCTGGGCCGGTCGTTTGATGCGGCTGTGGGCGGACCAGGATACGAGCCGAGACACTGCGTATCGACTAATCGAGTGGCTCATGGTGGGGAGCGGGGTGAATTACCTGCTCTGCCTGCTGGGCAACCATGACACGATGAGTACGGAGCATGCCTACACGATTAAGCAGATGCTGAAGAAGACGGTGCAGGTTTTCGATTGGCAGGCAAAATTCAACATCGTCTTTCCCAACGGCCGGAAGTGTCCGACATGGCTGGCGCACAGCATGAAGGGGCATAGCCTCTACAACATCCTTCACGGCCCCATGCGGGCGTCTAGGTTTTCATCCATCCCGATCCGTATCCTGGGCCAAGGTCACCATCATGAGTGGGGCTATTTCGTGACAGAGGACGTGGATACAAAACTATCAACGCATCTGATCAAGACACGCGGATATAAATATGTAGACGAGTACGCTGACCGGCACCAGTTCGGCAGCCAGGACGATGGCGCTACCATGACGGCCATCATCGATCCGCGTGTCGAAGAGAGCCACCCGGGTTTCATTCGCGTGTTTGAAGACCTGCGTCTGGCACGCGACTACCTGACATATATAAGAGACAAGAAATGACCTGTGACCGTGTAGGCTATAGTGTCATCCCACGACAATCTGGAGGGGTGAAGCTGAAGATGACCCTGTCATCTACCCGCCACAAGAACGAGGGCGGAGAGTTCTCTCTACTGCTTTCCGAGGACGACTGTGAGGCCCTCGTCAAGGACCTGATAAGGGCGCGATTAAGGGCTCGATAAACGGGTAATTTGGGCATGTGGTGGGCATGGCCAAAATGTTATCCGGTAAGTTGCTGATAATAATAGATAATCCAGGGTGGAAAACTACGTTGACATCGTAGGGGTCGCTGGTTCAATCCCAGCCGCGCCCACCATTTTTCCCCTTACAATACAACGGTTTAGCCAAATACGGCTGGACCCTTGTTGACGTGAATTGACGTGAACAGACGTGAACAGACGTGAACAGACGTGAACAGACGTAAAATCGTTGGGCATGTGTTGGGCATGGCGTACTCAATGCGTTCTCGTTTAGCGCATCTTTGCGACGGCTGCGGCCATGTGTTCGTCACTGATGGCGGTGTACCTTTCGAGCGCCCTTAGACTTTTCCACCCGCCCATCTTTTTTATTGTGTCCAGATCGATGCCGCTCATCACGGCGACACAGGCAAAGTGATGCCGCCAATCGTGGGGCGTAAAGTCTGGTCCGCCGTTTGGTCTAATATTGGCCCGCTTGAATGCTGTGCTGTGGGCCTTACGAAGCGGGTTGCCCCCCGGCATCTTGTAGTCGCGGGTGTCGCTATAAGGTGCCCCTCGCGCGTTTAAGAATACATGGCCCAGGTCTGGATAGTTCCGTCGATGCAGCATGCGATCGATCGCCTCGGCTACACGGTCGTGCATCTTGACCGTGCGCGGTTCGGTGTTTTTGGTCCGCTCGAAATAGATCGTGCTGCGGTTCCAATCGAGGTTGATCATTTGTAGCTGCAACGCCTCTTGCGTCCGGCACCCGGTGAAGCGGAGCGTCAGGGCTATAGGCTGGACGTGCGGCGAGTAGGCCGCAATTAATTTGTCGGCGTGTTCCTCGGTCAGGTAGCGCACACGTCTATTGCTAAATTTGATAGGCTTGATCTTTGGCGCATCGTAACCGAGGGGTTCTGACCCGTGATGAAGTGCGGCCATCAGGATGGCTCGGAACCTATCGACGGTTGATGGTGCCAGTCCCTTGCATCGGGCCCGCATAAACTCGGCCCATCCGGCCTGAATGTCATCCAGGGCGTAGTCGCCCATCACGGCGTTCAGCTCGCCTATCCGCCATATATCATTGGGGTGCAGATCGGCGGCACGGCTTATATATATCTCCCCAATCTGGGAGAATGTTATGTTCCGCGTCCGCCCTTCACGACCGACAATGAGGTCTGTCGTGATTTCGGCTTCAAGTTTTGCGATGAACGTGCGGACAGCTTGTTCGCTATGGATGCCTGTAGCGAACTCTTTGACGACCTTTGTCTTACCTGCGACGGTAACACTTCCACGGATTGAGTAGCTGGCTGCTGGTGTTCTTCTTCTATAGGAGAGCATGCCTCCATCCTCCCTACCAGGACTGTGAATTGCTCATCCGTTAGCAGCCAATCTCGGCCGACTTTTGTGTACGGTACATGATGCCTGCGGATCAGGTCTTTGACAAACCGCGTGTTGCTGGGGTCGCAATGCAGGCGCTCTGCAACCCCAGCAATATTGATTAGCTTGCTCACGCCGCGGCGTCCCGCACTTCCATCAGCATCTCTGTCTCTTCGACGCCGATGATCCTCTCGCTACACACGCGGGTTGCTGCGCGGAAGAGCGGGTCGAACTCGTCTTGGCTCATGCTCTCGAACGCAATCGAATTGATGACCAGCCGGTTCGATCCGTCTGGCAAAACAATCATGTCGCAATACCCCAGGTAAGCGATGATGGCCTTGGCCAGCTTCTCCTTGGTTGGCCACATGGCCGCCTTCTCTTCCGGGAGATTGTCGTGCGTCATCTCCATCAGCTTCCAAAAGAGGCGGTGCTGCTTGGGATTGCGTGCCTGCTTTACGGTGACCACAACTTCACGGTCTTGGTGTACGCTGCTCATTGCTTCCTGGCCGTTTCGATCGACCGGGCGCAATGCATTAAATTTTTTCACTGCGACGAATTTAGCCATTCTTGATACATCTCCCTGGCGTATGCGCGGAGAGCCTCTCTCAAAACATAGGTGGGTAGCATCTGCCTAAGCGTGGATATCTCGCCCATCGCATGCATCTCTTTGTGGATGCTGCTAAGGATCGGCAGCACCTCATCGTCTGGCGATTTAATGCTGCGACCGGCAGTGCCGATATGCGCGGCTTCGACGGGGTCTCCTGGTCGGGCCCGGGCCCCGGTGACGATACAGGGTTCGTCACGCAGGGCCTTTAGATAATCGGGCCATCGGTCGGGCTTGTTCTTGGGAATTAACATCAGGTTCCCGCGCTGCGTCCCATGACCACACCTTCATTGCTAGCATTCGCTAGCATCCTGGCACGGTTGATGGCGGCCTTCAGCGCGCACTGCGGCGTGTTGCGGCCCCACGCCTGCTGCATGATGTCGGCCTCGCGCATGCCGAGCATGTCGAGCGATCTGGGGATGTCGATCTTCTTCGACCAGCCATTACTGGCCTGCGTATAAGCGAGGCTATCCCAAACCCTCTGACCGTTTGGGTTGGTGCTTTTTTTCTGCGTGGTCACGGCCGGTGTTTTGGGGGTGTCGCGGCTCATGCTGTCCAGGCTGACCTCGGTTGCAAGCACGGCGACCAGCGCATCGTTGAGCTGGTTGTCTGTGTCTGCGGTCAGGGTAAGGTACATCTTCATTTTTTTTCTCCAGTCGGTTGAAAAGAAACCCAGGCACCGAGGGAGGGCGGTGCCTGGGGAGGGCTAGGCAACGCGCCAGATACGCACGCCGTCAGGGTCACGGCGTGTAATGAATTTGCGATCCGGTGCGTGTCTGCCAGCCCATGAGTTAGCCGCGCCGATCAGACTAGATTGGGCGGTCTGCTTACTGGTCGTTGGGACGTGAAAGCTGTCGCCAACTTCCATGTCTTCCCACGGATACCGGGAGTACCGCCGTCTTTGCGGCACTTCCGGCATCGGGACTGTTTTCTCGATCTGCATCATTTTAGAAGGGGATTTCATCATTCAGTTCCGCGCCGAGGGCGGCCTCGCCACTGATCCGCGCCTCGTACCAAGCAAGCCACTGATCGGCCTCCTCGGTCGAGCCGCTGTGGCTGGCAGACGCCTTGATGATCGTCTGCAACAAGATCGATCGTGTGCGGTCAGTGTCAGCAGCGGGCCGCGCCGCGGGCGCCGCGGGCTGCTGTGCAGGTGGCTGTGCAGGTGGCTGGTTGTGCCCCATGCCGTTGTGGCCGTTGCCGTTGTGGCCGTTGCCGTTGTGGCCCTTAGTGAGATTGTAGTAGGTGCGGCCTTGATACTCGCGAGGTTTTACCAACACGCTGATCTGCTGCCCGACAGCGAACTGCCCCAGCTCGTTCGGCCAGCACCCTATAACGGTGCCATCAGACAACTTGATGGTGGCCTGCTTCTTCCCCTCGGGGGGAGGGTTGAGGTATTGCACCGTGCCCGCCACGTTAAAAACGTCTGTCATGTTATGATCTCCAGAAAAGTAAAAAGGACAAAAATGAAAGCGATGGCTGTCGCATAGAGGATCGAGCCGCCGCAGATTTCGAGGAAGCTCCTCACGCCGCGGCCCTCAAAGCGGCCACGTCTTTGCGTGCGGCCGATTGGAAGCGGTAGACGGTGAGGAGAGCCAAAAAGGTTTCCAGGTCGCGCTCTCGCGTGTCGGGCAGGACATGGAATTCCAGGTCGGCTGTCTCTTTATCGAGGCGCAGGATGGCGCGGTCCTCGATCTCGATGCCCAGCTCCTCTTCCAAAGCCGAGGCATAACCCTCAAGCTGAAGGAAGTGGCTGTCATAAACCGACTTGCTGGTCTTCAGGTCGATAAGTGTCAGGCGGCCGTTTACCTTGGCGAGCAGATCGCAGGTGCCAGCGTAGCCATGCTTGCGGGAGTAGACGGCCCGCTCCACCTCGATGACCTCGACCTTGTTGATTTTCAGCCAAACATCGAAAGCGTGTGCCGCGGCCTTAGCCTGGGGATCGACCGGCCGTGCCGGGTTTTCGCCCCGCAACTTGGACTCGGCGTACTGGTGCACCATCGTTCCGATCGCGGCCGCGGAGTTTTTGACAACGTCCGAGGAGTGACTGATGGCGTGCGTCACCTTCTCCATTTGAGCGGCATCCATGCGGAAGTTGGTGCCAATCGGAAAGGTTTCGCGGATCGCCTGCTCGACGGTGCGCTGCTGCCAGATGAGGAGTGCCCGCGACTTGTCCATCTTGTCCGTGACACTGGTCACATTCGGCGCGATCTGACTTTTGCCGCCATCGACCTTGGCGCGGTAAACATGGTTGCTGCCGCGGCTTAATTCGACAGCGCCGTCATAAAGTGTGGTTTTCATGATGACCTCCAATCGTCTAGAAATGATCATACAGATAAATAAAAAAATTAAAAGCGTTATTATCAG
>CEQP01036958.1_pt1 | contig 19906 bp, 18 predicted proteins | sample 356291 | NCBI WGS metagenome assembly CEQP01 (sample SAMEA2621221, study PRJEB7988) | marine metagenome | isolation source: saline water (ENVO:00002010), including | reverse complement strand
CCAATATCAATTTGACCGTATTGTTTAATTATTTCATTTGCAGTCTGCACAACTGATTCATTATCAGATACATCCAATTGATGAATAGATACGTTATTAGAGTTAATCTTTGAAGCTACTTCTTCAAGTACAGAAACACGTCTACCTGAAAGAGCAACTTTACAACCAGCTTCGACTAATTTTATTGCTGCAGATTCTCCAATCCCACTTCCTGCACCAGTAATCCATGCAACTTTGCCTTTGATATCTTCTAACACTGTAAACCTCCTTCGAATATAGTTATGCCTCTTCGTGTACCCACGGTACACGAGTTTTTTCAAGATTTAATGTGGCACTAAAACCACTTTCTGAATTTTCAAATCCACCAGTAAAAGTAACTGATGTTGGTCCTTCTTTATATTCTATTTCCCCATTTGGTTTTATAGTGAAAGGTCTGTCATGTCCAGGATATACCACAGATGCAATTTTTCGTATTTTTTCAACGCTTTCACTCGCTTCTTTTTTACTCCAAAATATTAACCCAGGAGTGCCTCTTTGTAACGAAAAGGCATCAGTTAATGAATCTCCAGCTATAACAGTATTTCCATCATTTGTAGATACAACTACACTAATGTGGCCGCGGGTATGACCAGGTGTTTCAATTATTTGTATTCCTGGCTCTATTTCAGTTTCTTGTGTAATAATTGATAGATTATGATTTTCAATTGTTTTATTAAAATATTTTGGTGTTGCCCAATCATTATTTCTTGGGTTATCGGCATATTCAATTTCTTTTTGATGGACATAAAGTTTTGCGTTAGGAAATAAATCAACATTTTGACAATGATCCCAGTGAGAATGAGTTAGTATTATACTGGAAATATCTTCTGGTTTTAATCCTTCTTTTTCTAATGACTCAACAAGTAATATTCTTCTACCAAAGTGACCTACATCTACCAATATATTTTGTTCTCCTTGTAGTAGTATCACTGAGGATAGCCCTAATCGTGCTTGATTAGATCCAACATTCATTCCATGAGTCAATACTTTTATTGTATACATATTAAACTCCTATCTATTTTGATAAATTTTCCAACCTTTGTTTTATTATGTAAACTATATCCATACCGTATTTAAATACCTAGTTTAAATAAAGCTTAATTTTTACTTCTTTTAGGTTTATTGGAGAAAATGGACGATTTATTTTTATTTAATGCAACTATTTTAAAAAATAGATTTGATCTTTCACAAACAAATATTCATATTAAAAATGGAATAATACATTCTGTAGATTTCGATAATATTGACGTGATTAATACGCAAAATACGCAGATTGTAGATTGTGAAGGTAAAACACTTCTTACAGGTTTTGCTGATGCACATTTACATTTATTTTCGTATTCTTCAAGTCTAAATCAATTAGATGTTTCATATCCAAAAGTAAAAAACATTAATCAACTTCTAAACGTCATTTCAAATAGTATAGAAAATTCTCCTGAAGATACTTGGATATTATGTGATGGTTTTGATGAGATGGATTTAGATAACCAATTATCATTAGATATCTTAGATAAGATTTCCAAAAATAATCCAATAAAAATTAATCACAGATCTGGGCATGCGTGCTTTATGAATAGTTTGGCAATGAAAAAATTAAGTATTAGTACTTCTTCAGAAGATTATCAAAGGGGATTAATTGACCGTGACGATAATGGAAATCTTACAGGATGGTTTTTTGATATGAATGAACAAATTTCATTCTTGTTGAGAGACAAGAATCAAGAAAAACGGACAGAAATTAATATTTCAAATACCTTAGAACAGCTTATCCATATGGGAATATTTTATATTCATGACGCTTCGATTAATAATGATCTAGAAAAATGGAATATTTGTCTCGAACATAGTAGCAGTTTGCAATTTTCCCCTTCTATTACTTTATTGCCTGGTATCGATCATTTAGATGAATTTATTAATAGAGGTTTATATTTTGGTTATAAGGATAAAGATATGATCTTAGGACATACAAAGATAATTGTTAGTTCCATTTCTGGGAGTATATATCCAAACTTAAATCAACTTTCAAATCAAATTAGCAAATCACATAAACATGGATTTCCTGTAGCGATTCATGCAGTTACTCAAGACGAGATTAATATTACACTGGATGCTTTAGAAATGGTTTATTCAAAAAATAATCACCCGTTTAGAGATAGAATAGAACATTTTACTGAAGCAACTCCAGAGATTATCACAAAAGCAAAAAAACTGGGTGTTAACTTAGTAGTTAATCCTTCATTTATTTATCAAAACGGGTTTAGGTATTCTCAAAGAATACCTAAACTGCTTCAACCTTATACTTTCAACTATCGAACCTTATTAGATAGTGGATTTAATTTAGCTATAGGTTCTGATGCTCCCTATGGAAATTTGGATCCTCTGATAAATATTCAATCTATGGTTAATAGAAAAGATCAATTAGGCAACATATATAACGGTAATCAGGCGATTAGCATTATAGAATCCATGTGGTTGATCACCAAAGGGGTAAATAATGTTAGTACTGAGGAAATTATCTTCGAAAAACCTTCTGTAGGAGATAAAGCAAATATTGTTATATTAAACCAGAATTTACAAAATATTGATCACACAAATGTTCATAAATTAGCAATAGATGTAGTTATTAAAGATGGCTTTAGAATACTTAGTTAGGCTATTATTATTGTCTTCTTTCGATAACATAATCAAGTAATAAACTAAGCGATGTTTTTTCCTCAGAATTTGGCAATTTTTCTAACATCTCTTTACTAGTATTACAATAATTCTGAGCTTTGATATAACATTCTTCAATAATTTCAGAATTCAAAATACTTTCGACTATTTTGGGTTTGTATTTTTGAGAATCACCTTCTGAAAATAAAGTAGAGATATTTGTTTCATTAGGGAATTTTTCTAAATAAAGTAGTGATGGTAGCGTAAGTAAACCTTGATCTAAATCTTGACCTACAGGTTTACCAAATTCATTTGGATCACCTTCAAAGTCCAAAATATCATCGATGATTTGAAACGCCATTCCCAAATTATAACCATACGATTTTAACAGAGCTATTTTTTCTTTTGTCGCGCCAGAAATGATTCCTCCTGTTTCAGCAGAAGTTTCAAAAACTGAAGCAGTTTTTTTATATATTCTTTCTAAGTATCCTTCAATATTTTGTTTAGTATTAAACTTTTGTGAAGTTTCTAAGATTTGTCCTGTAGAAACTTCCATTGTTGTTTCAGAAAATCTTTGTATAGCGAGGATATTTCCTGTATCACAGACTGTCGATGCAGAATTCGCGAATACTAAGTCACCGATTAATATTGCCATATCTGTACCATAAAGATTACTTATTGTTTCTTCTCCTCTTCGTACAGCTGATTTATCAATTGCATCGTCATGAATTAAAGAAGCTAGGTGAAATAATTCTATAGCTACAGCCATAGATATTGATTCAATTGTTAGAGGTTTCTCTGTTTGCGCGGAAAGTAAAGTAATTGCCGCTCTCATTCTCTTACCACTTGAATTTGAAATATGTTGTAAAGGCTTAGCAAGGGTAGGGTGTTGATTTACAGGTAAGTTAACCAGTTTTTCGTCTACGGTATTTAACGATTTTTGTATTGGTTTATAAATGTTTATGATATCGATTTTTTCTATACTATTCATCTGCTAGCGGGTTTTCTATATCTATTTCGAGTTTTTTAAATAAAGGAAGAGGTGTTTCGAGAGTAGTTCCAGATTTAGGTTTTTGAACCTCCCAATTAGGTTTATCTATATCAGAACTGATTCCTAAGTAGTTTCCTAACTGGAGAGAAGCATTTGGCATAAATGGGTATAGAAATGTTTTTATAGCACTAATTGCATATAATGAAACCCACATAGTTGTTCCAGCTCGATCTTTATCTGTCTTTATAGAATGCCATGGAGCTTCTGAATCTAAATATCTATTGGTATTTTGAGCAAGGTTCATTATATTTCTCATCGATTCTCGAAATTTACAAATATCCAAATTGGATTCAACTTTTTCTTTAGTGATAAAAATCTCTGATATTAATTTTTCATCACTAGATTCTAATTTTTGCATTTCTGGAATTTTGCTATCAAAATTTCTAAAAGTAAAGGTAAGTATTCTGTGGATTAGATTTCCTAAAGTAGCTACTAATTCATCATTATTTCTTCTTAAAAATTCTTCCCATGTGAAATCAGAGTCACTATTTTCAGGCATATTCGACACAATATAATACCTTAAGGCATCAGCAGAGAATTTTTCTAAAAATTCATGTGTCCACACAGCTCGATTTTCACTTTTCGAAAATTTACCTCCAGAGAGATTCATATATTCATTAGCAGGCACATCATAAGGTAAGTTGTGGTTTTCGTATCCAAGTAATATTCCAGGCCAAATTATCGTATGAAAAGGTATATTGTCTTTTCCTAAAAAGTAATAACTTCGTGCATTTTTATCAAACCAAAACTTTTGCCATTCATCAGGTTCGTTTTGAAGTTGTGCCCACTCTTTTGAGGCAGATAAGTATCCAATTACTGCTTCGAACCACACATAAATCCTTTTAGTTTCATATCCTTCTAATGGAATAGGTATACCCCATTCAATATCACGTGTTATTGCTCTATCTTTTAATCCTTCAGTAAGATATTTCAAACTGAAATTTTTCACATTCGGCTTCCAATAATCTTTCTTTTTTATCCAATCTAACAAAGGTTGTTCTAGAGCACTCAATTTTAAGAAGAAATGTTCAGATTCTTTGGGTATTGGAGTATCACCGCTTAATTTACTAATAGGATTGATTAGTTCAAGGGCGTCCATTGGTTTACCACATTGATCACATTGATCTCCGCGTGCTCTTTCAAAATTACAATCTGGACAAGTTCCTTCTACATAACGGTCAGCGAGAAATCTGTTATCAATCTCAGAATATAACAAAGTCATATTTTTTTTGTAAATTAATCCTTTATTATATAGTTTTGTAAATATATCCTGAACAGTATCGATGTGGTTATCAGTTCCAGTAGTAGTGAATAAGTCATAGGAAATACCAAGGCTTTCCCAAACTTCCAGGTGATTTTTTCTATACTTATTAACAATATCTATTGGTTGAACACCTTCAGTTTCAGCTGCAATTGTTACTGGAGTACCATGTTGATCACTTCCAGATACCATTATAACCTTGTTCCCCCGAGCTCGTTGATAACGCGCAAAAATATCTGCAGGCAAATAGCAACCTGCTATATGGCCTAAATGGAGATAATTGTTTGTATATGGCCAAGCAGTTGCGACCAAGATATTTTCTGACAAATGTACCCTCTTTATGCTTGTGGATTAGATAACTATTTTAAACTAATATTTTGCTACAAATCAAATATTTTTTTGTAATTATCAAATTGTAATCCAAATATCATAAATTTCTTTTTTACTGATGTGGGGATAATGCTTCATAATCCATTGAATACCTTCTTTTGGACCTGAACCAGCTTTTTTTAGTATTTTAAGATCTTCATAAATTTCATTAAATATTTTTTCTTCGGATAATTTAGTTTCTGAAAAATCCGATTTTCCTTCAATTACGATTGTAAATTCCCCTTTTGGATTTGGGAATTTTGATTTTACTTCGGCTATTGTAGTTTTTACAATTTCCTCATAAATTTTTGTGAGTTCTCTGCATACAACAATTTTTCTTTGCGGATTTAATAATTTTTGAAGTAAATCTAACGTTGACTTTAATCTATGGGGAGTTTCAAAGAAAACTGAGGTATTTTCAATGGAAGATATCGTAGAAATTATTTTTTCTCGTTTGCTTTTTTGATGAGGCAAAAAACCCAAAAATGTAAAATGTTCAGAATCCAATCCTGAAACTGAAAGAGCAGTTGTTATTGAAGATGGACCTGGTATAGGCACAATATTATGATCGGTTTGTAAAATTTCATTTGCAAGTAGAGTTCCAGGATCATGTATACTTGGTGTTCCGGCATCTGAAACAAGAGCTAAATCCCCATTATTTAAGGCTTCTAATATTTCAGGGAGGCGTTTTGTTTTATTATGTTCATGATAGCTTAATAACTTTGTTTTAATTTCATATTTATTCAATAATTTTTTGGTAGTTCTCGTATCTTCTGCTAATATCAAATCTACTTTGGTTAAAATTTCGATAGCCCGTAAAGTAATGTCACTTAAATTACCTATAGGCGTACCAACAAAATATATTGTACTCATTTTTATTATCCAGTTATTATAATTACAAAAATAATTTAAACGATTTAATTTCCTTTTGGTCACATGATATGGGATTTATTCAAGAAATAGAAGAAATAGAAAAAAAATTTGGTAATGTATTTATAACAGATATTTCTCCTCCCAAAGGTATAAATAACCTAGGCTATGAATCAATTATAAATATTAATTCAGATTTTTTGTTAATTATTGATAGTCCGGGGGGCTCTGTTAGATCAGCACCTATTCCTTTTGCATATAAATTAAGCTATGAAGAAAATCAAAATGTGATTTTTACACTGAATTGCCGTGATATGAATAAACTTGCTATTCAAAGTAATTTACTCGGTGCACAACTGTTAAATTTACATAATGTATTTATTGTCAATGGAGATGATTTTACAAAACAAAAACAATCAGTAAAAACTGTCAATGATTATACAACTACATCTTTAATTTCTGATATTGTTGATTTAAACAGTGGTATCGACTTTCAACAGGGTAAATTAGAGTCTATAACAACTTTTACTGTTGGTAGTGCCATAGATTTTTCAAAAGTACCACAAATTAATGAAATAAAATTAGTTAGAAAAAAAATTACTAACGGTACAGACTTTTTCATATCGCAACCTTGTTATGACACAAGTTTAATTTTAGATTTTCATAAAGCCTATTATTCACAATATGGTCATACATTTGAGAAGCCAATTTTTTATGGAGTACAAATGCTTTCTAAGAATGGAAAAAATTGGGGATTTATTCCACAAGATGTAGAAAATGAAATGAAATCTAATGTTTCTTCGATGGAAATTGCTTTGAAGTTTGTTCAGGAATTATTAAGCTTAGGTTTTAATAATATTTACCTAGTACCACCGATAGAAAATGGAGGTGTTAGAGATTATGGCATGGCTAAATTATTAATTAAAAAAATTCGGAGTATGTAAGCTATGGAAATTAGTTCAATTGATAATTATAAAAGAAAAAAAATAGACATAAATCGTTCATTTATGTCTTATATCGATAGCGGAAACGGTGATGTTATTATATTTATACATGGTAATCCCACATCATCATTTTTGTGGCGAAACATAATTCCATCAATGGACAAAACTTCACGTTGTATAGCCCCAGATTTAATCGGAATGGGTAATTCTGGTAAGCCGGATAATTGTGGATATACTTTTTTAGAACATTATAATTATTTATCAGAATTTATTGAAAAGATGGTACCCGATGGGAAAATTACCTTAGTAATTCATGATTGGGGTTCTGCTCTAGGTTTTTATTGGGCCTATAACAATCCTGAAAGAATAAAAGGTATTGTTTATATGGAGGCTTTAGTTAGGCCAATAACTTGGGAAGAATGGCCAGAGAATGCTAGAAATATATTTAATCTTCTTCGATCAGATGCTGGTGAGGAATTGATATTTGAAAAAAATATTTTTGTTGAGAGAATATTACCAAATAGTGCTATAAATGGTGTTTCTGATGCTGCAATGGAAATTTACAGATCTCCGTATTCAGTTGCAGAAACTAGACTACCAACTTTAGTGTGGCCAAGAGAAATTCCAATTTCTGGGGAACCTCTTCATATGGTTGAAATAATTAGTAATTATGCTGAGTTCATGATGAAAAGTAAATTTCCAAAATTATTTATCAATGCTGATCCTGGTTCTATTCTCACAGGACCACAGAGAGAATTTTGTAGACAATGGCCTAATCAAAAAGAAGTTACAGTGAAAGGTTTGCATTTTATTCAGGAAGATTCACCAATCGAAATTGGAGATGAAATAAGTAAATGGTTATCAGAAATAGAATAAAAAAGAGGTATATATGAGTTCTTATAAAACTATAAATTTTGATATAAAAGATCAAATTGCATATATGGAATTTGCAACTCCAGACAGTGCAAATGCCATGACATCAGAGATGGCACAAGAAATGGCTCAAGTATCTGAAATATGCCTAACTAATTTTAAATTAAGAGCAATCAAAATAAGTGGACAGGGGAAAATGTTTTGTGGTGGGGGAAATGTTAAAGCGTTCAATGAAGAAGGCAATAATCTTGAAAAATACCTAGAAACTATGGCTACAAATTTACACGTAGCAATAGCTAATTTTGCAAGATGTAAGGCTCCAGTAATTTCTATAGTGCAAGGATTTGCTGCAGGTGCAGGTCTAAGTTTAGTTGGGGCATCGGACTTTGTTGTATCCTCTGATTCTGCGAAGTTTACGTTAGCATATTCTAGAATTGGATTTTCTCCTGATGGTTCTTCCAGTTACTTTCTTCCTAGAATCATAGGGATAAGAAAAATGATGGACCTTATGATTACAAATCGTGTTTTGAGTGCTGATGAAGCTATGGACTGGGGGTTAGTAAGCCGAGTTGTACCTGAAGATTCATTGATTGAAGAGGGCCAAAAGTTTGTTGAATCTATAGCTAAAGGTGCCACTTCAGCTATAGGTATGGCAAAGAAATTATTAGTTTCTACTTTTGAACAATCTTTAGAATCTCAGATGGCTTTAGAGCATTTAGGTATAGCAACCATGTCAAGAACTGCTGATTGTAAAGAAGGATTTAAAGCATTTATTGATAAACGAGACCCTATATTTAATGGTTCTTAATTTTAATTGGATCTTTGATCAGCAAATTTAGTATGTGCGTCTATAAGAACAGTTTTTCCTTCGCTATTAAGCTTTTGTGCCTGTAATAATGCAGGCTTAATTTCTGATGGCTTGGTTATTTTGATACCAGTAGCGCCCATCCCTTCGGCTATTTTCCAATATTCTCCAAACATATGTGAAACACCATAAACTTCTCGCGCAGTAGGAAAACCTCCAGGATAGGTTGCCATTCCACCGTTATTTAATAAAATTGTAGTGATTGGCAAATTTGACCTAACCGACGTTTCAATATCTAAACCAGACATTCCAAAGGCACCATCACCCATAAAATTGACACAAAATTTTTCTGGGAATGCTTTTTTAACACCAATCATTAATGGAATACCAAACCCAAGATGAGTAGTTTTTCCCCAGCCTACATAACCATGGGGAGTTGTTGCATTATAAAACGGCACCATCATATCTCTTGGTGCACCAGCATCATGAGTTACTACGCTTTGGGTTTTATCAACTGTTTGGTCTAATTCCCATATTAACCTGTAAGGATTAATCGGTCCTTCATCATCTGTTAATATTGGTAACCATTGTTCTAGCCATTTTGATTTAACACTTTGTATTTCTTTAATAACGTCAGGTCTTTGTTTACCTTTGTCGCCCACTTGGGATTTTATTTCATCGATCAATAATTTTATCGTTTCCTTTGTATCCCCAGGAAGTGAAATTTCTACGTTATAATCTTTATTAATATCTTCTACACTGACAACATTATGAATTATAGTTTTACCCTCAGGTATAGTTCTTGCATATGGTGTTCGAGTTAGACTTGTACCTAACGCAAGAATTAAATCTGATTCATCTAACCATTTAACAGCAGCTGCAGTTGTTGCTCCAGAACCTGCTCCTAATGATAATTGATGAGTTTCATCAAATCCTGATTTGCCAGGCATACTGGTATATACTGGTAGACTTAGTAATTCTGCTAGTTCCTTGAGTTCTTCAGTAGATTGAGAAAATAAAACACCCATACCTGACCAAATTATGGGATTTTTTGCTTTTAGTAATGCCGAAACGGTATCCTTAATACTAGATATTGAAGGTAGTTGAGTACTTTTTGTAGGGGAATGATACGAATCTATATCGATATTTATTTCACTTGCGCCTACATCACTAGGAAGTTCAATCATGACAGGGCCAGGTCGTCCGTTTCTAAGTTGATGGAATGCTCTTCTCATGACATCAGGTATTTGATCTGCTTTATTAACTAACTCACCGTATTTTAAAACATTTCTAAATGTATCTACAGCAGAGAACTCTGGTCTTATATTAATTCTGTGCAAAGCTGGGGCGCCTGGTAATACTAAAACAGGAATATTGTCCGCGAAAGCCTGACTAATTCCACCCATAGAGTTTTCTGCACCAGCTTGGTTTTGCATAGCAAAAACTCCAAATTGATTTCTATCACTCATACGACTGAATCCATCTGCTGCCATCATGCCCCCACGTTCATGTCTAAAAGCTATGGGTCGAATACCTTCTTTTGCAGCTGCCTCAATAACAGGATTTGATGGAAAACAGGATATCCATTCAATTCCTTCTTTTTTTAATATTCTTGCTATCGCTTCAGTACCATTCATAATTGCCCCCTGTAATTTTTAATTCGCAATGAGAAGTATATCATGGATTATATCTTCAGTATCTATTTTTAAATCATTATAAACAGATCGTGTAACGCCTGACTTATCTATGATATAAATTGGCAAAGAATGATCTATTTTATAGGAAGGAAAGCTGTCCTTATTATATAAATCTTGCATAGTTTTTTGCGAAATTACCTCAATAACATTGCCTTGATCCATAATTGCTGCATCTGTTGCTATACCATAATGACGCCAAATAGATTCAAGTTTTTCAAGTTCGCCACTTAGAAAAATCCAGTTGGCTTGAACTTCTTTTGATTGCCAGTCAGGATTTTCGTTATTTAATCTCATGTATTTGTATGTATTTTCTGGGATATCATTGTTTGGATCCACTGAAATGGAAAGGAATGTTATATCTTTCGCAATACCTGGATATTGGTTCAAAATTTCAGATTGTATTTTTGAAATTATTGGAACAATGATTTTACATTCTTCTTTACATTCTGAATATAAAAAAGTTAAAACAAGAATTTGACCATTTAAATCATCATTGATTACAGAATTATTGTATTGGTCTGTAAGTGTAAATGAGGGGATTTCTTGTCCATTAGTAATAGTTGTACCCTTAAATTCATTAGGTGTACAGTTAGTTAGCAGAATAGTCCAAAGTAGAAATACAACCAATAAAGTAATACTGTAGGAAAAAGGTTTGTATATTTTTTGTATATTTATCAAATACCGAAACCACTACTAATCATAACTGCTATTAATAAAAGCATAAGATATAACAGGGAATATAAATATAATTTTCTCGCAGATAAATGGTCTTGGCTCTGCCAAAGTTTTATACCAAGATACAAAAAATATACATCTAAAATTAGTGCAGAAACAAGATAAAACAGACCTAGTTGAGGAACAGTATAGAAAAGTATAGTTAATGCAACCAAAATTATTGAATGCATCATTATAAATTTACGTGTTTCTTCGATACCCATAACTACATTTAGCATTGGAATATTTGCATTAGCATAATCTTTTTCTAAAAGTATTGAGAGTGCCCAAAAATGTGGAGGTGTCCAAAAGAAAATTATTGCAAAAAGGTATAGTGATGGTAGACCAATACTGCCTTGTACTGCAGCCCACCCAATGATAGGAGGAAGTGCTCCTGCTGCTCCACCAATAACAATATTTTGAGTAGACGTTCTTTTTAGCCATAGCGTGTAAATAAAAACATAAAATAAAGTTGCACCCAATGTTAATAAAGCACTAAGTAAATTAACTATTGTCCAAAAAGCCACGAAGGATATTACGTTTAATACGACGCCAAAAATCAATGCATTGGTAGGGCTAACTCTACTGCCAGCAACAGGCCTGGATTTGGTTCGAGACATGACGGTATCTATGTCTCTATCCATGAAATTATTTATTGCATTAGCCCCAGCTGAAGCCAAAGCACCTGCGACTAATACAGTAGCTATAAGATGTATTTGTGGTAAACCTTGCTCAGCAATAATCATTCCAGTTAGAGCAGAAAGTAGTAGTAATAAAATGATCAATGGTTTAGATAATTCAAAATAATCAGATAGTAGTTGTATTAAATTGAATTCAGATTTTAAGTTTGTTTGTTTTTGATACATCCAGGTAATTGTTAAAAGGTACATAGAGGCAAGCCATAATGCAGATGCTAATGACAAATGAAGAACTCTGAATACGGGATGGAACCCTGAAGCTGGATTTAACGCTCCAATAAAAATTTGGGCGAGTAGAAAAGTTCCTACAAGTAATCCTGGAAAAGTAATTTTGGGAATATTTATTTTGTATGCATAGATGACAGGAATTGCTATTGTGATTGTACCCAGTACTACTATGACTCTATGAAACATATGTAGCCATTGAATATTTAGTTGGGGTAAAAGAGTGTTATCACAAAGAGGCCAATTGGGACAACTAGTGCCTGCACCTGCACCAACAACATATGATCCTGATATAAGTATAATAAATGAAGTTGCAGCGCCAATTATAGACCATCGTAAAAGGTTTGGAATTTTAGCAATTATTAATTTGTCTTTCAAAGGTTGAATTTTGTTAGTCAAAATAACATACATAAAGAGCAGGGTGGCAAATATAAATTGTGCAGTACTTAGATGAGTTGTAACTATTTCTGGCGGTAATTCTCTTAAAACTGTAATCGCTCCTAGTACAACTTGAAAGATTAAAAGTATTAGAGCGATTGTAGCAGGTACTGTTATGAGGGAAAATTTACGATATTTCCACCAAGCCAGTATTGTCACTAACAATATCGGGAATCCAGTTATAGCAGCTAATGTTCTATGAGACCATTCAATCCAAATTTTATGTACTTCAATAATTTCACCTGCATAAGTTACGTCTTGAAGAGGTGGAATGAATTGTCCATAACAAAGTGGCCAATCGGGACATCCTAGACCAGAATCAGTAACTCTTACTATTCCGCCTAATGTTATAAGGCCGAAAAGCAAACACAAGGTAATCAACAAAATTGTTTTAAATCCTGAACCTACGCCAGAAAGATCAAATAAAGTTGTATAGTCATTTTTTTCAGTAGTCATTTATCTTATTGTAAAACAGGTCTTGAGTTACTACAATGTTTATTTTTACAATCATGTTTTAATACTTGAAATAATTGATTACAGTTTGTATTGACTGGTGTAACTCTCTTTGATATATTTCGCTGTGAAATTTATCACAGATTGTGATAGAATAGATTGATACATAATTAAGCTTGAATGGTGATAACTTGAAACACATGAGGATTTTAAAGATTGTTTTTGCAACTATGTTGTTGGGGCTTTCTTTAGCTTGTACACCTGAACATTTGCAATCTACATTCGATCCAAAAGGACCTATTGCTCGGGATCAGGGATACTTGTTTGAAATTCTTTTCTGGGCAATGGCTGCGGTTTTTGTTGTAGTTCAAACAGGTTTAGTCTACACAATTATAAGATACCGCAGAAAATCTGAAAATGAACTTCCCAAACAAGTCCATGGTCATGATAAACTTGAAATTGCCTGGACAATAGCACCTATTTTCGTTTTGGCAGCTGTAGCTATTCCAACAGTTAGTATGATTTTTGAACATGATGATATCCCTACAAATAAGCCCAAAATTGAAGTGATTGCTGAAGGATATCAATGGTGGTGGGGCTTTGAATATACTGATGAAAATATAAATGTTATAACAGCTAATGAACTTCATATACCCACGGACACTGTTATTAACGTGTCTCTCAAATCTGAAAACGTTATTCATAGTTTTTGGATACCCAAATTAGCCGGTAAAATGGATCTGGTTCCTAATAATAACAATTCAATGTGGTTCATTGCAGATGAACCTGGTGAATATTATGCACAATGTGCAGAATATTGTGGTACATCACATGCTAATATGAAATTTAAAGTTTATGTACATGATCAAGCTGGATTTGATGAATGGGTGGAGAATGAACAAAAATCTGCAAATGCTAGCCTTATTGAATGTACATCTGCTGATGCAAATTGTTCTGGACTCGCTGCAAAGGGTGCATATATATTTGCAAATAAAAAATTCAGTGGAGTCATAAGAGGTCAACAGGTGGATAACCAAATGTGTGCTGCGTGCCATACTGTAGCAGGTATGAAGATAAGAGGTAATGCAGGGCCTGTACTAACTCATATTGCTAGCAGGACGACTATTGCTTCTGGAATTTATGATAATACGGAAGAAAATCTGACTTCTTGGATTACAGATCCAAAAAATATGAAACCAGGAGTTTATATGCCAACGTTAAACTTTGAAGAAGGTGACGTTGAGGCACTGGTTGCATATTTGCAAACATTAAGATAGAAAATAAGTGAAATATAAAATAATGGAGGTAAATTGATGGCAGCTAATTCAGGATCTCTGCCAAGGTTTTTGGAGAGACCTACTTCTTACACAACAGGTGTTTGGGGGTGGATTACTACTGTTGACCACAAAAAAATAGGAATAATGTATGGCTTTACTGCTATATTTTTCTTTCTATTAGGTGGGCTTGAAGCAGTAGTCATTAGAAGTCAACTTGCATTTGCAGGCAATGAAATAGTTTCGCCTGATATCTATAATCAGCTGTTTACCATGCATGCACTGACTATGATATTTTTAGCAATTATGCCTTTAGCTGTCACATTCTTTAATCTCATTGTACCTTTACAAATTGGTGCTCGTGACGTGGCATTTCCACGTTTAAATGCATTAAGCTACTGGATTTATCTTTCTGGAGGATTGTTACTAAATGCTGGATGGATACTCGGTGGCGCAGCAGACTCTGGCTGGTTTGCTTATGCTCCATTAACTCTCGATCAATATGGTAGCGGAGGAAGAGGAATGGACTTCTACTCACTTGGATTACTAGTCCTCGGTGTTTCATCTGTTGCAGGTGGTTTAAACTTCCTAGTAACTATAATAAACATGAGAGCTCCCGGTATGACTTTAATGAGAATGCCAGTATTTACTTGGATGGCATTTATCACATCCATACTACTTGTTACAGCAATGCCAGTTATAACTATAGCTTTAATTGAGCTTGCTTTAGATAGAATTTTAGGCACACAATTCTTTGCACCTGGCGCAGGTGGAGATCCTCTATTATGGCAACATTTATTTTGGGTTTTTGGCCATCCAGAGGTTTATATTTTAATTTTACCTGCTATGGGAATTGTTTCTGAAGTACTACCAACATTTTCTAAGAAACCATTATTTGGATATCCGTTTATTATATTTTCAGGTATCTTTATAGGATTCATGGGATGGGCTGTTTGGAGTCATCATATGTTTACTGTCGGTATGGGGCCTGTAGCAAATGCTACGTTTGCTATTACTACTATGCTTATTGCAGTTCCTACTGGTGTAAAAATATTTAATTGGATTGGTACCATGTGGGGTGGGTCAATAGATTTTAAGACCCCAATGTTATTCTCTATAGGTTTTGTGTTTTTATTTATCATAGGTGGTCTTAGTGGTGTGAGTCATGCCGCTCCTCCATCAGATTACCAACAACAGGACACATATTATATTGTTGCCCATCTTCATTATGTATTATTTGGCGGTGCAATATTTGGTATCTTCTCAGGAATTTACTATTGGTGGCCTAAATTTAGTGGAAAACTTTTGAATGAAAATCTAGGTGTAATACATTTTGCCTTGTTATTTATAGGCATGAATATGAGTTTTGGTCCTATGCACTGGCTTGGAATGGATGGTATGCCTAGAAGAATTTATACATATGGCGCTGAATATGGATGGGAGTTTTGGAATACTGTTTCAACAATAGGCTCATACATCATTGCATTAGGTACAATCGTATTCATAGTTAACGTTTTTTATACTATGAGACAAGAACGACGTACTGATCTTGCAGATCCTTGGGATGGTAGGACATTAGAATGGTCAATTCCATCACCAGTCCCTGAATATAATTTTAAGGAAATTCCAATTGTTAATGGCTTAGATTCTTTTTGGGATACGAAATATAGTACTGATGAGCAAGGTTATATGACACCTATTCCTCAAGGTGCTTCAGATGATAATCAAGAAGATGAAGAAGTAGATATACATATGCCTGGTTTGTCTTATTTCCCATTTATAACAGGTATTGGATTGTCAGTTTCAGGATTTGGTTTCGCAATTTATAGTCAATTTAATGTAGTAGGTTTGACAGTAGCCATTGTTGGTATCCTTGCTACATTTTTCGGGGCATACGGTTGGTGCTTTGAACCAGCTGATCCTGAGGATCATCATTAAAGAACGGGAGTATCTTAAATATGACTACACATGAAACAGCAGGTCATGCAACAACAACAGGATTAGATAATCGTAAGGTTATGATGTGGGCATTTATAGGCTCAGATTGTTTGTTCTTTGCCTCACTTGTTTCAACTTATCTATTATACAGAGGCAAAAGTGTGGTAGGTCCATACCCTTATGAAGTATTCAATATTCCATACACCTCCGTGAGTGCATTCGTTCTCTTGATGAGTAGTTTAACTATGGTTTTAGCACTAGGTGCAATACAAAGAGGAGACCACACTAGATTGAGAATATGGTTGCTTGCGACCTCTATTTTAGGTTGTATCTTTCTTGGAGGACAGTATTTCGAATTTACAGTTTTTGTTGAACAAGGAGTAACTTTACAAGGTAATTTATTTGGATCAAGCTTCTTTACACTTACTAGTTTCCATGGTTTACATGTGACATTTGGTGTTGTAATTTTGATGTCTTTCTTTGTAATGTCGCTTAGAGGTAGATTATCACAAGAACAAAGTCTAAATATTGAATTGGCAGGTTTGTATTGGCATTTTGTTGATATAGTTTGGATTGTGATATTCACTGTTGTTTATCTTATTGAAGCACCAAATATTGTTCATTAATTTAGTATAGGGAGAAATTATGGCTACTGAACATCATAATACAGAACATCCTAGTTCCACGAAGTACGTTGTTATTGCTCTAATATTAAGTGTTGTTACAGCTATTGAAGTTGCTGTTGTATACGTAGAAGCACTTGCTGCAGCATTAATACCTATATTATTACTTCTTTCAGTAGGTAAGTTCGTCGTTGTTGTGGGATATTACATGCATTTAAAATTTGAACACAAGCTATTTACTATCCTGTTTGCTAGTGGGTTGATACTTGCGATCTATGTTTTGTGTGCACTTATGTTGTTGTTTGGTGTATTTATTTAATTGTTGATAAATGAAAGGTTAGTTTGATGGACAGATTGTTATCTGCTTTTTGGGTTCCATTCATAGTAGTATTTTTTACACTAGGACTCATTTTTGGTATTGGAGAAGCATTAACATACCTCGCTCACTTAGAGCATAAAAGATTTGGAATTTTAGAACCTTATGCTGTGATTGGTGCGACAATTATAACCTTAATCGCTATAGGTGCAGCAGGGGTTGCAGCTTCAGATAATATTTTGTTTAGAAAATTAATCGGCGCAGCTACTGCAGTTTTTATTATTCTTCTAGCAGTATATTTATTCATCCAAATAATAACTGCTACTGGCACAGAAGATGGTTGGAATCAAATGGCTGACTTTATGGCTATAATTTCTGCTGTTTTATTTAGTGGCAGTATGATTCTGGGAACTATTCTTACTTTTAGGCGATTGAAAGTTGTTGATAACGAATAAGACAAAAAATAGCTACTAACTTATAATAGTTATATGACTGATCAATTTTCTTGGACTGAATGGCACTTACATTTTGAAATAATTATTGGAGTTTTATTACTTCAATCATTGTATATATATGCGATTATTCCACTTAGAGAGAAATACAATCTAGCACCAGATATCGACAATAAAAGACTATTGTATTTCACCCTAGGTAATATAATTGTATATATAGCATTAACTTCTTTTATACATGAACTTGCTGATAGATTTTTATTTAGTGCTCATATGACACAACATCTATTACTCATCTTGGTTTCTATTCCATTATTTATCAAAGGAATACCTCCATGGTTATGGACTTGGATTTTTCAATTAAAAATATTAAGGATTTCTTTTCGTGTTTTTGCTAATCCTATAATAGCTTTTTTCTTATCAAATATTGTCATATTCGGTTTTCATGTTCCTTGGATTTATGATTTATCTTTATCAAATCATTGGCTTCATATTGTTGAGCATTTAGTCTTTATGTTTGGGGCATTAGTTTTATGGTGGCCATTGCTAGGAGCTTCTGCTCAAGTTCAAAGATTAGGATATCCAATAAGAATAATATATTTATTTTTCCAAACCCTACCTATGGGTTTTGTAGGTGCAGCTATTACGTTTTCTCGGGGAGAAATTTATCTTTGGTATAGTGATCTACCTGTATTATGGGGGTTAAGTCGGATTGAAGATCAACAAATAGGTGGACTTATTATGAAAATTCCTGGAGCATTTGTTTTCTTCTTATTTATGGGTATAATTTTTTTCCAATGGTATAGAGAATCTGAACGCAATAATAGTTCCGATTCATTTGAAGAATTAGCTGGGCAAAAAGAAAAATTGACGTAATTGATTTTCGATGCTAAATTTCTGTATACTGTAGCTTCTGGTGAGCATAAACGATGTTTTAACCTTAGGGGTGTAGCTCAGCTGGAAGAGCGGCGGTCTCCAAAACCGTAGGTCCGGGGTTCGAGCCCTCGCACCCCTGCCAGAGTTCAATCCATGGGCCGAGGTGGTGGAATCGGTAGACACGCGGTCTTGAGGGGGCCGTGAGCGAAAGCTCGTAGGAGTTCAAGTCTCCTCCTCGGCATTACAAAGAATATATTAAGGCGACGTAGCCAAGTGGTCTAAGGCCGGGGTCTGCAAAACCTCTATTCGCGGGTTCGAATCCCGCCGTCGCCTCCATCATTCTTTACATAAATCCAGATCGTAGGTGACTTATGATAGGTATAGAGAGTAGTACTTTTTCAATAGTAGGACGATGTAGCAGGACGGGGATGTTTGGAGTTGTAGTAACTACTTCAGATTTGTCAGTCGGTTCTAGATGTCCTCACGTTCAACCCAATGTAGGAGCAATAACAACTCAAGCATCTACTGATCCTCGATTAGGTAAATTTGCTTTAAAACTTTTATCTACTGGGTATTCAGCACAAGCAACCATGAATGAATTATCAAAATCAGATCCGTATATTGAGCGTAGACAAATTGGTATTATAGATGTTGATGGTCGTACTGCTGCTCGAACTGGTGAATTAAATGGATTATGGGCAGGGCATCAAGAGGGAGATAACTTTATTGCCTTGGGAAATGGATTGGTTGGCAAAGAGGTTATTGATGCTATGGCGCAAACTTTTCAAAATAATTCAGCTGAGGATTTAGAACAAAGATTAATGTTGAGTTTAGAAGCTGGATTGGATGCAGGTGGAGAAATTGAGGATATGACACCCTACCACTCAGCAGCTATTTTAGTTTATGGTAATGATACGTTTGCCCGTGTAGATTTAAGAGTTGATGAGCATAGTACAGCTGTTAAAGAATTACGCAGAATCCTAGATTTATATCGAAGAAGATTAGATTATTTTTTGATGAGACCTAAAGATCCTGATGCAGCAGTAGAATTAAAAGACCTAACATAAAGGAAGTACAAATGGGTATATTACTTACACGTGCTACAGTGCTTACTGGGAAACAAAATGATAAAGTTTTAACTAATGGTGCTGTTGCAATAGATAACGATAAAATCATTGATGTTGGCGATTCTGATATTCTTGAATCTAAGTATCAAAATTTTGATAAACATGTTTTAACAAATCGATTGATTATTCCTGGACTTATTAATAATCATACACACACAGTCTTAAATGTTTTAAGAGGGGCAATTGAAAATGCCGGATCTGCAGACAGAGT